>Ga0194055_10000449_pt1 | contig 33016 bp, 33 predicted proteins | sample SepL449m_MetaG_FD_155482 | JGI IMG/M metagenome (GOLD analysis project Ga0194055, IMG submission 155482) | Anoxic zone freshwater microbial communities from boreal shield lake in IISD Experimental Lakes Area, Ontario, Canada - Sep2016-L442-9m | ecosystem: Environmental > Aquatic > Freshwater >... | reverse complement strand
CTCCCCGCCGTCCGGTATCAACTCGCCCCGACGGCACAGCTGGTCGTCCAGCGCGTCCGTCGCGACCACACTTCACTGCTCCTCCTGAGATGCCAAAGCGTCCAACAGCAAAGCGTCTTAAGCCAAAGCACGTTCACCGCAGTGCTGTGCTCGAGACATTGCCTGTCGAACAGCGTGGTGTTGCGGAGCGTGCACTTGAAGGCGGCATCAAAGCTGTTCGTGATGCAGTCAAACTTCAAAATGATCAACTTCGCAAGGATGGCAAGCCTGAGGTTCCATCCGACGGTTTGATTTCGATGGCACAGAACTTGTTGCCAAAACTTCGTGTTGCCGACTGGCTTGACAAAGCTGAAGCAGCCAAAGCGGATCTTGCGACACTTGATTTACGCGATTTGCGATCAGTGGTTGTCGCATCAGAAGACCCAATGGTCATGCGCGACGAAACAACTCGTGCGCTCGCAGCCGAATTGAAGACTGCTCTCAAAGAGCGTCAAGACGCAGCACAAACTTTGTGGCTTTCCGACATTGTCGATGCATTGAAAGTTGGACGTACTGTTCGCGCTCTCAAGATGACGAGTGAGCCACCGAAAGCTGGTCAGCCGTTTCCTTCAGAGTTGGGTGCCAAACTTGCGCAAGCCGCTACAGCTGGCTTGACGACGGAGACTGCTCCAGATCGATGGATCGCGTTGCTGGAAGCACTTGCATTCTCGCCGATTCGTGGCCAGGTGAAGTTGACGACACTGCCACAACAGCCCTCCGAAGCATTGCTCGCGACTGTAAAGCGTCTTTCTTCGCTGCTCCCCCAGATTGCATCGCTCTTTGGCATTGAAGTCTCGCCAGGTGTCTCTGCCCCGCGTCCACTGCGCCCAACCCGACCAGTTCGTGTGAAGCCAAAGACGAAGCCTGCTCAGCCTGTGGTAACAGATGCTGCGCCAGTGGCCGCTGAGTCAGCAGTCGCGGAGCCAGCAGTCGCAGAAACTGTTGCTACTGAGCCGGACGCACCGACTTCCGCTGAGTAAGCCCAATCTCATAGTCTGTAGATATGTCAGACGTCGTCAACTATGAAGTTCAAGGCAAAGTCGCACTCATCACACTCAATCGCCCAGAGGCTCGTAACGCAGTAAACGGCGACGTAGCTCAGGGTCTCGAGAATGCCATAAACCGGATGGAAGAAGATCCGAATGTTGTCATCGGAATTTTACGTGCAAACACATCGGGTCAGGAACGACCAGTTTTTTGTGCCGGAGCGGATTTGAAGGCAATCAACTCTGGTCAAGCAGGATCGCTCAATACTTCGTTGGGTGGTTTTGGCGGATTTGTTTATCGTGAGCGAAAGAAGCCGATCATTGCCGCAGTTGACGGACTAGCGACTGCTGGCGGCTGTGAAATTGTTCTTGCAGCAGACATGGTTGTTGCCACAACGCGCTCGGCATTTGGTCTTGCAGAAGTAATGCGTAATCTCATTGCAGGTGCAGGTGGTTTGTTCCGACTTCCACGGGCCATTGGTCAAGCAAACGCAATGGAAGTGATTTTGACAGGGCAACCATTGTCAGCAGAACGTGCGTACGAGCTAGGTCTCATCAATCGTTTGGTTGAGCCAGGCAAAGCCGAAGAGTCCGCGTTCGAATTGGCATCACGGGTGTGTCTTGCCGCACCACTTGCTGTCTGGGCTTCGCGCAAGATTGTGCTTGCGGCCGCATATGAGGACGACGAGACTTTGATCAACATGACGAACGCCGAGTTTGGAAAAGTTTTGCAATCAGAAGACACCAAAGAGGGTTTGACAGCGTTTATCGAAAAGCGCCCCCCAGTGTGGCAGGGTCGTTAAAGAGTTTTTGAGGCAATAAGCAAGCGCGCAGGCATTCCTACGCGCTCGTAAAGATTCTTCATTTTTCTGTCGCCAGGCAGTGCAATGGCATCCAGTGTTGAGCAGCCTTGACTCTTGGCGATTCGAGCAATCTCCGAAATTAATCCAGCGCCAATTCCAATTTGGCGAGCCATTTGATCGACGTAGATGTGATTGACCAAGCAGCTTGCGCTTTCAGCAGTGATGTCCCCTTTTGCGTAACCAACTATTTGTCCTGATGTTTCCGCCACAAGCACTAAACAGGACTTGCTGTCGACTGTGGAGCTCCAGAGAGTATCAATCAGTGGATTCGCACTGAGCAAAGACTCATGTCCTCGAAAGGCGGAGATCTCTTTGCGTGCTTCACGCTCTAAATCACTGAGCGCTAAAGCATCAGCCGCTGTTGCACTGCGAACAGAAAACAACGGCTCTTTGCGTGTCACAAAATTAGTGCTCGTCAGGCTTTTCGGTTTGCGAGTTATTTTGAAACTCGTCCACCATTTTCTTCACACGTTGGGTACCAATCTTGACGGCCATCTCGCCAATGACCCGAGCGTTGCGAAGCTCTTGATTGATCTTTGGCAATTCTTGTTGTTTAACTTCTTCGACTTTCTTGGCAACTTGCTCAATAAATTCAGAATTGTGCTCTACCGCGTCGCGCGCAACGTCGCGACCAATACTTGCAACTCTCTTAATTATTTGAACAATGGACATGCATCATCCTCGACAGGGCAACCAGGTGCACTATTGCGAACGAGCAAGAAACACTGGGTACATTGCCGTTCGTCTGGTCGACGTGGCTGTAGTCGCTCCATGCCGTCCGTTTTGTCATCGATGACCACACCATCTTCTTCTTCGTCATCGAGAGGTGTGTCATCTGCTGCTGTGAGCTTTTCTTTCAGGATCGAATCAAGATCGGCTTCAACATCGTCTTCGGTGCGAAGATCGTCATCGTCATCGTCGTCATCGCTGCCCTTCTTGGCAACAGCGTCAGTAGGGAGAGGAATTGCATCAGGGTCTTCAGACTCATCAATGACAGCAAGATCGTCAGCGAGGTCGTCAGCAAGTCCGAATGCGTCTTCGTCTCCCTCGAGGCCAATTGCGTCGGCATCAAGTACTTCGGCATCTGGATCTACCTCGATCAGCATCGCTGGATCTAGGTCTTCTGCATCAATGATTTCGTCGTCTGACATTCAATATCCCTTTCACTTGTCGCGCGAACAATAGCCCAATTCACTACAAAAACAACGAATTAGGTCTTTTGTCTCCTCGACTCAGATTTACGCTCAGAATCGAGCCTTTCAAGATCAGGAGCGACCATGGTCATATGCGACATGGCTGCGGCTATTGCCGTGTGTCCGGCCTGCTGGGCAATCAGACGGTGCATTTCAAGAGCAACTCGGCGATATGCGGGGTGTCCCTGGGGTGCTGATCGCAATTCCAGCATGTGCATTGCTTCTCGAGCGTTAAATTGCATCGAATAGCGAAGTCTGTAAGCCATGGAAACCGCGTATGGCGCCTGCTCTGGATAGTCGGGCAATAACGAGTCATAGAGGGCACTTGAGCGAGCCATAGCCTCTTCGAACTGCTCACCCACTCCTGCTTCGGCTACGAGTTCTGGCATGACAAAGCCGTGGTGTGGAGTCAGTCTTTGCCATTCGATGGTGAGTAGACGGTGGCGCTGGAGGTCGCGAAACGCTCCGTAGTCTCCAAGCACATCAAAGCGGTAATCGGTGCGTTCGAATGCTCTTCCAGGCCTATGTCGACGGTTCTCCCGATCTCCAACATATGCGGAGATAAGTTTCACCTTCTCCGCTTGGTCAAGATTTTCAACCCGTTTTAGTAACTGCGACTCGGGCAAATGTGAGTGTGAATAGCAAATTGCGGCGAGAAGTTTATTCTCACCGTCCGGATCAAAATCAACCAACACAACTTCAGGTACTGGATCGGGTTCAAGTGCGCCGAACATATCGTCGACCAACTGACTTGTATTTTCACGGTTATCACCGAGGTACGCACTCCATCGGCCGCCACGCTCAGGTACATCAACACGACGCAAGAAACTTGGTATAACTTTTCGAAGTTCAACCAGCATCAGGTCTGCGTAATGGCGTGCCTCTGGCAATGGATGCGAACGCATTCGAAGAAGCATCGATTCATATGACTGACCCGTACCGTAAACGCCTACGTTTGAAAGCGCTGAGGCAGGAAGAATTCCTCGCACTGCATCCAACGCTTTGGCGCGTGTGGCTTGTCGGTAGACAAAATCGGAATCGTTAATCGAGCGCGGGATAGTTGCACGCACGTGATCCGTAACCGAAGTGACCAAACTGCTGTACGTGTCAAACATGCGGTCCATGTCTCCGACATATCGAGTGCCAAACGGACCGTTGAGAACTTCAGGATCTCTGAAATAGCGGTAACGGCCACCAAGCCGATTGTCGTAGTTGATGTAGCGCGTACTCTGCTCCAAGTAGCTCATCAAGCGGCCCCACTCAAGAATTTTCGTCAAGAGATTGGACGCTTGCTCGCAAGCCAGGTGCACCCCACCTAGTTGTGCAACTGAATCATCACCGTATTCAACAAAAATCTTTTCATACAAACCCTCGGCATGTGACAGGCCCGCTCTCGCATCAACCCCTTGATCTCCGGTGAGATCGAGATCACTGACGAACTCATCAAGGAACAATCGACGCAGACTTTTTGGACTGCGGCTATAGCGAGCGAATAACGCGCCCTTGACAACCTCGGGCAAATTAACCAAAGCAAAAACTGGGCCATCCAAGTTGGTGAAATAACGAACCAAAATCTCGGCTTCGGCATCGGTAAATACTTCGGGGATATAGACGGTCACGACGGCTAATCCTAGAAGTTCTGTGTGGTGTGGAATGGGATTAAGGCTTAGAAGTAGATACTCATCGCATCGGGCAGCACCTTGCAATTGAGCCACACCACGCCTTTATGTGTGACACCGTCAGCGATCATGTTTGAAGAACGACCAGACCATTGGTATTCAACTGAGCGGCTGGCCTTACATTGTGGATGCGGAAGATGTGAGCCGGTTTTCGATCGATGCCATGCAAGAGCACGTTGCCTCATGTTTATCGCTGCATCTATCTCAAGCACATCTGCGAATCCGTCATTTGGGTGTGCTCGGGGCAATACGTCCCTGCCACGCAAGATGCCACTATTGGAAAGAATTAAAAAGGTGGAAAATGGAGTGTGATGTTGGAGGGATAGCGATCCTGCAACGTACGTGCGAATAACAGAATCTTTCGAGAATTCCGTTCGGTATTCGATCTGTAACAAGTCAATCTGAACAAGTGTCACTGGAAGTACAGAGTTTGAGTCTTTGTAGGAATGCTGACCGTCTATACCGAGAGATTGGGCAATACTGCCCTTAGTTACTGTGCATGGCTCGGAGAGTGTTCCGGACTTGAATTGCTGTGCAATTTCAGAGTCACTGTGCAAGACAATCAATTTGGTTGGCCGAGGCACTGGAACTCCATACGGGCCGAGCTTGCGTATCGTCATGACGCAATTCGTCCAACCGAACTAGAAGCCGCAACAACCCCACGAAAGCACATTTCCGCGGCGGCGCTTGCAGCGTTCCGATCCTCTTCCTCATACAACACAATTGATAATTGTCGAAGCAAATCAATGAGTTGCTTGATAGTTCGTACGAAATCACCCGCTGTGAGTTCGTCCTCTTCTAGAACATCAACTAGTGGTGTGCCACTCGCCCAGTCGAGGGCGGCGCCCATGAAGCCAGCTTCTGGTCCACGATGAACCACAAGTCCGTGGTTTGTTTCGGCGATGGCAAGTCTCTGGCTCAACTTTGCCGCACTTCTCCATCGCGTCTTGAGTTCATGGTTTGGAAAATGTGTCGCTATCGATTCCTCGCCACCACGAGCCTGAAACACGAAGATGCTTGCCAAAGCGGCCATGTTTGGAGCGCTGAGACCTTCAAAGATGCCTTCAGATACACAGTTGGCGATCAACAAATCGGATTCGTGGAAGATATGAGAGAGCATTTGACCCCGTTGCGTTAATGACCACTCATCAACGAATCCCCACTCGGTGAGTAGCTTCACCAACTCGTCAAATTTGTTACTGACCGACTGCGTACTGTTGGAAACACGTTTTTCAAGTTGCTCCAGTTCTCGATCTATCCGCTCAGCGGATTCAGACGCAATGATCCGAAATTTGAGATCTGGGTCACTGGCGACTGGGTGCTCGGCTTGTTGAGGTCTAGTTGTGTGCTTGATTCGAGAAGATTGCTTGATCTTTGCTGTAGCTAATCTCGACGAAGCCTCCTTCAGGAACTTATGGTTATTCGGAGCAAATGGTGAAGGTAATTTGACATAACCGAGAGTTGTCACTGGTTGTACAAAATCGCGCACCGAGAATGTTTGTACGGATCGCGAGCGTGAAAGAGCAGTAATTTTTGTACCATCGCTGCGTTGCGCAACGGTCAACACAACCATTCGTTCGGTGTGTGAGATACTGCCGGCCTCAATAACATCACCAGGTCGCAATTCGCTCAGCGATTGATCGATCTCTGAAGGCAGAGCTTTGGACGATTTGCGCATTCGGTATTCTTCAATGTCGCCAAATGGGCTTTCTGCTTGCAGTACTAATCGGTCGCGCTCTTTGCTGCGACGTTGAATACGTGCCTGAATCTCGACGACATCTTTACCCGATTGGAACTGAGCGAATGAGAGGTTGAGCAGGTGCCGTGCCTGCACTTGCGAAGTTGACCGTATGAGATTGGCCGCCATGTTGTACGTGGGTCGAAAAGCCGAATTCAGTACAAATGATCTGCTCGCCACCAATGTTGCGACTTGTTCAAAAGTCACAAATGGGCTCCACACGACCAGTGCATGGCCGATGTCGTCGAGCCCTCTTCTTCCAGCACGACCGGTCAACTGTGCATAATCAGATGGTTTTAACATTTGATGGTTTTCGCCGTTGAACTTCGTTATTTTGTCCAGCACCACAGCGCGTGCTGGCATGTTAATTCCTACTGCAAGAGTTTCAGTTGCAAAGACGACTTTCACTAAACCACGCGCAAAACATGTTTCGACTATTTCCTTAAAAGTCGGGACGATACCGGCATGATGCGAACCGATACCAGCCTCAAGTTGTTTCACAAATTGAGTAAATTCAAGTGCTGCGAGATCATCATCAGTAAAACTCGCCAAGCGTTCGTGGGCTATCGCAACGATCTCCTTCTTCTCAGTCGTCGTTGTGAGAGAGATACCCATTTTTAGACACGACTTCGCAGCTTCGTCGCACTGGTTGCGACTAAAGATAAAAAAGATTGCGGGTAGCAGGTCGGCCGATGCAAGTTCCTTGATGATGTCGGATCGTTGAGGTGCAAACAATCTTTGCGGTGCACGAAAGGTTCTAGATTGCGAACGACCAGCATGACGCACCGGAGTGTTCGTCTTTGTTTGCTCGAAACGAGCAACTTCGGGATTAGCGCGACCATCGACCAGAACGTCAAAGGTTCTCACCGAGTTTGAGGCTTTGTCACCGACTAGGTAGTGATTGGTGAGTTCGATTGGGCGTTTTGTTTCGACAATTGGAGTGGTCGGACCTCGAACGGTTGTTAGCCAATCGCACAATTCCGTTGCGTTCGAGACGGTGGCAGAGAGACAGACGAGCTGCACTGTTGGCTCGAGATGGATGATTACTTCTTCCCAGACCGGACCTCGGTAGGCATCTTGCAAAAAATGCACTTCATCGAGCACGACAACACCCAATGAATCAAGTGCTTGGGACCGTGCATAGATCATGTTTCGCAGAACTTCCGTAGTCATCACAACTATTGGTGCGTTCGGATTAATGCTGTTGTCGCCTGTCAATAAACCAACCTGAGATTCACCGTAGAACGTGCTGAGCTCAACAAACTTCTGGTTGGACAGCGCCTTAATTGGAGCGGTGTAAAACGATCGCAGTCCTGCTCTGTGCGCCTTCGCGACGGCATACTCGGCGACTACCGTCTTGCCTGATCCGGTAGGTGCTGCAACCAAAACATTGCGACCATCGTCAATACTGGCTATTGCATCAAGTTGAAATTTGTCGAGAGCAAAGTCGTACCTGGCGGTTAACTTCGAGGCATCAGCGTCCGACATAACGATTACGAGGCGCTGATGTCGTCGTCTTGTGAACTCTTTCGTTTACGACGTTGCGCAACAAAACCGATCACCACTGCAAGCACGTACAAAACGGTCATCGGCACTGCTAGCGCGAGCATGCTGATTGGGTCGCCACTAGGTGTGATCACCGCTGCAATGACGAACACGACCATTACGGCTATTCGCCATTGTTTGCGCAATTGCTGAGGGGTTACTGCGCCAACCAACTGCAAAAACACAACAATGACCGGAAGTAGGAATCCGGCTCCAAAAGCGAGAATCATAAGTACGACCAGGCTGATGTATTTTGCTATTTGATAGGTCTGATTGACGCCGGCGCCAGACCATGAGATGAGGAACTCAAGCGCCTTATCGAGTGTCCAGAACGCAAGAGCGCCACCAAAAAGAAAAAGAAAAAAAGAGGAAACGGCGAATGGAATTGCGTATTTCTTTTCCTTGGCACTCATCGCAGGTGAAATGAACCTCCAGATCTGCCAAAGGATTATTGGTATCGAGATAATGATGCCGCCGTAGCCAGCGATTCTCATTCGTGAAGTCAGCCCCTCGATAGGGCCAAGTGCATACAACGAGCCATCGCAGTGAAAGTCTGGACGGGCAGCGCAGATATTTCGGTACGGCTGTGTAAGGAAATGCAAAACCTGATCGTAAAAAATGAGAATAACGGAAGCGCCGATAGCAATCGAAATACACGAGCGAATAATTCGCATCCGCAATTCTGAGAGATGAGCCATTATCGACATTTGTTCTGCACCATTGGCTGCAGATTTAGAGAAACGCCAGGCCATTACTGATCCTCTTTTATGTCGTACTCAATAATCTTTGGCTCAATGCTGAGGTCTTCACCAGTATTCGGCGAAGCTTCATACGGAATAAATAATGGCTCAACCGCTTCTTCGGTCAGTTCTTGTGAAGCAGCATCCGTGAACAGCGCCGTTGTTTGTTCGTATTCTGCTTCGACCTGTTTTGATGCATCAGTGAAAACAGACTTGTATTCATTTGCAGCCTTTTGCATGTCGCGAATCGGCTCTGCGAACGCTCCTCTAAACTCGGACTGTGCATCACCGGTAATGCGCTTGAATTGGCCATAGACCTGACCCATTTTTCGTAACACTGGAGGAAGCTTTTCCGGGCCAAGCACCACGAGCCCGAGAATCAACAGAAAAATGATCTCGCTTCCCGAGAAATTGAACATTGCAACAGTCTAAAGCCTGAAGATACTTTGCCTTATCATTGATTTGTGCAGCAACGGCTTCCTCCCCTCCTCAGCACGCAGATACTTTTTGCCCATCGTGGAGCAAGCGCGTATGCCCCCGAAAACACGCTTGACGCATTCTCGCTCGCGCTCAAATTGGGAGCGAACGGTTTAGAAAGCGACATTTGGGTCACGCGCGATGGCGTTTTAGTGCTCGATCATGATGGAGTGGTTAAATCACGTTTCCGAACGACGCCAATTGTCGAATTGGATAGATCGGCTTTGCCGGCTCATATTCCCAGTCTTGAACAAATGCTTCAACATTGCGGTACTCAGTACCAGCTCAGCCTGGATGTCAAGGATGCTGCAGTTTTCAAGACAATCGAACAAACCGTTGCGAATATCGATGAGTCAATGCTTGAGCGACTGTGGCTCTGTCATCCACGCTGTGAATTGTTGATCGATCAAAGAACATATGTTTCGAAAAGCAAGCTTGTTGATTCCACTCGTCTTGCAAAAATCAAAGAAGGTCCAGAGCGACGCGCTGCCACCCTCGCAGCAAACGGAATTGACGCCTTCAACATGCACTTCTCGGACTGGAATGGTGGATTAGTTGCTCTATTCCACAGATTCAACATTGCGAGTTTCGGTTGGGACATGCAGCACGAAGCGATTATTGAAAATGGAATTCGAATGGGACTGGACGGCGTTTTTAGTGATTGGCCAGACCGAATGGTCGAAGTCGTCAGTAAACAGAATTAAAGAAATTTTGCCGCGCTAAACGGCCAGATAATTACAAACGCCCGACCAACTACTAGGTTTTGCTCAATCGGACCAAACATGCGGCTATCGAAAGATTGTGGACGATTATCTCCCATTACGAAGATTTGATTTTTCGGAACAAGCGTGGCGTCCATCATTGGTATCCGACAACGATCTTCCAACACAGTCTGGGCAAGGTCAAAATCATTCAGGTATGGCTCATTCAGAAATTTGCCGTCGATGAATACTTTGCAATCTTTGATCGAAATAGTCTCTCCCCCAAAAGCAATGACTCGTTTAATCAAATCGTCGTGTTGAACGATCTGACCATCAACAGTCACTCGGTCGAACACCACAACATCTCCTCTATGGATGTCGTGCAAACGGTATGAAAGTTTGTTAACAAGCACTCGGTTGTCCTGGAACATTGTTGCTTCCATGCTTGGTCCAGAAATGTAGAACTGCTGCAGAATCAGCGAACGCACTGTGATCGCTATAACTAACGCAACGACCAGCACCGTCACCCATTCACGAACGATGCGAAATCCCTGATTGGGCGAGGTCATTACGGGAGGTTGTTCAGAATTCATCAGGTTGTAACGGTAGCCGCAGTAGACAGGCGCTATAGCGATGCGATGAGTTTTTCAACTCGGTCGTCTTCAAACACGAATGGATCTTTGCAGAGCACAGTTTTCTGGGCTTGGTCATTGATCTTCAGGTGCACCCAATCGACCGTGTAGTCGCGTTTTTTATCCTTTGCTGCGGTGATGAATTCGGATCGCAACCTTGCTCGCGTCGTTTGAGGTGCAATGTCCATCGCAGCAATGATGTCTTCTTCTTTGCATATTCGTTCAACCATTGATCTGTTCTGCATTCGATAGAAAATTCCTCTATCTCGTCGAATGTCGTGGTACTGCAAATCAAGCGTCTGCACCCTGGCGTCATCAAGTGCGAGTCCGTGTTTTGATCTGAATGCTTCGATCAGGTTGTGCTTAATCACCCAGTCAACCTCGGTGCCGAGCTTGAGAGGGTCGTTCTCAATGGTGGTTACGCAGTGTTCCCACATCTCCAATGCCTTCATCTCTGTTGGGCTGAATCCACGTGTGTCCGCAAATTTGAGTGCACTATTCAAATATTCACGCTGGATGTCGAGCGCCGAAAGTTCGCGACCGCTCTCAAGCCTGACCTTTTTTCGACAAGTTATGTCATGACTAAAGTCCCGAATTGCACGCACAGGATTTTCAAGTGTGAGGTCGCGCAATGTGACATCACCTGCCTCAATCATTCTGAGCATGCATGCCGTGCTGCCCAACTTCAAAAATGTGGTGTATTCGCTCATATTCGAGTCACCGACAATCACGTGCAAGCGTCGATACATTTCAGCGTCAGCATGCGGCTCGTCTCTCGTATTGATAATCGGACGACTACGAGTTGTTGCTGAACTCATTGATTCCCATATATGTTCGGCCCGCTGAGCGATACTAAAAATTGGTCCACGAGCTGTTTGCAGCACTTGACCGGCACCCGTATAGATCTGACGTGAGATGAGAAAAGGAATGAGATGTTGCTGGTATTTATCCGTTTCGGCACTGCGTCGAGTGAGGTAATTCTCGTGGCACCCGTATGAGTTTCCGGCCGAGTCTGTGTTGTTTTTAAAGAGATAAATAGTTCCGCGAATACCTTCATCCTTAAGACGCTGTTCCGCACCGATTAGGAGTTCTTCAAGTTTTCGCTCCCCTGCTTTGTCGTGGACGGTGCAGTCATAAATCGAATCGCATTCCGGAGTTGCGTATTCAGGGTGAGATCCAACATCTAAATACAGACGAGCTCCATTTTCGAGAAAGACGTTTGAACTTCTACCCCACGAGACGACTTTGCGAAACAGATAACGAGCTACTTCGTCTGGGCTGAGCCGACGCTGTCCACGAAGCGTGCAGGTAACTCCATATTCGGTTTCGATACCGAAGATGCGTTTTTCCATAGCAGTGGAGAGTTAAATCAGATACTGCGTAATTGAAGATTCGCTCAGTCTGGTGAAGCATCGACGCGAACTGTTGCGTGAGAGAACAGCAACTTCTAGCTCTGACGAGCTGATAGGCGTATCTCCTATGCTCAAAGCTTGGTGTGCAAATTTGACGGCGTCTTGCAGTGAAGACCCTGGAATGAAGCGCTCAGCCATTCGTCCTCTGATCGCTTCCATATCACCACCGAGCACCGTAAATTGGTGCTCGTCAATGACGGTTCCGTCATACATGATGTGAAATAACTGATCACGATCTGGACTGAGCCCAACTTCGGCAACGAGTATCTCAACCTCGAGAGGTTTCATTTCGTGGGTAAACGTCTGTCCGAGAATCTGCGCATATTGATTTGCCAATCCTCTTGCGTCTACGTCCAAACGGGAAAACTGGTAGCCCTTGAGATCGGCGGCGCGGACGCCAGCAACTCGCAATTGATCAAACTCGTTGTACTTACCTACACCTGCGAAGGCAATCCGATCGTATATCTCACTTATTTTGCGCAGTGTGTTTGATGGATTCTCGGCAATTAGTGCAATGCCATCGTTGTATTGCATTGCGACCAGGGCCCTGCCGCGAGCAATACCCTTGCGCGCATAGTCAGCGCGATCTTTCATCATCTGTTCTGGGGCTACATAGAAAGGCATGCTCATCGCTGACCGACACCCTTCGCAATTGCCTCGTAGGTGATCTTTAGTTGAGCATCACTCACGCGTGTAAACCCGTTACTGGTGATAGATGCAATCACGGGGTAAATTCCCCTCAATGCATCAGGCCCACCTGTTGCAGAATCGGCATCTGACGCCTCCCACAAGGCTCTTGCCGTCAACTCGACACCCTCATCAACGGTCAAGTCGCGCTTCCAACCCATTCGCAACACTGTGCCTGCATGCAGCATTCCAGAACCTGTTGCAACAAAATCGTGCTCTTCATATCTGCCACCAGTTGCGTCATAGTTCCATAACCGACCGTGTTGTAGAAGCGTGTCATAGCCAGCAAAAATTGGAACAACCATGAAGCCCTGCATTGCTGCTGGAAGATTGCTTCGGACAAACATCGATAGCTGATTTGCTTTTCCTTCAAGAGAAAGAGATTGACCCTCAACCTTTTCGTAGTGTTCAATTTGGAGCTGGAACAATTTCACCATTTCCATTGCCGGACCTGCAGCTCCAGCAATTGCAACGCCACTGAATTGATCGGCTTGCACTACCTTTTCCATCTCTCGATGACTGATCAAATTGCCAGACGTTGCTCGCCTATCCCCAGCCATCACTACCCCGTCTGCGCAACGGAGCGCAACACAAGTAGTTGCATGAGGCACCAGCATCTCAGTGGTTGGACCGGCTTCACCAAATGGCGACAAACCGACTCGCTTCAAGAGTTCGCCAAAACTTGCACCGGGATCCTGCTCAAAGGAAAACAACGGCATTGACATACAACTGTAGGTTAGGGCTATTGCCCACCTTTTTGCACATAGCTTTTTACAAACTCTTCAGCATTGGATTCAAGAACTTCGTCAATCTCATCAAGCAAACTGTCCAGGTCGGCCGTGAGATTCTTGGAACTGCTGGTCGCGGTCACTGTCGATTCAACTGCTGGCGAAACTGACTTTTTCGATTGCGAAGTTTTCCTTAATTGCTCGGGCATAGTTGAACCATAGCCAAAAACTCCTGCCACCGCTAGCCGAATGCTTTTAGAACTGTGAACTCAACTTTTCAATGAGATCCACAGGATTCAACGATCCAGCGAGGACGTCTCCCACCAATTTTCTGGTTCCACGTAGCGGTTCAGGCATCGGAATTCGCTTGAGTCCTTGATTGGGAATGTCGAATACGACACTGTCCCAGTTAGCGGCTATCACATCATTTGGCCAGCGCTGCAGTACGGTTCCACGAAAAAATGCGCGAGTACTTTCTGGTGGATTGACCATTGCCTTTACTACATCTGAGTGATCACACAACTCCACAAGACCGGCTCGCAGTGCCAAGCACTTATCGATTCGCATGTCGTGATATTGCAAATCAATTGCTTTCAGTCGTGCATCTTGGTCCTGTAATCCGTGTCGTTGTGCATACCCATCGACTATCCGCTTCTTGGCGATCCAGTCAACGATGTTGGCAACGATCAGTGGATCTGTCTCCAGACCGGTAAGCACACCTTTCCAACGCCGCAGCACATCGCCCCCAACTTGTGCATCAACCGAATCAAGTCCGTAGCGTTCTGCGTATTCGGTTGCCGCATCAAGAATTTCAATTTGGATTTGCAGCGCCGACATCATTCGGCCATCCGTCATCTCGATCCGAGTACTCAACGAAGTGTCATGACTCACTTGCCGAATAGCGCGTACTGGATCCTTAATCGTGAGATGTTCCGGAAAAACATCATCTTCGATCATCGCAAGCACGATGGATGTAGTGCCGAGTTTAAGAAGTGTTGCTACTTCGCTCATATTCGCATCGCCCGCAATTACGTGTAATCGTCGATACTTTATTGGATCACAATGCGGCTCATCGCGAGTATTGACAATCGGTCGTTTAAGCGTCGTTTCTAATCCAATTTCTTCTTCAAAAAAATCCGCCCTTTGGCTGATCTGGAACGAGGTCTGATTCTCGCCTTTGCCGGCAACACCGCGATGTTCAGCGCCGACTTTTCCGGCGCCGCAATAGATTTGCCTCGTGACGAAATGAGTTGTTATCTGTTGGGCAATCTGAGCAAAAGGAGTTTGTCTCGAGACCAAATAATTTTCATGGCAGCCGTAACTGTTGCCTTTTCCATCTGAGTTGTTCTTATAAATGACAATTTCGGAGTGTTCCGGTAGCCCCTCGTTGGCTGTTCGCATGCTGCTGCGAATGATCTCTTCTCCAGCACGATCAAACAAAACCGCTTCAAGTGCGTTGCGGCATTCTGGCGTGCTTATCTCTGGGTGTGCATGATCTACGTAGTAGCGCGCACCATTTGTGAGAACAGTGTTGACGAGTTGGCTTTCAAACTCAGGGAAAAGATAGTCATCAAGTGAATAACCTCTTGCGTCATTTCCCGGATGCTCGTCGATGTAATCCCAGCCGACGAGGTCTTCTTTGCCTTTTGAATATGCGTTGACGATGATCGAAGATGCTGTGATTGGATTGACATCGCCACCTTTAAAGATGATCCCGTATTCAGTTTCAACACCACAAACTTTGGGTAGCGCCATTTAGAGGTACTGCCCTGTCGCCGTTCGCTCGATTGCCTTGCCGCCAAAATCGCGACCGGACTGAGTCTCATCTCGATCGTGCACCAGTGTGCGTATGAAAATAATTCTTTCGCCCTTTTTGCCGGAAATCTTTGCCCAATCGTCTGGATTCGTTGTGTTCGGTAAATCTTCGTGCTCTTTAAATTCCTGATGGATTGAATCGACCAAGTCCTGGAGCGAAATTCCTTTCAAGCCTGATGCAAGAAGTCTCTTGATGGCCAGTTTCTTTGCTCGACGCACAACATTTTCGATCATCGCCCCTGATGAAAAATCTTTGAAATACAAAATTTCCTTTTCACCATTTTGATATGTCACTTCAAGAAACCGATTTGCATCAGTTGTTGCGTACATTTCGCCCACTGTTTGATCAATCATCCTCTCGAGAGCCACGGAAATATCTCCGCTGCCATACTTGTCAACATCCACTTGCGCAATAGGCAGATCGGTTGTGAGGTATCGCCCGAAAATCTGACATGCCGCAACTGCGTCTGGTCGTTCAATCTTGATTTTTACATCCAATCGACCTGGTCGCAGAATTGCTGGGTCAATGAGATCTTCGCGGTTGGTTGCACCGATCACTATGACGTTTCGCAAACCTTCAACTCCATCGATCTCTGCGAGTAGCTGTGGAACAATTGTTGATTCCATGTCTGATGAAATGCCAGTGCCGCGAGTTCGAAACATCGAATCCATCTCATCAAAGAAAATGATTACCGGCCAACCTTCTTCACTCTTCTCCCGTGCTCTCTCAAATATCAAGCGAATCTGTCGTTCTGTTTCGCCTACGTACTTGTTCAGCAACTCAGGTCCTTTGATGTTGATGAAATAGCTTCGACCCTTTTCGTCTCCTGTACGAGAAGCAACCTTCCGAGCGAGGCTATTTGCCACAGCTTTTGCAATCAGAGTCTTTCCGCACCCTGGAGGCCCATAGAGCAAAATCCCCTTTGGGGCGGGCAAATGATGTTCGGCGAATAGATCGGCATGCAGGAACGGAAGTTCAACGGCATCAGCAATCTGTTCTATCTGTGAGTCAAGTCCTCCGATATCCGAGTACGAAATATTTGGTATCTCTTGAAGCAGTAGGTGTTCAACTTCGGGCTGGTCTAATTTCTCGAGCAGCAGGTTTGAACGCGAATCAAGTCGTAACAAATCTCCCGAACGGAGATGCATTCCTCGAATTGCAGTTCCAAGTTCGCACACACGTTCGTCGTCCCCGCGCACAATAACAATTGCCCGAATTCCGTCTTCAAGAACTTCCTTGAGGGATACAACTTCTCCACTGATGTCGCTGCCGCGATCAAGAACGATATTCAATGCATCGTTCAGCATCACCTCTGCACCCAACTGGAGATTTTCTAGATCGACGTCAGTGTGGGCGGTAACCCTGAGCTTTCGACCGTTTGATAAGACATCTACCGTTTGGTCGTCATTAATGCCAACGACGGTTCCATAGGATCCAGGGGCTCGAGTGAGTTTGTCAACTTCATCGCGCAGCGAAGCGATGTGCTCACGCGCTTCGCGAAGTGTGTAGGAAAGCTTTTCGTTTTGTCCCGTCAAGCGTGCAATCTGAATCTTGGAATCAGCCAATGAGGCACTATCGGCAGCATCCTTTTCGGCACTAGATGTCATGAGTCACCCCCGTTTATTCGCTTAATCACAAACCGTATAGGGCAATCCTTGCCGAGAACACAACTTTTTGACAAGCGGCGTGTAATCTTGACTGCATACGCCGTATGGTTTTCATATTCGATTGAGAAGTAAAAAGCTAAAAGCTAAAAGGAGCTAGCCAACATGAAGGTTTGGATTGATCAGGATCTTTGCACTGGAGATGGATTGTGTGAGGAAATTGCCCCTGACGTTTTCACTCTGCTCGACGACGGTCTGGCTTATGTTCGTGAAAAGGACAAGATTTTTGCAACAGCCAAGGGCAACGCCCAGGGCGCGGAAGGCATGGCCAACTTCGCAGATAGCCAACTAGATGGTGTCATCGAATCCGCCGAGGAATGTCCTGGCGAATGCATCTTTATTGAACCGTAGGCGGTTCGATAGGCATTGCGTGTCCAATAAATCGTGACACAGTAAGAAACGCCGTGTGTGCCACCATGCGGTGGTCAGGACGGACTGCCATTCCCTCAATGTGCCATGAACGATGTAGTACCTCTATCGTGCGCGATTCAATCCACGCATCGCCCATCGACTTTCGAACTTGTACTGCCTGAGTAATACTCGGCGTATATGCCACGAGTAAGCCTCCAGTGCGTAAAACCTTTTCGGCGTGCGGCACTACGTTCCACGGCTCCGGCAAATCGAGTACAACTCTGTCGTAGTCGGATCCATCAATACCTTCATATGAGTCGCGGATTTCGACTGAGTAGCGCTCAAGTGCTTCCTCGCCAAGGAACGACCGCACGTTTGAAGTTGCTCTATTCGCAAAGTCTTCGCGAATGTCATAACCAGTGATTGATGCTCCGTAACGTAACATCGTCATTGACAAAGCACCGGATCCGACGCCAGTCTCAAACACCCGCATTCCAGGACCTATGTCGCCGATCATGCAAATAGGAGCAAGATCCTTCGGATAAATGACTTGTGCACCTCGCGGCATTTCGAGTACAAAATCTTCAAGTGTCGGACGCAAAATTGAATAATGCGCACCTTTGGTGGACTTCAAGACCGTTCCTTCTTGGCTGCCCACAATGTCATTGTGTTCAAGTACGCCTGAATGACTATGAAATTGTCCACCCTCGCTCAAAGTAGCTAGGTATCGTCTCTTCTTCGAATCAAGAATAAGAACTTTCTCTCCTACTGCAAATACACGTGCCATCTTTAGAAACCTTTGCGCTTGGAGTGAGAAATGGAAATGGACTGATCATCTTTGATGCGTACACGAGCAACAACTGGCTTACGGCGCCTTCGCAGGAACTTGATTGCGCGCCAGAAGATTCTTAAATACCACACGTGGATTAGCGACGAATCTCTACAACGCTACGACGCTTACGTCCGCCCCGTCGTCCAAGTAAATAGGCAATCAATACAACCACAGCACTTGCAATCGCTGCGGCCGCAACAATCGATTGCTTCTTATCTGATGCGCGACCTTGCAGGTCGTCCTGGAGCGATTGAAACTTCGATTCCAAATCGTTCTTGGTAATGCGCAAATCATTATTCGTCATTGTCGAACTAACTCTCTTTATGCAAACTTGGACGTTGGATTCTCGTCAGCGAGAGCCAGATCATTATCAAGGCGCATACGACAACGATCATGTAGGGAACCCATGTGAATCCGTTTGGCTCGTTAAAAACCTCAGCTTGTAAAAGTCGAAGCAGTCCCACCAATCCAAGCACAGCCCCAAAAAGTAGAGCGATTGCGCCTACGAGTCCCCAGGCGAGCCATCTTCCGACACCTCGCAGAGGATCAAGAGTCTCTTGCTTGACATAGTCGCGAACCATCCTGAATAGTTCCACGGCGGAAAGCGATGAATTACGTGCCGAACGGCCTCTTAAGCGTTTTTCATTCACACATCCAGTAAACCAGCGAGAATGCGTGAATGCCCCAAAACGCGTTATGGGGCAATATCAATAACGCTTGGATGCTCGGTGAGGGCTCCTAAAGCGTTGGCAAGTCCGTTCCAAATAGGTCGATACGAGCCTTGGTTGGAAACACCAGTTCCATTCAGAATGAGCGCAAAGATTGCAGATTTCTCTGGCGCGTACTGGACGAATCCAGACAAAGCTTTCACTCCAGTAAGCGTTCCAGTTTTGGCATGCAGTCTTTCGCTAGCCGCAGATTCTCCAAGCAGATCTCGCAGTGTGCCAGTTTGGCCGGCAATTGCGAGACCATTTCCTAATACACCAAATCCACCGTCTCTCTCAAGTATTGAAGCGAGCAGTGCACACGTAGCTCGATTACCACGGTCAAGACCAGATCCATCGATCATGACGAGTCCATCTACTGGCAACCCGAGTTCCTGCAACACCGATAGGACCACTTGGGTACCCGCTATTCGAGTACCCGTCGACAAGCGCGCGAGGCCAATTTCTTTCAGCATCAATTCGGCTGTGTTGTTGTCGCTGTTCGTCAACATTTCGGCAATCACGTCGCTTAACGGAGCGGATTGAATGCTCGCCACAACGGGCAAGTCGGCCGATGCAGTTCCGGTCTTTGCTGTACCTTGCACAACAATTCCACGCTCATTGAGCAATCGCAAAAATTCCTGTGCAGCAGACAACGCTGGTTGGTCTGGCTTGATTGGCGAAGAAAGTACAACGCCATCATTCAGAATCAGTGCGCCTAATGGACCGACCTCGGTTGTCCGCACGCCAAGTCCGAGAGTCGGCGTAAATCTCTCTGTGTCATATCGGCTTTCATCACCAACAATATTCCCAGTGATCTCATTGATTCCAGCAGCGACAAGCGCATCGATGAGCGAGCCGATATTCGTTGGATGCAGTGTTGGGTAAGACTCTGTGGCCGGATAACCAATCGTTGACAGCAGTGGGTCTCCGCCACCGACAAGCCACAAATCTCCCACTATTCGATTTGCGTCACTCAGACCAACAACTTTGGTTGTGTAAACGAAATCAGGACCAAGTACTTCGAGCGCCGTTGCCGCTGTGAGTAACTTCATATTGCTTGCCGGAATAATCGGTAGATTTGGTTTGATTGATGCAATTTTCTGACCTTCAACCGAAATGATGAGACAGGATTGATCGGGAAAGTTGTTTACGGTTTCGGAAAGCGAGCGAACAAGTCCGCCGATACGCACCTCTGCCGAAAGAATCGCGGGCAAACGACGTGCATTTAGCAACGATGCGTTGGGTGAAACAACTTCATTGATCGAACGATTGCTTGCAACTGAAGTGCCGATGTCGTTGACAAATTTGTAAGCGGTACCGATTATGGAAGCACCGACTAGCAATACCGTGGAAAGCAAAGTTGCTACGACACGCACCGAACCAAGACGAACTTTACTGTTCGCACGTTTCATTGATTTCGAGATATCACCGCTATTGATCTGGTTCACGTAGCGACCCCAATAAAACGCGAATACCTATACATGTGTCCAAGTGCCGATGCGGCTCGGGTCCCGCTTGCGTAACAGAGTCGACCTGTCTCTCGCACAGAAGCTGGTCCAGGGTTAGAAGGATCTGCGACGGCTAGTTCTGTTGCAACCAATACGGGTTTGTTGTATTTAATTGAGCATTCAGCGGCGGCTTGGGCGAAACGTTCATCCTGTCTGCGGTGATACGTCACGATTCTCTCTAAACCATGATCGGGATAAAAATGACCCTCACTCATCATTCGTGCTTGATTGCTTTGTATGCCTATGCCAAGAAAAATCACAGCATCTACTTGCTCGTGCGCGCAGACGAGATCGAGGATTGCTGGAATAGTGTCGCGTGTTTCACCGCCAGCACAATCAATTGGATTATTGCGGCTCCAACGCGGCGGCAATAACTCATCCAATGACGTGATCAATTCCTTTGGAAGTGTGATGAGGTCGAGTAAGTCGTCTTGTGCGATCGCGTCTGACGTGACCACCCCCCAACCACCTACAGTTGTCAGAACTACAACTCGATTTCCTCTCGGTAGCGGTTGTGTTGCAAAACTCGCGGCAATATCGAAACCCTCTTCAACCGTTTTGGCTCGAGAAGCGCCTGTGCTGCGACACAGCCCGTCAAAAATCTTGTCGTTACTCGCCAATGCTCCAGTGTGACTCTGCGCCGCACGCGACCCAGCGTCTGTTGCGCCTCCTTTTACAACAACGAGTGGTTTGTGCTGCAGTGCCAATGAAAAGGAAGTTTCAAGCGCCCTGCCATCATTAACACTCTCGATGTAAGCCAAGCTCACAAGAGTTTCATCATCCTGAGAGAACCATTCCAAGTATTCACCTACAGAAATTTGTGCTGCATTGCCAGCGGAAATAGCTCGAGCAATTCCAACACCAGTTTGACGAGAATAGTTAAGGAAGCTTGAAACGAAATTACCGCTTTGGCTGGCAACTGAGATACCGCCACGTGGTGGGTATGGTCCGACAATCTGCGCACACAGCGAAACTGGTGTACTGACAACCCCTTGACCATTTGGCCCGGCAATCAGCATGTCGAGATCGGCGGCGAGTTGAACCAGATCAGTCTCGGCTTGCTCTCCTGCGGATCCCGCTTCTCGATAACCAGCCGACGCGATGAAAGCCGCACGGATTCCCCTTTCGGCGCACTGCCGTAGAAGTTGAGGGTTCGCACTTGCAGGAGTACAAAAAAATGCAAGATCGATTTCGTTAACGGGCAACTCATCTATCGACGAAACTGTTTGAACACCAAGAATATTTTCATTTTGCAAATTAGTTGCGTAAACGGTCCCCGAAAAATTACTTGCAAGAATGTTGTGTAAAGAAACAAATCCAAATTTACCGGGATGCGACGATGCACCGACTACAACAATTGCTCGTGGTGAAAACAACGCGCGATAGTGATCGGCATGTGGTTTGAACATGTTTGATGTGTTTGCAGCGACCTTCTTAATGTTGCGAGTCTCTACAAGTGCATCAACCGCAACCAATGTCCCGTCTTGTTGCACGATCAGTGGATTGATGTCTATTGAAACAATCTCTGGATGTACATCACAAGCTTTACTGAGGGCGACGATCGCATTTGCTAGCGAACCGGTATCGACTGCATTCTCACCACGAAAATCCTGCAATATAGATTGATGTTTAAGGGCTTCGATCATTCGTTGGGCCCCAAGCAAATCAATCGGCATTGGCGCAAAAACGACGTCCTGGATCACCTCAGCAAAAATGCCTCCAATGCCAAGCATTGCTGTGTTCCCAAACGCTGGATCCTTAACCATGCCGACTATGAGTTCGCGGCTTCCGTTGATCATCTTTGCAATAAGTAACTGAACCTCCCCATCTTCTGGGGTTGCCATGGCAAGTAAGTTGCTGGCGGCCTGCTCAACATCGGCTCGACTAGCAAGTTTCAGTCGCACCAGTCCTCTCTCTGTCTTGTGGGCAATCGTGTCACCATTGAGCTTTGCCACCACTGGGTAGCCCATTGCATCAGCAGCATCTCCCGCTTCATTTGGTGTTGCTACTACGGCTTCATTGGCGAACGGGAAACCAAAGGGTAAAAGCAATTGTTTCGACAAAGCCTCGGACATCGTTCGCTGATCAGACACAACTGAATACATTACTCAGGCAGGTACTAATTTGGATCGTTATGGGGCGAATCTCGGCAACACGCGCATTTGTGAACGGTGTTATCACCGGACCGACGAGCGTGACATGGGATGAAAATGGTTCCATCACTGACGTCTTTGGTATTCAAGCCGGAGAAGCTGAATTCGATGCGATGCTCGTTCCAGGGTTTATCGATCTGCAAATCAATGGTTTTGGTGCATTCAACGTTTCATCAGCAGATACAGCGCAATGGTCTCACGTTGACAAGTATTTGTTGAACGCAGGAGTGACGAGTTGGTGTCCAACACTGGTCAGTGCCCCATTGGATGCTCTCCGATCCTCAATCTCGATGATTGAGGAGCAAATTGAGATCAGAAATTCATCTGTTGGAATAGCTACTACTTCAATTCTTGGTGCTCACTTGGAAGGTCCATTTCTTGGAGAAGCACTTGGTGCACATGTCAAAAATTGTGTGATTGATTTCGATCTCAACTGGATTGCAGATTTGCCGGCGTGTGTCACGCTGATGACGATTGGCGCTGAGCAAAAGGAAACTGTCGCCGCCATTCATTTACTGCGCGAAATGGGCATAACGGTTTCGCTCGGTCATACGCGCGCAACAGAAGATCAATTATTCATTGCCAAGCAAGCCGGTGCGCAAATGGTGACACATTTATATAATGCGATGTCCGGAGTACATCACCGTGATCAAGGTTTCGCACTCGATGTTCTGACAGACGACGAAATCTATGCGTCAATCATCGTCGATTTGGAACATGTTTCAAAGCGTGCAGTGCAACTCGCCTTTCTAGCAAAAGCTAACCGCATGATCATGGTCTCGGATTCAGTGCAATCAAATTCAGCTCATGCTCCACGTTTGAAAGATGGCACACTTGCAGGCAGCGTTCTTACGTTGGATCAAGCCGTACGTAATGCCGTCTTTCATTGTTCGGTTTCGCTCACGCAAGCACTAGTGAGTGTTACAAAAAACCCAGCAGACGCTCTTGGGATCAGGGACCGCGGCGAAATCAAGACCGGATATCGTGCCGATCTTGTAGTGCTCGACGATGACCTCACTGTTGTCCGAACAGTAAGTAACGGGCTTTCGAATAGCGCTCAAAACGACTAAAGTCGCAACGTGCATATTGTCTCCGCATTGTTCATCGATACGTTCGAGATGAAACAAGCACCAGGACCGTCAACCCGTATTGATATGAGTGGCGTGTTCTTCTCGCTCGCAGCACCTAGCCCAGTGCCGGTAACGATTGAGCCACACCTCATGGCATTGATCTACTGCCGGGAGAGCGAACAAGGTTCTGGCGTTTTTGAAGTGATTTTTCGAGATGGTTTTGAAGAAGATTCAGAACAGCTGGCCCGAAATGTCAGTCCATTCACCGTTGAACCAGGAAAATTTACGTATCGACTGGTGAGAGGTGCCCTTGAACTGCAGAAATACGGACTTATTTTCGCACATTGTCGAATCGACAAACAAGAGTGGCACAAAGTTCCGCTGACATTGCTCCCACCGGTCGCCTAGAAGCAACTACAGTCGCCGCCGTGAATACTTTGCCTCGTCTCACCCCACAACTAGACCGCGAGATCATCGCCATTGCGCGTGGCATCGCTATGGACGCGCCATTAAAGGCAAAAAGCGGTCACCAGGGAACGGCTATGGCACTCGCTCCCCTCGCGCACGTGTTGTATTCCAGAATCATGCATCATTCACCCCAAGATCCGCTGTGGCGTAACCGGGATCGTTTTGTACTTTCAGCAGGGCACGCGTCAATCTTGCAGTACGCAATGCTGTATCTCAATGGGTACGGACTTGAATTATCTGATCTGCAATCATTTCGACAATTCGATTCATTGACACCTGGACACCCTGAAGCTGGTCATACCGCAGGTGTTGAAGTAACTACAGGTCCATTAGGACAGGGTTTTGCAAATGCCGTAGGTATGGCGATTGCAGAACGCAACTTGCGTACGCGATTTGGGTCTGAATTGATGGACCACCACACGTTCGTGATCGCTGGTGACGGTTGTTTGATGGAGGGTGTAAGTCATGAAGCCGCATCACTAGCCGGACACCTTGGTCTCGATCGCCTGATTTGTGTTTACGACGATAACAAGATCACCATTGATGGCAGTACAGCTTTGACCTGCTCCGACGACGTCGTTGCGCGTTTCACATCGTATGGATGGAATGTGATGCAACTTGGAGAGATCGGCGAAGATTTAGATGCTTTGGAGATCGCTCTGACCAAAGCAAAACAACATTCTGGTTCACCGACACTATGTATTTTGCAATCTCACATTGGTTTTCCATCACCAGATTTCACCGACAGTCATGAGGCACACGGCAATCCATTTCTCGCTGAACATGTTGAACGCACGAAAGCTGTGCTCAACATTCCGAATGAACCTTTCTGGGCACCAGCAGAAATCGTTGAGGCATCACGAGAATTTGCGAAAGACAGATCGGCGCAGTTGGTTGCAACATACAAGTCCACTCCGACGAACTCTGATTTTGAAGCGTGTTGGAATCCACCAAAGAGCACTGAGTGGAATTCTGAATCCCCCACGTTTGAGCAAGATTCAACTCTTGCGACACGCCAAGCTATGCCTCTGGCGATCAGTGCAAGCTTGAAGGATTTGCCTGGTCTGATGCTCGGATCTGCGGACCTCACGGGGAATACTGGAGTCAAGATCGGTGCGCTCGGGGCGCAATCGTCGCTGAATCCGCAAGGTCAGCAAATATATTTTGGAATCCGCGAACATGCGATGGCCGCTGCGCTGGTCGGTATGGCGCTTCATGGTGGGATACAACCGGTTGGCGGCACGTTTTTCGTCTTTGCCGACTACATGCGTCCTTCAATTCGATTAGCGGCGCTTTCTCATGCGAAAACTATTTTCGTATTCTCGCATGACTCCGTCGGCGTGGGTGAAGATGGACCTACCCATCAACCAGTTGAACACCTCGCGTCACTGAGAATCATCCCAGAACTTCATGTCGTTCGACCAGCCGATTCGAACGAAACTGCTCAAGCGTGGCGAGATGCTATTGATCACGATGGGCCTACAGCACTGATACTGAGTCGACAGTCGCTTCCTATTACGACAGATGGTTCAGCCATCGCTACAGGTGCTGGGGTCATTCGTCGTAGCTCTGCCGAAGCGCAAATCGTGCTGGTTGGAACAGGTAGCGAAGTATCTCTGTGTGTTCAGGCCGCAACCCAACTTGAGCAATCAGGAATCAATGTTCAAGTTGTGAGCATGCCCTCATGGGATCGGTTCGAAACTATGTCCAGTGAATATAAGTCGACTGTTTTCCCGCGTGGCGTTCCAGTCTTGTCAGTAGAAGCTGGCAGCACATTTGGTTGGTCGAAATACGCCGATCAATCTATTGGTATCGATCGCTTCGGTGCTAGTGCTCCTGGCAATGTAGTTATGCAGAAATTTGGTTTGAACACACAGCATGTAGTCGATTGCGCGCTTCAGTTGATTACATCTGATAAACAAGACTGATGACAACTTCTCGCCTTGTGCGATTATTTGACGAGTGTGGACAAAGTCCTTGGCTTGACAATCTCAAGCGTGAATTCATCACTAGTGGCGCACTGCAGGGAATACTTGATACCGGTATTCGAGGTCTCACCTCTAATCCGACCATTTTTCAGAAAGCCATCCAAGGCTCGGCCGACTATGACATGCAATTCCGGCAACTTGTAGCGCTCAAGCACTCACCCATAGAGATTTACTGGGAGCTTGTAATCAAGGACATCCAAGATGCACTTGATGTGTTTCAACCGCTGTACGAGTCTTCTCATCGCTCAGACGGTTTCGTGAGTGTGGAAGTGGACCCAAACCTTGCTCATGATTCGAGTGCGACGGAACAAGCGGCGCGTCATCTTGACGAGCGTGTCAGCCGCGAGAACGTGATGATCAAGATTCCAGCTACCCAAGAAGGTATTCCAGTCATTCGCACCATGATCAGCGAAGGTCGTAATGTCAATGTGACACTTATTTTTAGTCTTGACCGTTATCAACAGGTTATGGATGCCTACATCGAAGGCCTCGAGACTCTCGCGGCAACATCCGGGGGTTCCCTTTCAGGAGTGGCGAGTGTTGCAAGTTTCTTTATTTCTCGTGTCGACACGGAGATCGACAAGCGTTTGTCAGCGATTGAAACTTCAGATTCGTTGGCGTTGTGTGGCACCGCTGCTATTTCTCAGGCGAAACTGGCTTACCAACTGTTTTCTCAGACTTTCTCTGGACCACGGTGGGCGGCTCTCGTGCGTCGTGGTGCTCGAGTGCAGCGTCCATTGTGGGCTTCGACGTCTACAAAGAATCCCGCCTATCCCGACACGTTGTATGTGGATCAATTAATTGGACCCGACACTGTCAACACTCTTCCCGATAACACAATGTTGGCCTTCAATGATCACGGTACGCCGAGCCCAACCATTGAGACCGAAATGGATCTCGCCCACTCCCGTTGGCATGCGCTGGCAGATTTGGGTGTTGATGTTTCCGCAGTGGCAGACCAGCTCGAAGCTGAAGGCGTTCGTTCATTTCAGCAAAGTTTTACCGAGCTTATTGACGCACTTAAAACGAAAGAGCAATTAATTCGCTAATGGTTCAGCTAGATGAACTGCAGAAAGAAATTTCGGAACTTGTCAGTGAATTCGGTGCAATCCACAATACCGATTACGTAATGCAGTTGATCTCAACGAGTCTTGGACTTGGTGTAGACAAAACATCGACGTTAGATCTCAAAATTGCATCTTCTGCACTCAAGGAGATGCGCGAGGCCTTCGCAATGTTTCAACCATTTATCCAGAGGCGCAAAGTCACAATCTTCGGCTCAGCTCGAACCAAGAAGGATGATCCCCTGTACTCCCACACTCTGACCGTTGCCAAAAGTTTGGCCGACCTCGGATGGATGGTTGTAACAGGTGCTGGACCAGGGATCATGGAAGCTGGCATGGAGGGCGCAGGTAGGGAGCGTTCCATCGGGGTGTCGATCCGTCTTCCGTTTGAGTCGGAAGCTAATTCGATCATCGCAGGTGACGAAAAGTATGTATCAATGCGTTACTTCTTCACTCGGAAGTTGATGCTGGTGAAAGAGTCGCAAGCATTTCTGTGCCTGCCTGGCGGATTCGGCACTCTCGATGAGACGTTTGAGTTACTCACGCTCACACAAACAGGCAAAGGTGTGCCAGTGCCAATTGTGTTACTGGATCTTCCAGGCGACAGGTTCTGGCATTCAATCGATGACATGATTCGAAATCAGTTACTCGTGCGTGGTCTTGTGTCCCCGGAGGACCTTGCTCTTTATCGGGTTTGTGACAGCATCGAAGATGCAACCTCTGAGATACAGGGTTTTTATCGCAACTATCACTCGGTTAGATACATCGGGAAACATCTCATTATGCGCCTAAACACAGAGCCTTCTGCACATCTCATCAACGTGCTTAATGACAAATTTGGCTCGCTCTGCCGCACCGGAGGCTTTGAAGTTGTCCCTCCTCATTCAGCCGAAAAAACCGAAAACGATCAACTAGAAAAATTCAGACTGCGTTTTGATCCAAACCGAAGCGATGCTGGCGGTCTACGCGAACTGATCAATTTCCTCAATCAAGGCGTGTAAGAACACCTATTGCTTTTTCGATTGCCCGGCGAGCCGTCGTGAGTTGTCGTTCAGTTTCTGGTCGCTTTACAGCACCCTCTCGATGAGCCGATTTGAGAGCATCGAGCGCCTTGTCGGCTATCTCCTCCGAGATTGATTCAAGTCTTGAGACAATGTCATTAATTGATTCGTCCTGCGATGCTGGCATGCATCAAGTATGACAGTCCCCGTGACCCAGATGTCATCATCATTCCCAATTCTTGAGCAAATATTTTCAAATTGACGTGTGGTGGTCGGTTCTATCGTCTAGCGTCACTCCCTATGTCACGACCAGAAGAACTTCATGAGTGGATTAGTTTCACAGACCCGGATGCCGAGCAAACATGGATGATTGATTCAACATTCATGCTTTCAAATTGGTCATGCATTTACGGATCAGGCTGCAAAGGCGTTCTTGATGATGATGCAACCAAATTGCAGCAGGGTTGTTGCAGCTACGGTGCTCACTTTATTGATAAGAAGGATCTCGCATCAGTTAAGAAATCGGTGAAGCGTCTCAAGCCAGAACATTGGCAGAAGCACGCAAAGGGCGCCAATAACCGCTGGTTGATCAAAAACCGTGACGGCTCTGATGCAACTCGTCGCGTGAATGACGCGTGTATCTTTCACAACGACCCAGGCTTTGAAGGCGGGATGGGATGCGCATTCCATATTGCGGCCCTTGAAGTTGGTGAACGCCCAATGGATTGGAAGCCAGATGTTTGTTGGCAAGTTCCACTTCGACTGGATGAGCACACCGAGGACGACGGCCATGTCATCTCTCATTTGCGCGAGTGGAAGCGCCGAGACTGGGGCGAGGGCGGCATCGAGTTTCATTGGTGGTGCACAGACGACCCTGCTGCTTTCGTTGGCAAAGACCCGGTCTATAAGTACCTCAAAGACGAGATCACAGAACTTATTGGTTCAAAGACCTACAAGACGCTTGTGAAGCTGCTCGAGGAGAAGCGTTCAACACCTAGACCGCATCCTCAAGTTTCGCTCAAGAATCCAACGCGCAAACCAGCCAAAAAATAAGCTTCAATAATCAACTCGCAACTAATCGCAGCTAGTTGCGATTAGTTGGAATTGCGCTTTGTGTATTTGCGACGATCTTCGATTGTCAAATACTTTTTGCGAATACGCACATTGAGAGGGGTTACTTCAACCAACTCATCGTCCGCAATCCATTCGATTGCAGTCTCGAGCGTATGGGTTACTGGTGTTGCGAGCTTGATGCCTTCATCATGGCTGTGCGTACGAATGTTGTTCTTTTCTTTCGCGCGTACCGCGTTGACGACCATCTCTTCTTCGCGGGCATTCTCGCCTACAACCATGCCTTCGTACAGCTCGTCTCCAGGCGAGATGCAAAGGGTGCCTCGCTGCTCAAGGTTGTCGAGTGCATAAGCAGTTGCTGGACCCATGCGGTCAGAAACCATTGCTCCACCAAGACGATGAGGCAACTCTCCTGCCCAAGGCATCCATCCGGCAAGGCTTTGGTGCAACAAAGCGGTTCCACGGGTCACTGTCAACAACAGGGATCTAAAACCAATCAAGCCACGCGATGGTGCTTCGAAATAGACGATGGTTCGGTTGGCATCTCCAGGACGTAAATCGGTGATGCGGCCCTTACGAGGTGCAAGTGCCTGGGTAACAGCACCTACGTACTCATCTGGAACGTCGCACGTACCAGATTCGAGAGGCTCATGCTTTTTGCCATTGATCTCGCGCGTAATAACTTCTGGGCGACTCACTTGCAATTCGTAACCCTCACGACGCATGTTTTCGATCAATACAGCCAACTGCAACTCGCCTCTTCCAGCAACTTCCATTACGTCGGTTGATTCGGTATTGGCGATCTTGATCGACACGTTTCCAAGAATCTCTTTTTGCAAACGATCGCGCAAGTGTCGACTCGTCAAATATTTACCGTCTTTTCCAGCAAAAGGTGATGTATTCACACCGAAGCTCATTCGGAGGACGGGTTCGTCAACTTCGAGGCGCAAAAGCGGTACTGGATTATCAACTGCAGCGATGGTGTCGCCAACTTCAACTTCATCAATTCCGCTCATTATGAACAAGTCACCAGCAATAACTTCGGCAACGTCAACTCGATCAATGCCATGGAACGCCATCAAACCACTGAGCTTTCGCTTCAGCACTGGTGCTGGATTGTCGTCTGTCGGCTTCTGGCAGAGCGATACTTGGTCGCCTTTGCGCATAACGCCAGAGATAACACGACCAATAGCAAGACGACCCAAGTAGTCAGATGCATCCAAGTTGGTCACCATTGCTTGCAACGGTGCACTCATGTCATTTTGTGGAGCGGGAATGTGTTCGACGATTGCGTCAATGAGCGGCGACAAGTCACCGTCTGGCGAAGGCATACCAATTCCGGCCATTGCGAGACTGTCTCGAGCCACTGCGGAAAATACTGGGAATGACAAGTGATGGTCAGCGTGAGCCAAGTCCAAGAACAACTGCTCTACTTCGTGGAGAACCTCTTCGGGACGCGCATCTTGGCGGTCAACCTTGTTGATCACCAAAATCACTGGCAAGTCCAAGGCAAGTGCCTTGGAAAGCACGTAACGAGTTTGTGGCAAAGGGCCTTCAGCCGCGTCAACCAACAACAAAATGCCGTCGACCATCGCAAGTGCGCGTTCAACTTCACCACCAAAGTCAGCGTGACCCGGGGTATCTACCAAGTTGATCTTGGTGCCCTTCCACTCAATCTGTGCGGCCTTTGCCAAAATGGTGATTCCACGTTCGCGTTCTTGGTCATCATTGTCCATTACTCGATCAATGACCGCTGAGTGTGCAGCAAACGTGCCAGCCGAACGCAAAAGAGCGTCCAACAAAGTTGTCTTGCCATGGTCTACGTGTGCAACGAGCGCAATATTGCGCAATTTCTCTGGTGTTTGAGTCATGATCTTTCTTGATTTTTATGGGGGGATCTGAGGTGTGCTGGAGGAACAGCGCTAATTAACTTTCGTCTTCTTTGTCTTCATCGCTTTCTTCATCATCTTCATCGAAGCGCACACCGTATTTCTCGGCAATTGCTGCGTATTGATCTTCTTCGGTTTGTGCTTCTTTGCTGCGACCGCCAAGCCCAAGATCACTTGCACTTGGACCAGACTGCTTTAATTTGCGCGCTTCTTCGAAGCGACGGTGACGACCCTTCTTCACGGTAGGGCTCCGAACCTTGATCGGGTGACTACCGGTGAGGCAGCCACTTAGTGGATAAACATCGCTGTAAATCTTAGCGTGATAAGCCTGTTGTTTTGCGGCTTTTGGTTCAGATTGTTGGATTATTGGTTGGCAGCAACCTCAGTCTGCCATGCCCATTGAAACTCAATCCAGCCTCACCCGACAAGATGCGTTCTATGTCCTTGCCAACCATTTCCGCACGCCAACCAACACTGAGTCGTCCTTGAGGAGACTTGCGCAAGAGAGACAAAATATCGTTTCGAGTGCCGAGCAAAGTCGCATCAATATGGTGAGTTCTGGCAAGTTCGCTCATCCAAGCCGTGATCAATCCAACTGCTGGGCGTAACTCTTTATCCACGTCATCGTTGTCGATCTGTGGAAGCGACACGACCACACTCTTACCCCGCTCAACCGCCGCTAGCAATTCTCGTCCAACATCACCACCGATCTGCCGTTGCTCAACTCCCCTTGCTTTGAGCAACTCATCAAGACTCGCTGGCATGATTTGCGCAATTCCCAAAATTGCCATGTCAGATAAAACACGTCGCGGTGGAACATCGGCAGCCATGGCTTTACGCTCGCGCCATTCACATACCGCCTGGGCAACACCTCGCGCTTGACCCTTGAGCGCACGCGCCTCTTTTACACGAAGCCAAGCATCTGTCGGATCAGCTGGTCCAGCAGGTCTGACTCGAAGTTCTTCGCAAGCTTCGTAGACCCAATTCAATCGCTCAAGCTCATTAAGGCGTTTCTCAAGATTGTCTTGGATATCGAAAAGATGCTCTACGTCCGTAGCAGCATAAGTTTTCTGGTCTGCAGTTAAAGGGCGTCGAAGCCAATCTGTAAGACGATCGCCCTTGCTAATGCTGATCTTCAATTCGCTGAGTATCAGAGATGATAAAGACGGTGTTGACATGCCGATAAATCCAGCAGCGACTTGAGTATCAAATATTCGCTGTGGAGCGGAACCGCATGCATGATTGAGCACTTCCAGATCCTGTTGTGCTGCGTGCAGCACGCACAATGAATCCGAAGCGAATAGATCCGCAAAAAGTGCAAGGTCTACCGCTATTGGATCAATGAGAAATATTTTATTGTTGTGTTTAATCTGGACGAGAGCCAACTGAGGAAAGTACGTGCGCTCTCGATGAAATTCAGTGTCCAGCGCATATCGGCTGCAGCCAGCCATAATTTGCAGCAATGACTTCAAATCATCATCAGTATCAATCCAAGAAACATTCATGGTGTTGTGTGCCTACTGCAAACTCAAAATTACGGCTGCATTCCGATTGTGACTGGATTTCCTAGAGCGGTCCAACCGGAAGTACCACCGATGACATTGACAACATTTGTGATTCCTAGGTCGTGCAAAAATTCACAGGCACGCATGCTGCGCCCACCAGAATGGCACACAACATAGACCTCAGCGTCCGAGCGAAATGCTTCTAAGTGATCAGGAACAGTTCCGAGTGGAATATGTTGTGCCATTGGTACGTGCCCAGCGTTGTATTCATCTGATTCTCTCACGTCAATCACCTGGGCGCCATTGCTAATAGATGTCTTCAATTCATCGATAGTAATTTCTCGTACTGACACGCAAGGCCTTTCGTTGCTGAATCTAAATCGTACCTTGCTCGGGTAAATCTAAAACTGCATTGATATTCCTCACAGATGCAGCATCAAACGCAACTGTCGCAACACGTAATTCAGAAACTGCACCATGAACCGACCTCACTCCCCGGTCGTACTCTT
>Ga0194055_10000445_pt1 | contig 33316 bp, 26 predicted proteins | sample SepL449m_MetaG_FD_155482 | JGI IMG/M metagenome (GOLD analysis project Ga0194055, IMG submission 155482) | Anoxic zone freshwater microbial communities from boreal shield lake in IISD Experimental Lakes Area, Ontario, Canada - Sep2016-L442-9m | ecosystem: Environmental > Aquatic > Freshwater >... | reverse complement strand
TAAATATATATCATTAATATTTCCAAATATAAAAATAAATGAAATAATAGTTGGTAATATAAATTATTTCAATTTTTTAAAAGATGAAAAAATAATAAAAGATTATTTAATATTTAAAACAATTGAAAGTTGTGGTATATTTTTAAATGATGAATTTGAAGACATAAATTTTAATTTTTTTAGTCGTACTATTTCTGGTATAAAAAAAAAAAAATCAAAAACAACAAAAATAATAAATATGATATCAAATATTTTTTATGATTATTTAGGTATTGAATATTGTAAAAAATATTTTTTAAAAAAATCAAAATATTATATAATAAATATGATAAAAAATATAAAAATAACAATGGGTGAAAAAATAAAAAAACTTAACTGGATGAGTGATATTACAAAAAAAAAGGCATTATTAAAATTAAAATTAATGAAATATAAAGTTGGTTATCCAAATAAAATTAAAAATTATTCTAAATTAAAATTATCTAATAATATTTTTTCACAAATTATATTAATTAATAAATATTTAATAAAAATTAATTTTAATAAATTAAATAAAAAACCAAATACTGATCATTGGAGCATGGGAGCACATGAAATAAATGCTTATTATAATCCTATACAAAATGAAATAGTATTTCCAGCAGGAATATTACAACCTCCTTTTTTTAATATCAACGAATCAGACGCATATAATTATGGTAGAATAGGATTTACAATAGGACATGAAATATGTCATGGTTTTGATGATCAAGGACGGTCTTTTGATGAAAAAGGTAATTTAAAAAATTGGTGGATTCGAAGTGATGAAAAAAAATTCAAAGCTAAAATTAAATTATTACAAAAACAATTTGATAAAATTAAAATAGAAAATAAAAAAATAAATGGATCATTGACATTAGGAGAAAATATAGCTGATTTATGTGGTGGTATAATATCTTTTACTACTTTAAAAAAAATAAATAAAAATTTAACACTTAAAGATAAAAAAGAATTTTTTATTAGTTATGCAAAATTATGGAGACAAAAAATAAGATCTAAGGAATTATCGAAATTAATAAAAACTGATGTACATTCACCATCAATATTAAGAGTTAATGAAGTATTAAAAAATATGGATGATTTTTATGAAACATTTGATATTACAAAAAATGATAAAATGTTTATAAAACCAGAAAATAGAGTAAAAATATTTTAAATATTAATATATTAATATATAATAATATGTCTAAATTAGAATCTTTCGGACAAATGGCATTAGATGGAACTGCAGGATATGGACAATTAATAACTACAGTTGGTTTTTGTTTTATATTATTTATATTTTTACTTACAGTATATTTAGTAAATAAATATTTATATAATAAAGAAGATGTGTATGATAATAACTATACACAAGCAACAGTAAAAGATAGCAAATGTACTCAATATATTAAAAAAACAGAAAATACAAGTGATATGAATTGGGATTGCTCAATGAATTTATTATATACTATTAATAATAAAAATTATGTTAAAGATCACCATATTAATAGTACTACATATTATTCACCTAATACACAAATTGATTTAAGATATAATAAATATGATTATAATAATATAACTACTGATACTTATAGTAATGATTTTAAAGGTAATGTTATTATATTCATTGTTTTTATTTTTTTAATATTATCAAGTGTATCTCTTTATAGTGTTTATAAATGGAAAATAGTTGCAGCAGCAACTGGTGCTGGTTCTTTAGCTGGTAGCGTTGCTTCAAAAATAAGCGGAGGAATTAACAGTGGAAACAATGGAAACAGTGGAAATAGTGGAAATGATGTTACTAACGGACTAATATCTAATAACGGAATTGTATCTAATATAATACAAAATACATTACGCGGAAATCGCATTTTGTAATAAAATAAAATAAAATATATTTTATATGGATATAAGATTAATTATAATACATATTATACATATTTTAGTTCGTTTATTTGTATCAACATATGCATTAATTATTAAAGATAATAAATATGATTATATTTATTTTATATTTGTATATTTTATAATTCTTCATTGGTTATTATTTAAAGGTGAGTGTTTATTGGAATATTTATATAAAAAAATACTTGATAATAATTATGAATTAGGATCTAATTTAAAACTTGGTGATTTTAATTATTTATTTGGTGAATATAACATTCTTATACGAAATATTTCAAGAATATTTATATTATTAAATATGTATATTATATATAAACGTAATGATAATTATGGATGTATGATTATTATATTTATTTTATTATTAATATTTGTTAAATATATATATAAACATAATTAAAGATTAATTTATTAATATTAATAAATTAATAAAATATATATGATAACAAATTTATTAATATTTATTCATATATTAGTAGTTTTATATACAATATTGTATGGTATATGTGTAAAAAATAACAAATATGATTATATTTATTTAGCATATATTTATTTTTTATTATTACATTGGACATTTTTTAAAGGTGAATGTATTGTATCATACTATTTTAAAAAAATAAAAAACAATGAATATGAATTAGGTTCGGATTTTACAAATGATGAATACCACTATATATTAGGAGATTATAAAAAATATGGAATTATATTAGCAAGTATTATTCTTATAATTAATATATTTATTATAAGTAATCGTAATAATATTAATAATTATATAATTTTTTTATTTATTTTATTATTACAATCTTATATTCTTGTTTTATCTTCTTTTACAAATTATAATAAAAACATAAATTTTCAATTATTTAATGAAATTATAAAAATATTTTTAATATTATTTGGTATATATATTTTTATTAATTATAAACTAATCTTAAATTAATGAAATTTTTAAGTAAAAAGATAATTTTTTTTACTTTCTTTAAAATTAGCTTTTTTTATATTACCACATATAACATTATAATAGCCATTTTCTAAAGTATTAATAATACTGGTAACATTAGCCGGATTATAATCATAATCATTTATTAATTTATCTTTTAATAAATCTAAATTAGGAGGTAACCATTTTATATCTTTTTTTTTAATTTTTAATATTGGTGGATTTTTAAAATAGTCTATAATTGCTTTATAATTATAATCTTCAGGAATATCATATTTATTAAGTTTAATAATTGATTCTATATTTTTATATTTTAAAATTAATTCATATGCTCTTTTAACACCAATTTTTTTAATTGTATCACAATAGTCACATCCAAATAATATACATAATTCAACAAACTCATCATATGTTAATTTTAATTCTTTTAATATTATATTTAAATTATAAATTTCTAATTTATTACTTTTACCTCTAATTAATTTACTTGTTCCGAAAGCAAGTAAATCCATATCATCTGAAATAACAGAATCTGCAATACCTTCTTTCACTAAATATGCACATTGAGGATCTGCTTCAGTTGGTGATTCGATATAAGGGATGCCAATAATACTTAAAATTTCTTTACATTCTTTAATCTGTTCTTCTGTTATTTTTAATGAACGTTTAAGCATTTTTTTTTTATCTTCATCTGTTAAGCAAACATCATTTTTTAGATTATCAAGTGCTTTTTTTTTAATTTGGTTTCTATGTTGTATTGTTTTTGTTTTAATTTCAGGTGGTTTTCCATCAAATACAAAAATAGGATATATACGTTTTTTTAAATATGTTAATACTTTTGTTAATATAGCATATATATGACTGGTAATTTTTCCATCTTTATTTTTTAAGTCATCAGTAGATTTAATCGCAATTAAAAATTGATATAATATTAAAGATGTATCAATTGCTACTACTTTATCTTCTAAATCATTAATATTAATTTTTGTATATCCATCCGATATTTTTTCTTTTATAAACTTGTTTAAATTTCGAATACCCATATTAATATATATATAACTGTTTTTTTAAATATATATTTTTTTTAATAATTATAAAATTAATTCATCTAAAAATAACTCTTTATTATCTTTAATTAATTTAATTAATTCATCATTTAAACAATCATTTTCTGATAAATTTTTAAGACTTATTTTTTTACTAAACTTTTGTATAATGTCCCAAGATAATTCTTGAAATAAAGAAATAGATTCCCAAATTATTTTATCTTGATATTTTTCAATAAATTCTTCTGATAATTTTTGATTAATACATATTATATCCCAACATTTTAATTCATTTATATTTAATTGAGGCATAATATTATTGATAAAATCTTCAATTTTATCATTTGGTAATTGTTTATGTTCTATTATTGAAAGCCAACCATTTTTAGTTATAAATTTTTGAAATCCCCATAAACATTCAATAGTAACTTGATCCATCCAACCAATATTATCCCAAATATTTTCTTTTTCAAATAATAAAATAAATGTATCATTAAATAGATATTGTGTTCTTATATTTAATGGTAATAATGTCCAGTTTATTTTTTTATTATATTTTACAATAGTTTGTAACTTTAATAATTGCTCTTGGGAAATAATATCCCAATCTAAATGTTTTTCATATTTTTCAATAATATCATCAGCTAAATTTTGATTTAATGCTAAATTATAAAAATCTATTTCTTCTATAGGAGTATTTTCAATATATTTTCTTAATAAAGATTCTGGTAATATTTGATATTTAATTAATAATTTATTATATTTAGAAATATTTTCATTATTATTTTCATCCATCCATAATAACATATTTTCTGTTAAAACTTGATATTTTATTAAGTATTCTTTATTAATATCATAATAATTAGATTTTATAAACTCTTCTTCAAATTGTATTGATTCTAATAAAAATTTCCAATAATCTTCATTTTCATAATTTTCTTTCATTAATTTTTTAATTATTAAATTATTATTATTATCTTTTCCATTATTTAATAATTTAATAAATTCCTTTAATAATTGTTTCTGATCCATATATTAATATTTAATTATATATTATTAAATATTAATCAAACATAAATAAAAAATATTAATCTGATATAAATAAATTAAATGAATTAACTTTTTCATTATTATTTGTATTATTAGTATTTTGTTTATCAGATTTTGAATTATTTTTATATTTTTTTAATAGATTTTTTTCTTGTATTGATAATTTTACATCACTAGAATTATCATCAGAACAATACGGTATATATTCTTTTGGTGTAGGAATTATATTTTTATTGTTTTCAAAAACTTCTAAAAAATCTCTTATTTTTATTAAAGTATCATCGTTTAATATATTTAAATTTATATATATTCCATTATCATTTTCAATATAATTACAATTATTTTCATATATTATTTTAAATATTTTTTTGTACTCTTTTTTATTTGTTATATTTTCTATTTTTGATGCTAATATTTTTTTTTCATTGTGTGTAAATGTCATAATATATTATAAAGCAATATATTATTATTTAATTCTTAAACGATAGATATTATTTTAATATTAAATAACTTTTTTTAAATTAAATAATTGTTTCTTACAAAATATTATATTTTTGTTAATATCTATAACAAAAATATAATTTTTTTATATATTTAAACTATATATAAAATTTTTATATTATATTATTATATTATAATGATAGTTCTTTGTACTCCTATATATACAAATGTAACACCACAATTTTTATCTTCAGTTTTACAATTACAATTATTATTTATTAAAAAAAATATTCCTTTTCAATATATATTTTTGTCAAATGATAGTTTAATACCTAGAGCAAGAAATAAACTTTGTAAATATTTTTTAGATATACCTAATGCTATGTATTTATTATTTATTGATTCAGATATTGAATTTAATCCTAATGATATTATTAGATTGTATTTAGCAAATAAAGATATAATTGGTATAGCATATGCTTTAAAAAAATTATATAATGATAAAACAATTGGAGTATATAATTTATTAGATGAATGTATAGATGAAGATAAAGAAAAAGAAATAAATGAAGCATTGGAAATAGGAACTGGTATAATGTTAATTAAAAGATATGTTTTATTAAAAATGATAGAATCTAATCCTGATGATTATATTTTATTAGATAATCCAGAAGATGTTGAAAAACCAATAAATGAAAGAAAATATTATAGATTTTTTGATACTCTAATTAATAATAATAGATATTTATCTGAAGATTATATGTTTTGTCAAAAATGGAGAAATCTAAATGGTAAAATTTATTTATTAAAAAATACTGTAACTATCCATCATGGAACATTTGGTTATTTATTAAAAAATTAAAATTTTATTTTAAAAAATCAGGTAATTTAGGAATTTCTAATACATGTGTTATATATTCAGTATATTCATTGTCTAATAAAGATTTAATAGCAGATATATTTAAGTTTTTTTCTTTTGCTTTTTTTATTATTTCTAATACATATTTGCCATATTCTTTTTTATACTTTTCAGGATTGTCTAATATTTCATTTGGTTTTGAAATATTATTATTTGGATATTTTAATAATGCATTTTTATAAAATTCTAACATCTTATTTGTTAGTCTTTTATCTTTTAGTAAATCACTAACATTTTCTTTCATTTTTTTAATTTCTTTTGCATTAGGTGTATTTCTTAATGTTTTTTTTTGTTTCATCTTATCATGTAATTTCTTTTTTAATAATTCTCTATTCATTATTATATTAATAAAAATAATATATTTAAGTCTTTTTTATAAAAAAAAAATTATAATATTATTATATATGTCATTTATTAATAAATTTTTATTTAATACTTTAATTAATAATGAAAATGAAAATGAAAATGAAAATGATAAATTAAAAATTGTAAAAAATAAAATTAATTCACAAGTTGTATTAATATCTGATACAAAAGAACCTAATGCTGAAATTAAAATTAATATTGATATTGATAATCAAACATCAACAACAGAAGCAACAGAAGCAACTACAGAAGTAATAGAAGCAACTACAGAAGCAACAACAGTAGAAGCAACAGAAGCAAAAGAAGCAACAGAAGCAACAGAAGCAAAAGAAGCAAAAGAAGCAAAAGAAGCAACAGAAGCAAAAGAAGCAACAGAAGCAACAGAAGCAAAAGAAGCAACAGAAGCAAAAGAAGCAACAGAAGCAAAAGAAGCAACAGAAGCAACTACTACAGAAGAACTAACAGAAACAACTACAGAAGTAATAGAAGCAACTACAGAAGCAACAACAGTAGAAGCAACAGAAGCAAAAGAAGCAACAGAAGCAAAAGAAGCAACAGAAGCAAAAGAAGCAACAGAAGCAACAGAAGCAAAAGAAGCAACAGAAGCAACAGAAGCAAAAGAAGCAAAAGAAGCAAAAGAAGCAACTACAGAAGAACTAACTACAGGAGAAGTAACAGAAGTAACTACAGAAGTAACATCATTTATTATTGATAATCCATTTATAATAAATGAGGTTGAAGAAAGTAATGAAATTATACTACCTAAAATAGATTTAGTTAGTAGTCCAGTTGTAGAAAAAAAAACAAAAAAAACAAAAAAAATAATAAATTAATTTTCAATTTTATAATTCATCAAATCGCAAAATTTATGAACTAAATTATTAATATATATAAAATAAGTACCAAAAGTTGCTTTTAATGATTTAGCAGCAATATAATCATATACAATAGAATCATTTTTATTTAATTTACATAAAACAGTAATATATTTATTTGAAATTTTTTTATACCATGGAAGAAAAATATCATCCCATTGGGGAATATATAAAAATATTTGAATATGATTGTATTTTAATTTTTCTTCAATCATATCAAAAACTTTTAATATAATTGTGTCTACAAAAGGCGGATTGATAATATATACATTATAATTTACTTTAAAAAAATTTTCAAAAAAATCTCCTTTTGAACCATAAAATTTATCAATAGGATATAATAAAGAAAAATAATTATCAATATTATTATTAAAAGGTGATGCAAAACATTCAATACTATTAGTATAATTTTTATTAATAAAATTATAAATATATGGATGTAATCCCCAAAATTGTCCAGTATCAAAACCAACAATAATATAAAAGAAAAATAAATATTTTTCTTTTTTTTTATTATTAATATTATGTATTTTATTATAAATAAATTCAGGAATTATTTTTTTAACATTTACATTTTCTATTTGATTATATTTTATATCAAAATTAATAGTATATTCTTTTTTTTCTTCATGTTTAAAAACATTATATTTAATTTTTTTAATAGTAATGTTTTTATTTAAATTTATATTATATAATAATTTTAATTTTTTTTCTCTTATATCTGATAAAAATTTTAGTTTAGATTTTTCAATATCTTCATTATTAAAAATTTTTAAAAAAAATGATGAAATAACTTTATGAATATTAACATTTAGTTTATTATTAAATTCATTATTTAAATGTTCTAATATTATTATAAATAATTCTATTTTTTCAATATTATTATTTACTAATTCTTTAATATTCATATTTTAATATTATATAATATATATTAATATATTTATATTTATATATATTATGTTATTTACTATTAATAAATATTTTGATTAATAAATAATTTTTTCATTATTATTACTAATATTTAAATTAGTATTATTTAAACTTCTATTATTTAAATTGGTATTATTTAAATTTCTATTATTTAAATTATATTTTTCATAATTTATATCACTAGTATTATAATTATATTTACCAGTATTATAATTATCAGTATTTAAATTATATTTACCAGTATTATAATTATATTTTCCAGTATTATAATCACCAGTATTATAATTATTATAATTGATATTTAAATATTTTTGAATATATAATATATATTTTTTTAATTTTTTGTTTTCATTATATATTTTTTCATAATTATATGTATTCTTATTAGGACATATTATTATAGATTTAATCCATACATATACAGTAAAAAAAATTATTATTATCAATAATATAAATTGATAAAATTCTAAATTTATATTTTTTATCATTATAATAAAATAATATTAGAAATAATTTTATATATAATGTTATAATGAAAAAATCTTTTAAAATTAATAATATTAAAAATGTATTAGATGAAATTTTTCCAAATTTAAATAAAAAAGATAAACAATTAATAATAAAATATACATCACTAATTATAAAATATATTGCTTGTAGATTTTGTTTTGATTTAGAACAAGATATATATTATGAACAATTTTATCAAAATAATTATAGAGACATTAAATCAGTAATAAATTTATTATTACCATTTATTGATGATAAAAATGGTACATATGTATTACATAAAAAAATTATAAAATTATCAGATATAGCTAATAAAGATATAACAAATATTAATTATGATAGAAGTTTAGCTAGTGATGATTCTATTTATAATTATAGCGAAATAGATTTAGAAATTAATTATAATTTCATATTAGATACATTAAATGTATCTTCAAATAAATTATATGTTAATTGGTTAAATTGCTTACCGTATAAATTGTCAAATTATAAGAAAAGTTTATTATGGAAAAAAAGTTATAAATTTGATATTATTAAGAATAAATTTGATTTTTCTGATATAAATATTAAAGATTTAAGATATAATTTTGATTATTATGGAATACATATATATGATATATATAATTGTTGTAATCAATTTTTATTTCAACATATATTTTCAACTAAATGGTTATTATATGAAAAATTATTATACAAAGATGATAAACCATTAATGAATATTAAAGAATTAACAAAATTTTTTAATTTAGAATTATTATTAAATAAAAAAAAATGGGAATTATTATCATTTGATGAAAAAACATCAATATATAGAAAATGGGATGATTTAACATCAAGTGCTAAAAAATCTAAACCAAATTCTATTTCTGATTCTAATATGTTAAATAAAATTCATTTAGGAATTGTTAAAAATATAATTCTTCACTATGAATCATATTCAGAATATGAAATTTTTGATATAAAAATATATAATGAAGATGAAGAATATGTACCAAAAGTATTTAATGATTATTCTGTAAATATTAAAAATAATGAAAATAAAACTGCAGAAGAATTTATAAAATTAGTAAAAGAAAAATATACAATTGATATTATATATAATTATTTAATAATAGTAATTAATCAATTTAATAAAACATGGTTTGGAAAAAAAATAATAAAAAATAATAAAATAATAGAATTAGATATTAAATTAAGTAATATTAATAGTACAAATACTTATTATTTAACATATAAAAATATATATAATTTTGCAAAAAGATTATGTTATAATAACTTCAAATATAAAACTGAAGCTAGATGTTTAAATAATGATAATTTAAGTGAATTTATAACAAATATAAACAATGTACAAGAATTTCCAAATATAATAAAATTAACTTATACAGAAACATATCCTACTATAGATAAAAGAGAAATATATGATATTTTAACAAATATTTCATTTGAAATAAAAAAAATATTAATGGAGATTGTTTTTGAAAGTCATATTATATATGGTTTATTATGTAAATTTAAACCAGAAAGTCAAGTTACTGATAAATATCATGAAAATACTATTACAAATAACATTGAAACAATAATTTTTAATGATAAAAATGTAAGAGATTTTAAAGATAGTTATTATTTTTTAACAAATGATAAATATGAAAAATTATCATGTTATCAAAATAATGAAATAATTAATTATATTGATGTCTTAAAAACTATGAATTGGTATACATTATTTGCTTTAGATTGGATTTATCAAATACAATTTTATCATAGATTTTTAAATAATAGATTGATTTATGTAACAGGTGCGCCTGGTCAAGGTAAATCAACACAAATTCCTAAATTATTGTATTATGCGACAAAAGCATTTTGTTTAGTTATGGATCCTAAAGTCATATCAACACAACCTAGAATATTACCTACAACAGACAATGCTAATACAATTTCTGACCAAATGGGTGTTCCAATTGTAGTAAATGAAGAGCAAAATACATTTTTAGATTATATACAATATAATACAAAAGAATATAAGCATAAATATGATAGTAAAACGTATATTAGAGAAGTAATTGATAAAATACTTTATGATGAATTATTAAAAGATCCATTATTTGATAATATTTATAATGTGATAATTGTTGATGAAGCACATGAACATAATATAAGCATGGATTTGATTTTAACACTTATGAAATCAACATTATATTTTAATAATAAAATAAGATTTGTAATTACATCTGCTACAATTGATGACGATGAATCAACATATAGATCATATTATCGAAATATAGATGATAATTTATTATTTCCATGTAATTTAAATCTACTAGATATAGATAATAAATTAGATAGAATTGTAATAGATAGAAGGACACATATCTCACCACCCGGAGAAACAACTAGATTTAAAGTAACTGAAATATGGGAAGAAAAAGATCCTATTGATTATAAAGAAGCAGAAGAAATTGGTATAAAAAAAGCAATAGAAATAGCAAAAAATAATAAAGGTCAAGGTGATATTTTATTTTTTTCAATAGGTACAACAGAAATAAAAAGAATATGTAAGAAATTAAATGATATTTTACCTCCATATGCTATTGCATTGCCATTTTATAGAGAATTACCAGAAAAATGGAAATTAATAGCTAAAAAACCTTCTGAAAGAATAAATAAATTAAACTTTGATAGGAAAAAATTATTTGATATAATAGAAAGTGATGGAAGCAATATTGACAATGATTGTAATGATAAAAATAAAAGTAGTGAAGATGATTGTAAATATAAACAAATAATTTGTAATTATAGTACAGTATTTATTGTAGCAACAAATATAGCTGAGGCATCTATTACTATTAATAATTTAAAATTTGTAATTGATACAGGATATAGTAAAAATGTATCATTTGATATTATTAATAATAAAATAGAAGTAACACCCGTGCCTATTACAAATATGAATAGAATACAAAGAAAAGGTAGAGTTGGAAGACAAAGTGATGGAACAATATATTATACATATAGTGAAAATTATTTAAATGATAAGAAACCTAATTATAGTATCAAAAATACTGATTTTACTATTAATATATATAAATTATTAACATCTGAAGAAAATTATATTGATTTATCAATAGATGAAAATAAATTAATTATGAAAACAAATAAAAAATATATTGAATTTAATGATAATGATTATAGTGATAATATAAACAAAAAAAATAAATATTTGTTTGAAAATAATTATATTTATGATAGATTTGTTAAAGACAACATAAAATACATAAAATGGTTTAATCCAAAAGGAAATAAAGAAATTAGAAATTTTGATGTGCTAAAAGTACCTATAAGATATATTGATGGTAAATTTTCTTTTAAAGATATAAAAGATGAAGAAAAAGAATTTTATCTTATACATCCCGATAAAATAGATGCATATTATCAAAATTGTAAAATAAAAAAATATATTTTAACTACATCAGATAAAAAAGATATAAAAAATAAATATATTCAAAAAATATTAGATGTTACTATTTATTTTTCCGAAATATTTGGCCAAAATGAAGATGAAACTATTCCAATGATTAATACATTAATACATTCTATTAAATATGATTGTTTAGACGATGTAGTTAAAATTTTAGTTTGGTTAAAAATAATAAAATTAGAACCATTTGCAATATGTAATAAAGGAAAAAAAATTGAAAATAAATCACAAGATAGTGATTTATTTGTTTTATTAAATCTAGAAAATATGTTTGCATTTGATCATGAAATAACAATAAAAGATATTACACCAGCAAAAGAAGATTTACAATTATTTATAGATTGGATGAATGATACAGATAATAATAAATGGTTTAAAATCCCAAATGAATATAAAAAAATCTATGAATATATATTTAATAAAAATACTGAATTAGGTGAATTACAATTTAATTTAAAATTCCAAAATTTAAATGGTATTATAAAAGATGATAAAATAAAAGAATATATTGAAAAATATAAAAAAATGAAATTTTCATTTAATGAAGAATATATAAATAATGTTTTATTAAATAATAATAAGTTAGTTAGTGGTTATAAAAAAATTAAAGAAATAGCCAACGAAATAACTATTAATAAAACAGATGATAATAATACCAATATATTAAAATCATTTTTTGCAGGATATAATCATATTATATTATCATGCGATAAAAATAATTGGAAAAAAGATAATCAGAATTACAAGCCACATAAATATCATTTTTTGCTAAATGTACATGGTATGTTTTTTGCTATTGGATTATTAAGTATTAATAATCAACTTCAACCAATGATTTTATCACAAATATCTGATAATTGGAAAGATGAAATTAATTCTTAAAAAAAAAATATATATATATATATATTATGTTTGAAAATTTTAATTTAAAAGATAAAGGATCAATATTATTAATAAAGTTTGCAGCTGTAATAATATTAATAATAATATTTTCATTAATATTTTATTATTTATTTGGTAATAAAAGTAATTGGAATATTAATTGTGAAAATGAAAATGTAAGTTTAACTGATATGTTTTATTTTTCTACTATAACTAGTTTTACAATTGGATATGGTGATATAACTCCAAAAACTGATCAATTAAAATATTTAGTAATATTAAAAATATTTTTAACATCTGGAATAATATTATTATAAAAAAATATTATCAATAATATATTAATATAATGAATTTAAATCCTAATGTTTGGGGACCGCATGGATGGTTTTTTATAGACTCAATTGTATTATCTTTACCAAATATTTTAAGTTATGAACAAAAAAATATATATAAAAACTTTTTTACATCTTTACAAGATGTTTTACCATGTGCAGCATGTAGAGAACATTATAAACAAAATTTAATAGAATTTCCTTTGACTGATGCAATTTTATCAAAAAAAGAAAATATGATAAAATGGATATTAAACATTCACAATAATGTTAGAAAAAAAGATGAAAAAAAAACACCAATATCTATTAAACAATTTTTTGAATATTATAATAAACAATATGATGAAAATTATAATAAAAATAAAAATAAAAATAATAAAGAATGTAATTTAAAATACTATATAAGCATAATTATTATTTTAATATTAATATTAATAATTTTTTATAAATTTAAATCATAAATAAGTGTTTTAATATTATTATGAACATTATTAATTAATTCATTAGTTATATTATTATTAATCCAATCATTAATATCAATATTATTCTGTTTTAATAAATTATCTCTTATATTTGTTATTAGCTGTGTAAAATTTCTTATTATACTTCTAAAAGATAAGTTTTGTCTTTTAATTGCAATAATTAATTTTTTATTTAATTGTTCTGAAGGTAAATCAATATATTTACTTTTTTCTGAAGCATACCAAAAACACCAACTTAAACAAAAACCATCAGGATCACCTATATTTTTATTATGTTCAATTTCTATATTATCGTATAATTGAAAACTAATTTTAGGTAAGTAGTCAATAGGTTTTAAATAAGTAATATTGTCAAAAAAATTATTTAAATATGTTAATATTTTTTTATCTAGTAGTTCGTGATTATAATAAAATCCAATTGGTGTATCTTTACCACTAGGTTCAAATCTTTCAGCAATTAATTTTAATTTATCTATTATTAATACGTTAGCATGAGAACCTTGAGATAATTCTATACCAATTGGAATAATCATTAATCTTTTAGAACTATTTTTAAACATTTCAATAGATTTATCAATATTTTTTGGTATATAAATATGTTGTTGAATCCATAATATTTCAATATCAAAAAAATCAGTAATTTCATTATATCTTGTTAATTTCATATTGGATAAAAATAAATTAAAACCACTATTATCTGAGAAATCATGTTGTAATGGAACAAAATAATCATATTTTGTAGCTATATAAATACAACATGAAACAACATCTAATGAAATACCTAAAAACGTATTATACTTTACTGCTCTTAATTTAGGTATATTTATTGTATGTATATTTTTTTTTAATGGTATTGAAATATTTAAATTAATAATATTGTTTTTTATTAATTCTAAACATTTAGTTTTATCTTGAACTGCGCTACATTCATTTTCCCATTTAGAAACCCATTTTTGTGGTTTCTTTTTTAAATAATTAAAATAACTTAATGTTATCATATCAATAAATTCTTTATAATTTTCTTTATTAATATATGATAATGGCGTTTCATTATTTAAATTATAAATAAATATATCAATCTTTTTTTTAATTAATATATTTTTTATTTTAAACCATAAATTATATTTACATAATAAATGCATACATGTATTGCCATTATTATCTTGTAAATTAATGTTAGTATTTGTAATTATGTTACTTAAATCTATATCTGAATTATTAAAATTTTCTAATAATAAATGTAAAGGTGTACATCCTTTAATATTTATTTGATTATCAATAATTTTATTATTTTTATAATTTTTTAAAAATAAATACATATCTAATTTATTTTCAAATAAACAATGATGTAATATATTATTACCATAAATATCTTGATATCTTAATAATGCACCATTATTTAACATTTCAATAATAATATTTAAATAATTAATATCTAATAAATACATTAAAGGAGTCATATTATATTTTTGTTCAATAACATTAATATTAAATCTTTTATCATAAATAAATATTTTTAAAATATCAATATATCTTTTTATAATAGCAATATGAAGTACTGACAAACCTTGATTATTTAACAAATTAACATCTATATTTTTATTTTTTAATAATAAATTAATATTATTAATATTATTATTATAAACAGCTAAATGAAGAGGTGTATTGCCTTTATTGTTAATACTGTTAATATTTGAATCAATATCTAAAAGAATATTTAAAGTTTCACTATTATTATATATTACTGAATAATGTAAAGGTGTATTCATATTTTTATCTTTTATATTATAAATAGGGAAACCAATAATATGTTTAGAATTTTCAAGTATAATTTTTAAAATATTATTATAACCATATTTAATTGGATAATATAATATTGTAAATCCATCAATATCAATATAATCGATATTACATTGATATGATAATAATAATTTAATAATTTCTTCTTGATTATAAATTATTGCATAATGAATTAATGTATTTTTAAATTCATCTTGTAAATTAATATCAATATCTTTATTTAATAATTTTTTAAATTCATTATATTTATTATTTTTAATTAAATTAAATAATTCTTTATTTGTATCCATTATATAATTAAAGAATTATTTAATTTAATTTTAAAGTTTTTAAAATATTATTTTCTTGATAATATTTTATATTAAAAGCTAAAAAATAAATTAAATCTTCAACAATTTGTTTTCTTTCAATATGATAAGGTCTAATAAGATTAATTACTTCATTGTAATCAAACCATCCAATATCACCAATTTCTTGAATTTGATTCTTATTTTCATTAATTATTAATTCTCTTTCACAACAACTCGCGCTTAAAAAATAAACATGTTTATACTTAACTTGGTTAGTACCAAAAAATATTTCATTTATTGGATATATTCTATATAATATTAAAAAATCTTGTTCAGATAATCCACTTTCTTCCATAAATTCACGTTTAGCACATTCAATATCTTTTTCCATATAATTTCTTCTTCCTTTAGGAAATCCCCATTCAGGAATATCAAATTTTGATTTACTAGAATTTAAAATATTCATAAAATTTAATTTTACATAATTGAATTTTTCATATGATTTTATAAATTCTTTTTCATATAATTTACTTCTACTTGTATTTTTCCATAATCCTTCCCAAACTGTATTAAAATTATTATTAATAATATAATATCTTTCTTCATCTGTCATTAATTCTAATAATTTATTTATTGAAGATTCATTATCTATTTCATATCTTCCTCTAATGAATTCAATATATCCAATACTATGTTGTCTTCTTATAAGTAATATTTTAACATCTTTTTTTAATTTTTCAATATATTCATTAATATCATCTTTAATGTCTTTATTTTTATTATTAAACCAATATAAATTAATATTATTTAAATGTGTATTATAATTTGTTTTATAATATTTTATTTGAAGAATTGATTGAAATATACTCCAATCTCCTGTTATTTTAAAACATATAATACCATAACTTGTTTGTGGTTCTTTACATTTTTTTATTATATGGCCTTTTTTCCCACAATTTAAGCAATATAAATTTTTTTTTAAATCACAATCATTATATTTAATAATTTCATTACTATTATTAAAATTATAATCACTATAATTTATTTCATTTATCATATTACAATTTATATTACTTTACGTTATTCTAATATACTATTTATATAATCTTTTAAGTAATTAACAAATTAATTAAATAATAATATTTAATTAATTTATAATATATTTATATATTTTTATATTCTATTGTTAATGGTGATAAATAATCAATAATAATATCATCTTTATTTGGATTTGAAAATAATAATTTAATACTTGTATCAGAGTTTAGTAATATTGGTTGATTCATATTAATATTAAATAATATTTCTTTATTATTTTTATTATTTGATATACTTATAACTTCTTGTAATAATATTAATTTTTTATTAATATTATTTATAAAATGTATTTGTACAGTACATTTATCATTATTTGAATAAGCATGCAATTTTAAATAATATTTAGTTATATATATTGATTTTTTTAATGGTTCAAAATTTAATATTAAATCTGTTTTAATTAGGTTTAATGGTATTTTATTCTCTATTTTTAATATTAATTTACAATCATTACATGAGATATTATGAGGACATTTATTAGCACTATCACCTTTAGATTCTACTAAAATATTTGGTTTTTTTATTGGCTGTTCAAGGTCACAATTACAATCACTATATTTAACATAGTTATCTTCTTTTTCATATACACAATTAGTTATACATAAATCTGGAACTTTACATATTTTACCATTAATATTAATATCTCCATTTACATATTTTTTACAATCATCTGGACATTTAGTATTTCCATTGATATTATATATTATATATATAAAAAATAATATTAATGGTATTGTTAATAATAATAATAAAACTTTATTATTAAAAAATGGATTTGGTGATTCGGTTTTATTATATGTATTTGTATTAGTATTAGTTAGTGGATATAGATTTTGATTTGCATTTGTATTTGTATTTGTTAATGGATTAGTATATGTATATAGATTTTGATTTGCATTTGTATTTTCAAGTAAAAGTCCACTTGACATTTATATATATATATATATATATAATATAAATTAAAAAAATTATATTTCATTTATAATATTATCATCATTAAATGTATTTGTATTTGCATTTATATCATCGATATTATCAGTATTATTTGATTCATAATTAGGACATAAATAATTATTTATTGTTATATTTGTTGCTAAATCATCTAACCAACCAATAATATTAATTTTAGTATCATTTGCATTAAATTGACTAGCTAATATATTAACTTTAACATAGTCGCCTTTTTTTAATATTGTATCAGATTCAATATTAAATATTTCCCCATTATTTTTAATTTTAAATTTATCCATATTTATATTTTTTGATAATATAATACAAAAAATAGGACCATTTGAACCTTTAATTATTTTATTATCAATAATATCCATATGAATTAAAATTTGAGTATTATTAATTGGAATACAGATATTTGCAAGATATTTAACTTTATATACTGCATTACCAGATAAATTATTTGCATCAAGAATTCCATTACCTGTACTTATAATATTATGAACATATGTGATATATCCATATTTATTGCATATATTCATAACTTTATTTTTTAAATTATTTTTTAAATTTAATAATCTATTATTATTCATTTGACTTGGTAATAATGATACTATTTCTTCTAATTCTTGATTTGAATAAGGACTTGATAATTCAAATGACATTATATTATTATTATTATATTATTATGTTTTTAATTTAATTTATTTTAATTTATTAATTATTCAATTTTTTTATCTTATAAGTATATAAAATATGGATGATTTATATGGAAAAAAAGCTAAAAAATATAAATTAAAATATTTAAAATTAAAAAATGAATATATTGCCAAAGGTGGTATGTATGGTATGTATGAAATACAACAACAGGAACAATATCTACTAAATCAACGACAGCAACTACTAAAGCAACGACAGCAACGACAGCGACAAGAACTACAACTACAACTACAGCAACAGCAACAGCGACAGCACCAACAGCAACAATATCTACAATATCTACAAGATCAACAACGGCAACTACAGCAACAAGATCAACTGCACCAAAAGCACCAACAGCAACAGCAACAGCAACCATTAGCACCTATTGTAGTAAGAGTAAAAAGCGAGACGCATGGTTGTGTATTTTATAGTAATACTAATACTAATAAATTAAATATAGTAGATATTGATAATAATCTTCACCCTAATAATATTGGTAAATTACTTATATCTAACGATTTTAGAAATGAAATAGATAAATATTATTGGTTTAACAGATCTAATATATTTAATATATCTATGCATATACCTGAAATATTTGTTAAACCAATTACACAAAATAGTTTAACAAATATAAAAAATATAAATTGTACATATGTAAAAAGGTATAATAATATTAATTATTGGGGTTGTATAATTTATAAAAATGTTGGTATTACGCTTGAAGAATGTGATATTAATAGTAGTAATATTATATTTATATTAATAAGTTTAAGAAATAGTATTAAAAATTTTTTTATACCATTTAATGTTAAAAAAAATATTTTTCATTCTGATTTACATCCTAGAAATATTACTTATAATGAAAAAGAACAAAAAATATATTTTATCAATTTTGGTTCAGCATTACATTTAAATAATAGTTATCTAAGAGAATTAACTGATATTTATGAATTAATTAAATTAGTATACTATATATTTTTTAAAAATGATATTTTTAATATGAAAACAAATTTTTTACATGAGACAACTAATTCTATAACAAAAAATCTAGTAAATGATAAATTAAATAAAAATAATTTTTTTAAAAATTACCCTACAAATGTTAATTATAATACGTTAAAACAATATTTCGAAATAATAAAAATAAAAAATCACTTAGATTTGGAATATATTTTATATATGATAATTAGTAGCTTATCAAGAGAGTTACAACAACCAAATTTTGAAACTAAAATTGATACAACAGCAATAGCATCAATAGCTCAAGTAATAGCAGCATCACCAGCATTACCAGCATTACCAGCATTACCAGCATCACCACCACCACCACCACCACTACAATCACTACAATCACAACAAAGAAAAAAAATAGAATTGGTATTAGGATAACTAGATAAAAATTAAGTATATTAAAAAATTATTGATTACATAAATTTAGATAATTATATTTAATATAAAAGAAAAGCACAAAAATATAAATTAAAAAAAGAATATATTACTATGTAATTGTAACCAAGAATGAAATAATATTCAATGTTACATAGTATGCAACCAAAACAAACACAAATAGATATTAGTAAAATATCAAAAAAATATTAATTATTTAAATAATTAAATTTATATATATATAATATATATATAAAATATGGATGATTTATATGGAAAAAAAGCAAAAAAATATAAAAATAAATATTTAAAATTAAAAAAAGAAATGGAAGGTGGGATGCCACATGGACAAGCACAAACACAAATATATAGACAGCCACAAACACAAATATATAGACAGCCACAAACACAAATATATGGACCAGCACAAACACATGGACAAGCACAAACACAAATATATAGACAGCCACAAACACAAACATATGGACACCCACAAACATATGGACACCCACAAACATATGGACACCCACAAACATATGGACACCCACAAACATATGGACACCCACAAACACATGGACAAGCACAAACACAAATATATAGACAAGCACAAACACATAGTATGCAGAAAATACCTACATCGCTATCGCATGTTTCAAATGGAAAAAATTTATTTTTTGCCGGTTCGGCTGGTGTTGCAATAAGCCCTCCTATAATATTCCCCCAAGATATAATTCTTAATGTAGATTTTCCTAACAATTTTAGAATAAACGAGTTAGATAAATTTAAAACTAAAGAGTATTTTGGTAAAATTATGAATTCTCATGAATATTTATATGCAACTGAAAAGAACAATTTAATTAAAATAAAAGAATTAATGGAAAATCATTTAGATGGAAAATCTAATCATTCACAAGAAATACATTTTGCATGTCTTCTAAATAACTATACTGATGTTAATAATTTTTTATCAAGAAATAACTATTATCAACAATACGGTCCATATAATGGACAAGAATTTAATACAGAATTATTTAAAACATATTATAAATATTCAGAGATTGGTAAAGAACCTAATTTAAATCCTATACATATTGGTTATTTAATTACTTCAAATACAGGTTCACCATTTAACAATTTAAATAATAATTTATTAAATTATAATGAATTAAATAATATTATACAAATTTTAGAATCATTAAAAAGAGGTATTGATAATTTTATATTTACATTATATAAAAATAGTTATGTGCATGGTGATATTAGATCATATAATGTTACTTATAAAGAAAATGAAAATAAAGTATATTTTATTGATTATGGAAATCTGCATAAAATTAAAGAATTAAAAAATCCTGAAAAACAATTTTTTCATCAAAGTTATTGTAAAAATGATTGTTATTCTTTAGTATTAAATATGTTTTATTATTTCTTATATGATGAAAATCAAGAAAAACGTACAATAACTATTAAAAAAAATTTACCTATGGTAGATTTTACTAAATTAATAAAATTAATTAGATTTTTTGATGGATATGGTAATCAACATGGTCAAAAAATCGAATGTAAAGATATGCTTAGAAAAATAGATTTTTTGACAAAAATAGATAGTAATTTTATAAATGTATATAATGATTGTATAGAAATGATATTTGACAATTGTGGTGGAAGTATAGAGGAAATATATATAAAATGTATTTTACCAATTGCACAAAACAGTGATATTTATGGATTGGTAATAGTAATTTACAATTTGGTGCAACGCATTCGTATTCGTAATCAATATATTAATAATTTATATGTATGTAATCATGTAAAAGATTTAATATCATTTGCAATGCAATTAAAGACAAATGATATTAAAAATGTTAACTTATTTACAGATAAATTAAACAATTTTATTTTGTTTTTACAATCAGCAATACCACAAAAATATAAAGTAAAAGCACCAGTATCAGCAAAATCAGCATCAGCATCAGCACAAAGAGCATCAGCATCACCACCACCATTAGTATCAGCACAACCATCATCAGCATCAGTACCACCATTAGCACAAAAAGCAGCATCACCACCACCATTTGTATTAGCAGCACAAAAAGCAGCATCACCACCACCATTTGTATCACCACCACCATCATCAGCATCAGTACCACCATTAGCAGCACAAAAAGCAGCATCACCACCACCATTAGCAGCACAAAAAGCAGCATCACCACAACCACAAGCACAAAGAGCATCAGCATCACCACATGTTGATTGTTCTAGTTTAGCTACAGAAATTAAAAATTTGACTCAAAATTTTCCCAAAAATGGATTACTATATAATCCTAGTCTTAACACAAAAATATCTAATTTTCATCAAAATTGTAAGGGACAAGATAGCCTACTGGCAAGATCACCATCACCATCACCATCACCATCACCATCACCATCATCATCACCATCACAAAGATCATTGTCATCAGGACAATATACATATAATTCACAAGTACCAAGACAATCATCACAACATTCAATGTCTGCACAAAATGCACAAACACAAGTACAACGACCGACAGGACAAGTATCACGACCACCAAGACAAGTAACAATATTTGAAGCTGAACTTGAAGAATTAATTAAGGATAGTGAGTCTAGTAAACAAAATAGTGAATCACATACTAATAATATTGAAATAGCTCTAGCAAAAGCTAATAAAAAAAATAGTGATATTAAGGATATAGAAAACAGAACTACACCAGCTATTACAAGATTTCACAATGATCTTCAACGAGAAATAGAAAGTACTTTATTTATGGAAAAAAGCCGCCAAGTAATGGAAGCAACACTAGCAGAACAAAGAAAACAACTAACAGCACAACAACTAGCAGCACAACAACAAGCAGCACAACAACTAACAGCACAACAACTAGCAGCACAACAACAAGCAGCACAACAACAAGCAGCACAACAACTAGCAGCACGACAACAACTAGCACAACAACTAGCAGCACAACAACAAGCAGCACAAAAACAAGCAGCACAAAAACATCTAGCACGACAAAAAGCAACACAACAAGAAGCAACACAAAAACAACTAGCACGACGACAAGCAGCACGAGAAAAAGCAGCGCGAGAACAAGCAACACGAGAACAAGCAACACGAGAACAACAACAAGCAGCACAACAACAAGCAACACGAGAACAACAACAAGCAGCACAAAAACGACCTATAGTGGTAGATTTGAATTGGATGCCACTTGAAAATAGCTTACTCAAACATAAGCAAACAAAAATAACAGCACAACAACCTATAGTGGCAGAATCGAATTGGACACCGCATACGTTACCATCACCATTGCAAATAGGCGGTAACTTTAATTCAACAACATCAGAAGAAGATGATAACTAAATCAAAATCAAGTATCTATATTAAAAAATTATTGATTACATAAATTTAGATAATTATATTTAATTATATTTAATTTTATATATATATAAAATATATATATAAATATGGATGATTTATATGGAAAAAAATATGGATGATTTATATGGAAAAAAAGCAAAAAAATATAAATTAAAATATTTAAAATTAAAAAAAGAATATATTGCCAAAGGTGGTGCGCCGTATGGATTTACACAACAATCACAACAACAAGCACCTAGAATGCATGCAATACAACAATCATATGCACCTAGAATGCATACAATGCAACAACCATATGCACCTAGAATGCCATATCATCCTATGCAACAACCAACTAGAATATCATATCATACAAATCCATATAATACAATTCCACATAATACAAATCCATATAATACAAATCAACAATCACATCTACATCCAATAATACAAAATCCACATACATATACACATACACATTCAGGTCCAATAATACCTCCACAACCTCCACTACCTCCACTACCTCCACAACCTCCATCAAACACAAAATTTATAGATACTGGTTTGTATAGTTGTGTATTATATCCGCCAATAAAATTTAATTATAGTTATAGTTATTATAATCCAACAAATAATAATTTAGATATTTATAATGAAAAATATATAGGAAAAATATTAAAAATATTTTGGTATATTTTTGAATTAAAGCAATATAATAAAATTATCGAATTAAAAATAATTTCAAAACATATACCTAAATTAATATTTAATGGTATTATTAACAAGTCAGAAATATTTAGACATAAAGATGCATCAAGATTAAGAATATGTTTAAATAATAAACAAGTTGATGAAAATCAGGTTGGTTATATTATAACTGATTATGTTGGCGAAACAATTGAAAACTTATTAAAAAAAAAAATACCAATAGATATTAATCAGTTTTTAACAAGTTTAATAGGTGGAATTAACACATTCATTCGTAAAATACGTGATGAAAATATTATACACAGTGATTTACATTTAGGAAATCTTACTTTATATAAAAATGATATTGTATGTTTTATTGATTTTGGTGCAATGCACAATATTAATGTAGTTCAAAATTATGATTCTAATAAAAAAAGTGATCCACTTATTATAAATAATTTTTATATGAATACTTATAAAAATAGTCCAACAACTCCATTCTTATTATCGTATTTACATGAATATAAAAAAAATAGAAAATCTATAATTAATAATCAAAATATTATTATTTTTTATATTTCTCAAAATTTAAATAATAATATTCAATTTAAAGAAATAAGAACAATTTATAACAAAATTTTAAAATATATACAATATATAAACTCAAAATATTCATATAAACATGAACAACATGGTGATTTAATTTGTGACATAAATGGAAAAAAATATTATTGTTTATTTGATAAATTTATAATTAATTATGTTACTAATCTTATTAATACAAATTATACAAAATTTAATACTGATGAAGATTATCAATCATTTATAAATTCTATAGCAATAAATGTTGATATTTATTCTTTAAGTTTGGCTATTTATAAATTATTTGATAAAATATTTGATAGTAATGAAAAAAAAGATAATAATTTAAAAGCAGTATTAAAAGTATATTATTTATATATTGATGCATTACAAAATAAAATAAATGGACCTGATGGATTAATTGAAAAAATAAATGAAATAATTAGATTATTAAAAAATGTATAAATACTTTTTACTATATTATTCAATAACAATATTCCATTCTTTATCATCTAATTTAAGACCTATTTTTTCTAGTTTATTTAAAAATTCATTATGATAATTTTCATAAGAAAAACTTAATTTATAACTTGATAGCATTTTATTTCTATTACCTTCAAAAATACCATTTTTTTTATCTTCTATTTTAAAAATTACATTTTTTGGTAAAGAATTATTAATTAATTCTTTAATTTGTTCTATTCTATCTTCTAAATTTAATGGAAAATTATATATTGTATGATTACATGGTATAATTATAAAAGAATATTTATTTTTATCTTTATTTGTACAATATTTTTCTAAAAATAATAATCTTTGTTTAATAACTTTACATATATCAAATCTACTAATTTTTTCAACATTATTAACACCAATTTTGATTGCTATTTCTTTTAAATATTTTTTATCTTTAGAACTATAACATACAGCGCCTTTTAATGTTGGAATACCTGATCCTCTCTTTTTTATTTCTAATTTTTCTTTTTCTTGTCTTATTTTAAATACATCTTTATTGTTGATATCTTTATCTATTATACCAACAAAAATAAAATCAGGTTTTGAATCATAATATTCCATAATATATTTATATTTATTCTTTTCTTTAACATTAATATTAATTTTATTTAATTCAATAAATTGTTGAATATTTATATCATGTAATAATTCATCTTTATATGAAGTTCTATAATACATTAAAATATCTTCATTTTCTGTAAATGGTTGATATATATAATATTTATCTCTAAAAATTAAATAACCCTGATTATTATATTTATCATAAATAGTATCTTCAAAATTATTAAAATCATTTTCTGTAATTGGTATTAATTCATCAATAGCTTTATATAAAAAGAAAGGATCAAATAAATCTAGTTTATTTTTATCATAATTAGTTTTCACATAATCTAATATTTGATCAATAGTATAAACATATCGAATACGATATAATGTTTTTATAATTTGTTTAATATTATTAATTTCAGGTCTGGCTAACTCATTCGTAAATGTAGAATAATCTAAATCAATTCTTTTTATTGTTTTGTATAATTTTGTTGTATTATCATAATATTTTAAATTTAATGATTTATCTTCACATAAATAATTACATTTTGTAAAATCACATCGAACAGGACATTCTTTAATACCATTGCAATTTTCAAATTGCTTTACTTCTTCTGGTAAAACATTACCATTATAATTAATAGGACAATCAATAGCTACTTCTTTTAATGCTCTTTCTACTTTTTTAATTAATATATATTTTTGTTCAGCTTTTTTATATATTAATTCTTCAATAGATAATTCATCTGTATTAGGTAAAGTTACAACATATTTAAAAACATCTACAGTAGGAAAAGGATTTGTTTCAGAAGCAATATCATTATGTACACAATGTCGTATTGCCCTTCCTATAGTTTGATAAATTTTAGTTAAATTCCAATGAACATCTAAAATATGAACTTGTTTAACAAATTTTAATGTTATACCTTCGTTCATAACTTTAGAACCTAAAACAAATTTTATTTTAGTACCATTTATATTATCAATTTGTGAAAATACATTATTTAATAATTTATTTTTTTCCTCTACATTAATATCATTATTGTCATCTGTTTGACCTGTGATTTTAATATATGTTGTTGGATAAAATTCTTGTTTATTATTAAAATTTTGTTTTTTAAATTCTTTATAAGTTAAATTTGTAATAGCATCTAATGAATCATCTGTAATATTATAATTATTATCTTCATTGTATTCAAAACAACCATTTTGTATTAATACTTGTTCAAATAATTCAATACCAATTCTTACTAAATTAGAATAAATAAAAGCCACACCATTTTTTAATTGTAATAAATTATTAAAACATGTATTAAATTTAATAGAAAAATGTTTAAGATATGGTTGTTTAAATATTAATCCAGTTATTGAATTTCTATTTCCTGACTCTTTTATTATATCATTAATATTTTCAACATCCTTAAAAAATTTATTTTTTAATTTTTCTAAATAATCTTTTTTATTCGTATTTAATATATTTATTATTTTTTTAATACTTTCAATTCCTGAACTTGGTACTAATTCTTTATTTTCTAAAATTGGAATCACAAAATTAGCTACATCTGTAGATTTTCTTTCTAAAGAATCGTCAATCTCTTTTTTTACAATATTATAACCTATTAATTGAAATTCTTCCATAACACAACGCACTATATAAGTAAAATCTAATTCTTTAGGTATTTCCCCTTGATCATTTTGTACTGCAAATGTTAAAGGATCTACACCTCTATAATATGAAATATATCCTTGACACATTTTTTTTAAATATTCTAAACCATTTGGTTTTGCATCCATTAAATAATTTCTATCTGATGTAAAAACATTATCTCTTAAAATAGGATCATCAACAGGTCTTAAATAATTAATTAATTCAATAATATCATCAGCTAAATTTTTCATAGGTGTTGCTGTTAATAATAATATTTTTAAATTTTTTGAATTACTAATAATTTTTTTTAAAGCCATACCATATTCATTACCAGTCATTCCATGAGCTTCATCTATTATTAATAAAGTATTATTTAAATTTTCTAATTTATCAACAGATTGATCACGTTCATAATCACCATCATCTGTTTTTCTATATTTTTTTTTGTTATTATCTTTTTCTATTATTTTATGTCCAAGAACTTGTTTATAAAATCCTTTACTTGTTTTAATTTTATAATATTGTAATGCATTAGCTTTAGCTAAATTATCTAAAGTTTTTTTTTCATTTTCATCCTTATATTCTCCTTGATCAATATTATTAAAATATGTATTTTTTGTACATTTAATTAACTCATTTTTCCATTGTTCTTTTAATAATGGTCCTGGAACTAAAACATAAATTTTTGTATTATATTTTTTAACCATTTCTTTAAAATTTTCAGCAATAGCTATTGCTGAACAAGTTTTTCCAACACCAGTTCCATGACATATTAAAACTCCTTTGTATGGAGTATTAGGATTGATAAAATTACTTAAAAAAACTTGTTGATTTGTTAATTTAAATTCACCTGTACAAATATTATCCCTATGTTCTTTAATATCTTTATAATCAACTAATTCTTTTCTTTCTGGAAATCTATTTGTATAGAATTCTCTTTTTTCATATATTATTTTTTGAAAATCATTATCATCTACTTCTGGATAACTTGCGTTTTTTAACATATATATTATTATATATTAATATATATGTTAAAAAAATATTAAATATATTTAATATTTTTTACAAATATAATTCAATTATCATAGCCATTGTGGAATAGGTTTATTTATTTCATTGTCAATTTTATTAATTATTAAAAATATTAAAACATTTATATAAAAAAATATAAATAATAAACAATACCAAAATGATTGTAATTTGAAATAAATAAATCCTAAAATAAAACCCATTATACAACCATAAAATACTTGTTCAAATGTATGCATATATGTAATAATTCTTTCAAAACATATTATAAATATAATGGATAATGCAATATATAAAGGAATGTAATTATTTAAATACAATAACAAACAGAATATCACAATTGCTTCAGCATGTCCAGATGGCATACCTAAACTATCATATTCATGTTTATTTTTTTGTTTTGTATTTGGTCTATAAATACATTCTTTATTACTAAAATATATTTGAAAAAATACTTTTTCTAAAGGATTTATAATTCCATGTATATATTTAATTTATACATATATTATTTATTAATATATTTTTAATATTTTTAGATATAATTATATTTTTTCAATATCAAAAAATTCTATATATAATTTATCTTCTATTTATTTTATTAACTTCTTAATCTTCTTAATCTTATCCTTTACCAAATTCATTTTTGAAATTCTGAAATATTTGATATTTTTCTATATTAAATATTTCAGAATTTTCTTTATTAAATAATTTTTCAAAAAATTCTTCAAATAATTTATTATTTATATTATTTTTATTTATATCTATATATTTATATATATTTTTTTTATCTTGTTGCGATTGTTGTTGTATATATTGATCAAATCCATCAATATATAATATTTTATCTAATATATTTATAAATTGATCTATATGATCATAATCCAATATTTTATCTAATTTAAACTGTTTTTTAATAATATTATATTTTAACAGTTCTGAAGACATTAATTTTAAAAAAAGTTCAATATACGAAGTAATTTTTCGAGTTGTATGATCATAATTAAAATATTTAATTTTGTTCTGAAAATCAACACAATTTGATGAATATGGTATATAAATACAATTTAAATCTAAAATTTCATCATTTTTATTATTATTATAAAAATTTTGACTTTCTATATTTTTATAACTATTTTTAAATGTTATAATGTATTTTTCATCAGATAAATAAAAATAAAATAAATGTGCAAAGTCAAATATTATATAATGTTTTTTTGTTTTTTTTAAACTAGAAAAATCAAAATATTCTTTTATAAAAATTTGTTTAGTTTTTTTATCAGTTATTAAACTTTCTTTGTCTTGTTCAAGTAAAATTTGTTTTATTTTAGATATTATAGATATTGTGTTATTTTCATGCTCTTCTAATTTATTTTTTTGATTTTCAACATTTTGTTCATTTGTGATACTATCATCGTATTCTTGTGGAATAAAAATTATTGGATCATAATGTTCAATAAAAATATTATTAAATTGTTTAGGTATTTGATTAATAATATTTTTATATCTACAATCTTTCCATATATTAATTAAATTATTTTCTGCCCAACTTGCAATACCAGTTGTATAAATATAAAATGTTTTATCATTATCGTAATTATTTATTAATTCTTCAAGTTTTTCAAAATGACTATCAATTAATTTTTTTAATGCTATTATTTTTGACATATAAATTAATATAAAATATATTATATTAATTTATATTTATATTTATAATTTTAAAATTCTATATATAATTTATTATTATTAAAAAATATTTTATCTAATAATACATCTTTTACATTATTAAAATTAATTAGATAATTATGAGATAAAATATAATTTTTTAAAATATCTTTTTTTTATTTTATTTAATGCTTTTAAAAATAATTCTATATATGAAGTAATTTTTTTATTCTTCAATATAAAATATGTTTTGATTTTTATATTCTTCAATATTAAATATATTTGTTTCGATAAATATATTTGTTTCGTGCTTCTTAAATAATTTATTAAAAAATTCTATATATAATTTATCTTCTATTTTTCTAAATTCTTCTATTTTTCTAAATTCACTATCTTCTATTTTTATAAATTCACTATCTTTTGTTTTTTTAAATTTTTTATCTTTTAATTGTGTAAAAAATATTTCATATAATAATACATCTTTTACATTATTAAAAATAATTATATTATTATGAGATAATTTACTTGTATCAATTATAAATTTTTTAAATAATTTTTTCTTATTCTTAGATATTAATAATATTAAAATTATAAATTTTTTGTTTTTATATAATGCTTTTAAAAATAATTCTATATATGAAGTAATTTTTTTATTTTTTTTATTATATATAAAATATTTTATTTTTTCCCAATAAATATCAGTTAAGCATGGGTTATATGTTGTGCTTGGATTATTAGGTGAATTTATATAAATACAATTTAAATTGTAATTAATTCTTTCTTTTTCTTTAATATTACTAATATTACACATGTAGTATCTATTATTATCATTATAATTTTCATCTTCATGTATTATATAATAATAATTTATTATATGTGCAAAGTCTAATACAATATAATGTTTATTTTTTGTTATTTTTTCTATATTAGAAAAATCCAAAAAATTTTTTATAAAAGTTTGTTTTGTTTGTATATTTTGTTTTTTTAATATATTTTTTGCTTTATTATCTTGTGTATTAATTACTTCATTAATTTGTTTTTCTATTTCTATTTGTTGTGTATCTGTGTATTTTTTTTTTGTTTGTGGATTTATTAATGGATCATAATGTTCAATAATAATATTATCAAATTGTTCAGATATTTGATTAATAATATTTTTATATCTACATTTTTCCCATATATTAATACAATCTGCAATACCAGTAGTATAAATAAAAAATGTATCATTATTAATTATTAATTCGTCAAGTTTTTCAAAATGACTATCAATTAATTTTTTTAATGCTATTATTTTTGACATATTTATATAATTAATATAAAAATACAAAATAAAAAAAAATTGAATTTTTATTATTTTGTATATTTTTATATATAAAATAGTTATTAAATCAACATAGATATAGATGAAATTAAATTTATACATTCACTATCATCCTATTAGTATTGGTCCAATCTGCCTAACATGTAATCAACGTTGCACAGTGGATACAGTACATTTTGAATCAAATTCAAATTCATTATTTGAAGCACTTAATGAAAAACTACATTGGAATAAATGGGCACAAGTTAAGAAGGATTTAGGAGGGTCATACATATATGACCGATATATGATTCTAGATCATGATATGAATTATACCTACGTCGAAAAAGAAATGAAGTGCAAGTCAGTTTTAAACTCATGGCAAGACCGGATACAGACACTAGAAGAATTACACATAATAGCTTTGATGTAATAAATTTTTAATTTATATTTATATTTATATTAAATTTTTTTAAATAATATATTATATTATTTAAAGCAATAATATAATATATTAATTATATTATTTATGAAACGAAAAAATATAGATGATGAAAGAAATGATTATAACACCAATAACACCAATAACACCAATAACACCAATAACACCGATAACAACAGCAACAGCAACAATAATAAGAGTAATAAGAGTAATAAGAGTAATAAGAGTAATAAGAGTAATAAGAGACCAAGATTATTAGAATCTTTAGAAGATTTTATTAGTTATATAGAAAATTATAACATTGGAGAAAATAAAAATAAATTAAATAAAATATTACCATCGCTTATTAAATTACAAAAATTAACTGGTATGGAATCTGTAAAAAAAACAATTGTTGGTCATATATTATATTTTTTGATGAATTATGAAAAAAATCAAGATATGATTCATACAGTTATTGAAGGACCTCCAGGTGTTGGAAAAACAACATTAGGATATATATTAGGTGAAATATATACTAATTTAGATATTATTGAACAACCTAAAAATAAAACAAATCAATTTAAATTTAAAATAGTTAAAAGATCAGATTTAATTGCTAAATATTTGGGCCAAACATCGCATAGAACACAAGAAGTTATTAATAGTGTTCTAGGTGGTGTTTTATTTATCGATGAAGCTTATTCTTTAGGAAATAATGATGTAGATGATAGTTATTCTAAAGAATGTCTTGATACACTAAATCAAAATTTATCCGAAAAAAAAAATCAATTCTTATGTATTATTGCAGGATATAAAAATTCATTAGATCGAAATTTTTTTGCTTATAATGAAGGATTAAGAAGAAGATTTCCTTTTACTTATACAATTGAAGAATATTCAGCACATGAGTTGAAAAATATATTTATAGGAATGTTGGATAATTCATATTGGGGTATAAAAGATTATAAAGAAAAAAAAGAAGCAATTGAAACAAATATTATACAAAAAAAAATAGAATTAAATATTATTGATAATAAATATAATAAATATAATAAATATAATAAAGTTGATAAAAAAGATAAAGATAAAGATAAAGAAGTAAAAGAAAGAGAAAGAGAAAGAGAAAGAGA
>Ga0194055_10000444_pt1 | contig 33322 bp, 30 predicted proteins | sample SepL449m_MetaG_FD_155482 | JGI IMG/M metagenome (GOLD analysis project Ga0194055, IMG submission 155482) | Anoxic zone freshwater microbial communities from boreal shield lake in IISD Experimental Lakes Area, Ontario, Canada - Sep2016-L442-9m | ecosystem: Environmental > Aquatic > Freshwater >... | reverse complement strand
ATGGTATCAGCGTGGTGTCACTGGCCGAGTGGAGTCGGCAAGACCAGGATGGGCTAGGTTTTTCAACAACCCCGCGTCACCGAAACAGGAGTCACCTCATGCCCGAAGCCGTCATCGTCTCCACCGCGCGCTCCCCCATCGGCCGCGCCTTCAAGGGCTCGCTGGTGGGCATGCGGCCCGATGATCTGGCCGCCCAGATGGTGCGTGCGGCACTAGACAAGGTGCCCGCACTGGATCCCCACGACATCGTCGACCTGATGATGGGCTGCGGTCAGCCCGCCGGTGAGTCCGGCTTCAACATCGCCCGCGTAGTAGCCGTCGAACTGGGCTACGACTTCATGCCCGGCGTGACGGTGAACCGGTACTGCTCGTCGTCACTGCAGACCACCCGGATGGCGTTCCACGCGATCAAGGCCGGTGAAGGCGACGCCTTCATCTCCGCCGGCGTCGAAACGGTGTCGCGGTTCGCCAGCGGCAACGCCGACTCCTGGCCGGACACCCGCAACCCGCTATTCAATGAAGCCCGCGAGCGCGCCGACGCGGCCAAAGAGGCCGGCGCCACCGCGTGGACCGACCCTCGCGATAACGGCGAACTACCCGACGTCTACATCGCGATGGGCGAGACCGCCGAGAACGTCGCCCTCTACACCGGCATCAGCCGCGAAGATCAGGACCGCTGGGGTGTGCGCAGCCAGAACCGCGCCGAGGAGGCCATCAACAGCGGGTTCTTCGCCCGCGAGATCTCCCCGGTAACGCTGCCCGACGGCACGGTCGTCAGCACCGACGACGGCCCGCGCGCAGGCACCGTGTACGAGAAGATCAGCGCCCTGAATCCGGTATTTCGCCCCGACGGCACCGTCACCGCCGGCAATGCCTGCCCGCTGAACGACGGCGCCGCCGCAGTGGTGATCATGTCCGACACCAAAGCCAAGGCGCTGGGGCTGACCCCACTGGCCCGCATCGTCTCGACCGGGGTATCCGGTTTGTCGCCGGAGATCATGGGCCTGGGCCCGATCGAGGCCGTCAAGAAGGCACTGGGCTACGCCAAGATGTCGATCTCCGATATCGACCTGTTCGAGATCAACGAGGCGTTCGCGGTCCAGGTGCTCGGCTCGGCCCGGGCTCTCGGCATCGACGAAGACAAGCTCAACGTCTCCGGTGGCGCAATCGCCCTCGGCCATCCGTTCGGTATGACCGGTGCCCGGATCACCGCAACTCTGCTGAACAACCTTGCGACACATGACAAGACATTCGGCATCGAGACCATGTGCGTGGGCGGCGGCCAGGGTATGGCGATGGTGGTCGAGCGGCTCAGCTGAGTCGGTGCACCGCAATGAAAAAAGCCCCGGCGGTTAGCCGGGGCTTTTTTCGTCGGGCAAACTAGTCGTTCTGGAAGTAACTCAGCAGCCGCAGGACCTCCGTGTACAACCACACCAGCGTGACGGTGAGGCCGAGGGCCACACCCCAGGCGGCCTTCTCGGGTGCGCCGGCGCGGATCATCTGGTCGGCGGTGTCGAAGTCCTCCAGGAAGCTGAACGCGGCGATCACGATCATGACGAGCGAGAAGATGATCGCTATCGTGCCGCCATTGCGCAATGGACCGCCGTCGTGGCTGCCGAACATCGAGATGACGAGGTTGCCCAGCATGAGCACCAGCGCACCGATCAGGGCTGCCGTCAGCATGCGGGTGAACTTCGGCGTCACCCGGATGGCTCCGGTCTTGTAGACGACAAGCATTCCGAAGAAGACACCGAGGGTGCCGAGGATGGCCTGGCCGATCATCGCCCCGGCATTGGCGCCGCCGACGGTGAAGTTCGCCAACACGAAGGAGAAGGCACCCAGGAACAGGCCTTCGAGCGCGGCGTAGCTGAGCACGATCGCCGGGCTGTCCTGCTTGCGGCGCCAGGTCGCGATCAGCACCAGGGCGAGTCCGCCGAATGCGCCGACCAAGGTGAACGGCATGGCCAACCCGACATTGGACGACACCAGGAAGTAGGAGATGACTGCCACCACGGAGAGCACCCCGAGGGTGATACCGGTCTTGGTGACGACGTCGTCGATGGTCATCGGCCGCGAGACACCGGTCTGCGGGGCCCGGGTGGTGTAAGGCTCGGTCTGATAGCCGACCCGCTGGGCTGCACCGGCCGTGCCGGTACCGAACTGTGCATAACCGCCCTGTTGCTGAGACAACGAACGGAAGACTGGGTTACTGCTTTCCCGCACCGTGGATCCTTCCAAGTGAGCCGACTAAACACTGGGACAACGAACGTCCACCCTGATCAGTTCCCAGGAAATTCACAGGGATTTGCCGTTCGTGTTCAACCCTACCTGCCATCCCGGTTGATGTGGCCGTCGATTTTCCTGGTAAAACTAGGACGTCCAACCTTTTCACGGATGGAGATGCCCCGGTGAGCGCCGATACCGACGAGATCCTGACCCGCATCAACGGCAGGGTCGGGTTTCTGACCCTCAATCGTCCAAAAGCCATCAATTCCCTCACTCACACCATGGTCACCGCCATGGATGCCGTACTGGCCGATTGGTCGAGAAACGACGCGGTGGACGCCGTCATCGTCTCCGGCGCCGGAGACCGGGGTCTGTGCGCGGGCGGGGACGTGGTCGCGATTTACCACAGCATCCAGGCCGACGGCACCGAAGCCAGGCGGTTCTGGTTCGACGAGTATCGCCTCAACGCCCGCATCGCGGCGTTCCCCAAGCCCTACATCGTGCTGATGGACGGCATTGTGATGGGCGGCGGCCTCGGGATCGGAATGCACGGCAGCGTCCGAGTAGTGACCGACACCTCGAAGATCGCGATGCCCGAGGTCGGCATCGGCCTGATCCCCGACGTCGGCGGAACAATGCTGCTGTCGCGCGCACCCGGTCTGCTGGGCCTGCACGCCGCCCTGACCGGGGCGCCGTTCTCCGGTGCCGACGCAATCGTGCTGGGCTTCGCCGACCACTATGTTCCGCACGCCGATCTCGGGGCTTTCACCGCCGCCGTCGCCGCCGACGGGGTGGACACGGCGCTGAACTCCTACGCCCAACAGCCGCCGCCGAGTGATCTTGCCGCACAGCGCGATTGGATCGATCACTGCTACGCCGGCGAGACCGTCACCGATATCGTCGCCGCGCTTCGCGGTCACGACACAGACCCGGCCAACGATGCAGCCGACCTCATCGCCACCCGCTCCCCCGTCGCACTGGCGGTCACCTTGGCCTCGATCCGCCGGGCAGCGGCGTACGACACGCTCGCGGAGACCCTGGTCACTGAGTACCGGGTGTCCTGCGCGGCAGCGCGCTCCCATGATCTGGTGGAGGGTATTCGGGCCCAGGTGGTGGATAAGGATCGCAACCCGAAGTGGTCCCCGGTGTCGCTGGCCGCAGTGACCGACGAGGATGTAGAGAGCTATTTCGCACCGGCCGATCCGGACCTGACTTTTTACGAGAGCGAGGACACGTGAGTTACGAGACCATCCTGGTGAGCCGATCGGAGCGGGTCGGCACCATCACACTGAACCGGCCGGAGGCGCTCAACGCGCTGAATAGTCAGGTGATGGCCGAAGTCACCTCTGCGGCAGCAGAATTCGATGCGGATGCCGGTATCGGCGCCATCATCATCACCGGTTCGGCCAAGGCCTTCGCGGCGGGTGCCGATATCAAGGAGATGGCCGAGCTGTCGTTCTCCGATGTCTTCGGCTCGGACTTCTTCGCTGCGTGGGGCAAACTCGCGGCCGTCCGTACGCCGCTGATCGCCGCAGTCGCCGGGCATGCACTCGGCGGTGGCTGCGAACTGGCGATGATGTGCGACGTGCTGATCGCTGCTGACACCGCCAAGTTCGGGCAGCCGGAGATCAAACTGGGCGTGCTACCGGGCATGGGCGGTTCGCAGCGGCTGACCCGCGCGGTGGGTAAGGCCAAGGCGATGGACATGATCCTGACCGGGCGCACCATCGACGCCGCCGAGGCCGACCGCATCGGCCTGGCGTCCCGGGTGGTGCCGGCCGATGACCTACTGGCCCAGGCCAACGCTGTGGCGACGACGATCTCGCAGATGTCGCGTTCGGCGTCCCGGATGGCCAAGGAGGCCGTCAACCGGGCCTTTGAGTCCTCGTTGACCGAGGGCCTGCTTTATGAACGCCGGCTGTTCCACTCGGCTTTCGCCACCGACGATCAGACCGAGGGCATGGCAGCCTTCACCGAGAAACGGGCTGCTCACTTCACCCACCGCTAAGATTCTCGGGGTGACGGTCGCCGAATCAGAACCCCTCGCGGCGAAAACCGCGGCGCCCAAACCGGATTGGTGGAAGCGTCGCTACACGTTCACCGGTACCGCCGTCGGACTGGTGTTCCTGCTGCTGTCGATGACGCCGTCGCTGCTGCCCCGGGGACCACTGTTCCAGGGAATCGTCAGCGGTGCCGCGGGTGCCATCGGTTACGGCCTCGGCGTGTTCGCGGTCTGGCTGATCAGGTTCATGCGATCCCAACCGGCCAGTAAACCGGCGCCGCGGTGGGCCTGGCCCATCTTGGTGGTGGCCGGGGCGCTCGCGCTCGGCTTCGGAGTCTTCTACTTTCACTACTGGCAGGACCATGTTCGCGACCTGATGGGCGTGCCACGGCTGCGGTGGTTCAACTACCCGCAGGCTTCAGTGCTGGCGGTTGTTTTTCTGTTCGGCTTCGTCGAGATCGGCCAACTGATCGGCAAGCTGATTCGATTCCTCGTGCGCCAACTCAATCGCGTTGCACCGCCCCGAGTTTCCTTCGTCGCGGTGGTCGCGGCGTTCCTCGCGGTGTCGATCGCCCTACTCAACGGCGTCGTGGTGCGCGGCATAATGGATGTGCTGAACAAGACCTTCTCCGGCGTCAACGACGAGCTTGATCCGAACCATCCGGCTCCGAGCACGGCGCTGCGCTCCGGCGGCCCGGGTTCGCTGGCATCGTGGGAGTCACTGGGCCACCAGGGTCGTATTTTCATCCGGGGCGGCCCCACCGTCGCGCAACTCACAGATTTCAACAAAGCCCCGGCGGTCGAGCCCATCCGTGCCTACGCAGGATTGAACTCCGCCAAGGGAATTCGTGCGACCGCCGAGTTGGCGGCACGCGAACTGGAGCGCGAGGGCGGACTGAAGCGCAAAGTCATCGCGGTGGCCACCACAACGGGCACCGGATGGATCAATGCGGCCGAAGCCGACTCGCTGGAGTACATGTACAACGGCGATACCGCGATCGTCAGCATGCAGTACTCATTCTTGCCGAGTTGGCTGTCGTTTCTGGTCGACAAGGAGAACGCCCGCCAGGCCGGCCAGGCTCTTTTCGAGGCCGTCGATGCGCGGGTGCGGGCGTTACCTGAGGCACAGCGGCCCAAGATCGTGGTGTTCGGCGAGAGCCTCGGCTCCTTCGGCGGCGAGGCTCCGTTCCTGAGCCCCAACAACATCATCGCCCGAACCGACGGTGCGCTGTTCTCCGGTCCGACATTCCAGAACACGATGCGGGACAACGTCACCGTTAACCGCGATCCAGGGTCGCCGGAGTGGTTGCCCATCTTCGACGACGGCGAGAATGTGCGGTTCGCCGCGCGGGCAGACAATCTGGGCCGCCCGGATGCACCATGGGGCAACCCCCGGATCGCCTATCTGCAACACGCCTCCGACCCGATCGCCTGGTTCAATCCGGATCTGCTGTTCGCCGAACCGGATTGGTTACGTGAACCGCGCGGCTACGACGTGTCGAACGATATGAAGTGGATTCCCGTCGTGACCTTCCTGCAGGTATCCGCGGATATGGCAGTGGCGGTCGACGTACCCGATGGCCACGGACACCGTTACGTCAAAGATGTGGTCAATGCCTGGGCTGCGGTCATGCAGCCGGCGGGTTGGACGACGGAGAAAACGGAGCGCCTCCGCGGCATGGTCACCCAGGACTACCCGCAATGACTAACAGGGGTTGCTCCATCATCGTCGCCAGCGTTGCATAGATTGACTCTCATGCTCCGGAATCGATATCGCTTCCCCCGCGGCTCGGTGGTACTGGTCACGGCTGCGGTCGCCCTGCTCGCGGGCTGCTCCACCGAGGGCGGCTCACGGACTGATTCACCGGTTCATGCACCCTCCGCCGCGCAGCCCGACACAGCGACCGGCGGCCAACCCGTCGGCGTGTCACCCGGTGGCGTGACCACCCGTATCGACATCCCGGCGCAGTCCACCGAAGAGCAGTATGCCCAGGCCTGCCTGGTCGCCAAGGAGTGGATGACGGCCAAGGGCGGCGATCCACACACCATGGTGGAGCCGTACCTCAAAGAGGTTCAGGCATCGGCCTCGAGTGGCCCGGCCACGTTCAGGAAGACATGGGCCGAGTTGAGCCAGCCCGAGCAGGCCGCGGTGATCATCGCGGTCCAGGCCGCCGCCGACGGCGGCTGCTGACAGCCGATCACGCCGACCGGATAAGCAACGATAACGCGATGGCTACACGTGTGGCTCTGGCACTCGGCAGCGGTGGCGCGCGGGGTTACGCCCACATCGGCGTCATCAACGAACTGCGCAGCCGCGGCTATGAGGTGGTCGGCATCACCGGTTCGTCGATGGGAGCGCTGGTCGGCGGTGTGTATGCGGCGGGCTCACTCGATGAGTTCACCGAATGGGCACAGACCCTGACCCAGCGGGCGATGCTGCGACTACTTGATCCGTCGATAGCGGCCGCCGGCGTGCTGCGGGCGGGAAAGATCCTCGACGCGGTCCGCGACATGCTCGGCGACGCCACCATCGAGAACCTGCCCATCCCGTTCACCGCGGTCGCGACCGACCTCATCGCCGGTAAGTCGGTATGGCTGCAGCGCGGCCCGGTCGATTCCGCGATCCGCGCCTCGATCGCGATCCCGGGGATCGTCGCGCCGCATGTGCTCGACGGCCGGTTACTGGCCGACGGTGGCATCCTCGATCCACTCCCGATGGCGCCGATCGCCGCCGTCAACGCCGATCTCACCATCGCCGTCAGCCTGTCGGGAACCGATACCGACCTCCGCGCCGAAGACGCAGCCGGTCTGGAGACGACCGCGACTCGCGAGCGGCTCAACCGACTCCTGCGCAGTACCTCGGCGCTGTTGGAGACGCCGACCGCGCGGTCGGTACTCAGCCGATTCGGCACCGTCGCCGAAAACTTATCTGCAACTGAGGATTACGACGCCGATGGGTACGACTCCGACGATGCGCCGATGCCGAAGTTAGGGAGTTTCGCGGTGATGAACCGAACCATCGAGATCGCTCAGGCGGCACTTGCCCGCCACCAGTTGGCCGCCTACCCGCCGGATCTGCTCATCGAGATTCCCCGGACAACATGCCGTAGCCTGGATTTCCACCGCGCCGACGAGGTGATCGCCGTGGGCCGTGAACTCGCTTCCGGGGCTCTGGACAGTCTTAGCGATGGCTCCGGCGATGAGTCGGACGTATAACGCAGTTGCTCAACGGTTCCCGGCATAGGCGCGGGCAACCCTCGTGACGAACTGGTAGACGCCTTCTTCTTCGGGTGCCAACGGCCCCGGTTGGGCGTGCGGTGAACTCAGACCACGCTGCACCGACTCGCACGCGGCCCAGTCCTGCCGGTTGGTCAGATCCCAGAAGTCCACCGCGTAGGACGGGTCGAAGTCGGGCCGTTCGACCGCATCCTTCGGGAACGCCCAGGTGCATTCCACGTAGGTGCGATCCGGGGCCAGTGGGGTCATCCGGTGGGTCATCACATAGTCGGGGTGCAGGCTCACCAGTAGGTTGGGGAACCCGACCAGATACATCACGGTGCGCAGTTCCTGTTCGGACAGACCCTTGATCGCCACGCCGCCACTGCGTCCGGAGAGCGACATCGTTTCGGCCTCGTCGATCAGGAACATCGAGCCGCCCATCCAGTCCCCGGGCAGTTGGACGTTGTCCCCACTGGTGGGCGGGCTGATCCTGGACAGCTCGGGATGGATCGTCGAACAGTGGTAGCACTCCTGATAGTTCTCGGCGATGATCTTCCAGTTGGTCGCGAGTTCGTAGGAGTGCCGCGCGACGATGGTGAGCTCCTCCGGCCGGTAGGGGCTGATGATCTCCTCGGTGCCGGCGACGTGTTCGGCGAAGTCGGTGGCTTCTCCGCTGGGGTCGACGAAAAGCCAACCATGCCAGTCAACGAGCCGAAGTTCGGTCAATCCGAACGCGGCATTGTCGAGGTCGTCGAATCCGGGGGCGTTGCGCAGTTCACCGTTGAGCTTGAACGACCACGAGTGGTACGGGCACACCACGCCGCGCCGTTTGGTGGTGGCTCCACAGGCCAAGAGTTCATGCCCGCGATGGCGGCAGACGTTGGCGAACGCCCGCGCGATCCCGTCCTCGTCGCGTACCAGCAGGACGCCGTTGGCACCGGTACCGACCGCCCGTTGCGCGCCGACGCCGTCAAGTTCTGAGGCGTGGCCGACGCAGTGCCACCCGGAGAAGATGTTGCGCTGCTCCCAATCGAATACCGCCGGGTCCACATAGGCCACCCGCGGAAGCATGCGGGATGAACCGAACGGCGCCAGCGATGCGGCAAGTGCGTCGGCGGGGACGGGGGCTGCCTCAGATTGTTTGAACACCCGTTCAGTTTAGTACCCGCAAGCGTTGGGGTAAAGCCGCGAACCGCTTACGCCTCGCCGGCGAATGCGGCGATACCACCGCCGGCCGTGCTGTCGCCGCGGGTCATCCTGCGATAAATGAGGTAGCCCACGGTGATCGCCAGTAGAGCGGCGAACAACAGCAGGGTAGCCAGGGCATTGAGCGCCGGTGTCGGTGCGGCGCGCGCGGTGTTGTAGATCTTGACCGAGACCGGTTCGGTCGAGGAATTTCCAGACAGGTAGCGCACCAGAACGAAGTCGTCGATCACATCGGCGAACACCAGGACGGTGCTTGCGAAAATCGCCGGAAGCAACATCGGCAACGTCACCCTGCGCAGCGCCGCCAGCGGTGAAGCCCCGAGATCCATTGCGGCTTCTTCGTATTGGGTGCCGATGGTGGCCAGGCGCGCCCGTACCAATACGGCAGGGTAGGCGATCTGGAATGTCACCAGACCAAGCACCTGGGCACCGGTACCCAACTTGATCGGCAACGGCAGCGACGTCACCACGAACAACAGTGCGACGGCCAGGAGCACTTCGGGCAGGACGAAGGACACCAGCATGAGCATGTTCGCCCCTGCGGGCAACCGACCCCGCCAGCGATCGATCCCGATAGCGAACATCACCCCGAGTGGCACCGTGATCAGAGTGGTGATTACGCCCAGCTTCAACGTCTGGAGTAGGGCAGTGTGCAACGCCGCATCGTGCCAGACCGACTTGGTCGCATCGCCGAAGTACCAACGGGTCGAAAAGCCCTGCCAGACGGTGCGGGACCGTCCGTCATTGAACGAAAAGATGACCGCGATCAGCACCGGGATCAGCGACCAGGCCAGGTAGCCAAAAGTGACCGCCAGCAGGATCCGGGGCGGCCGCCACGGATCGTTCCACCACGCGACCGGGCTTCTCATGATGCCGTATCCCCGCGGGCGGTGACACGCACGTAATAGAACATCGGAACCACCGCGACCAGCAGAACCAGCATCACCAGCGCGCCGGCCTGACCGGTCTGCCCCGGCGACTGCACGCTGTCGTTGATGAGGTTGCCTACCATCGCGGTCTTCGGCGAGGCCGACAGCATGTCGGAGGTGAAGTAGTCGCCGAGCATCGGCAGACAGGTCAGTAGAACCGCGGCCACAATCGTCGGCCGGCACATCGGCAGGGTGACGCGCCAGAACGACGCGAATCGACTGGCGCCGAGGTCGCGGGCCGCCTCGAGTGTGGACTGCGGCAGGCGGTCCAACCCGGCATACAACGGCAGGATCATGTACGCCACGTAGCCGTAGACCAGACCGAGCACAACCACCACCGGTTGGCCGGTCAACCAATGCGTCCGGACATCGAAAAAGCCGCCCAGGCTGAACAACCGGTTGACCAGTCCATCGTCCTGCAGGAGATTCACCCAGGCCAGCATGCGCATCATGTAGCTGATCCAGAACGGCGCGATCAACGCGGCCAACAACAGGCCTTTCCATCTGCCGGACAATCGAGCCACGTAGTAGGCGACAGGGAAGGCCAGCAGCAGACATAACAGGCCGGCCAGCAGGACGTAGATTGCGGTGCGAACCAATGCCGGACCGAAAATACCCTGGGGTCCGGCGATGCGACTCAGCACATAGTTGACCTGGGAAGGGTTCCACTGCAGAGGATTCCACACCGGCACGGCGGTGCGGAATATCGGGTCGGTTCGGCCGAAGACGATAGCCAGCACCACATATAGCGGGGCAAGAAAAAACAGCAGCAGCCAGATGATCCCCGGCACGGCCAAGGCCGGCCCGAGCGCACTTCCTCGCGCCCGCTTCGACTGCGGCTTTGCTCGCGCCGCAACCCCGGTCAGCGTCACCGGGTCAGGATCCCCCCGCCTTGAAGGCACGCCAGACGTTGTGCCACGCCGCGTCATTATCGGGCTCGAGTTCAAGGATCCGGTAGCCGACGTCGTAGTACTCGGGCCGAACGATCGCGGACTTGATGTTCTCCGCAACAAAACCATCCGCCACCAACGAATCCGGACTCATCGACACCTGTGGTGGCTGGTAGCCGATCTGCTTGAAGTTCTGCCTGGCGGATTCGGTTTCCAGCATGTGGTTGATGAACAGGTGGGACAGCACCGGGTTCTTGCCGCCGCGCAGGATCACCATCAGATCGTTGTCCACCAACCCTTTTCCGTCGGCGGGGAACCAGTAGCGCAGCACCTCGGCAGTGCCACCCTCTGGCAGGTAGTTCTGCGCGTTGATGATGTCGCCGGACCACATCTGTGTCAGCCCGATCTGTCCGGTGGGCACATCGGTGTACATCGTGATCGTGACCTTGGGCGAGGTCGCCCCCACCAGTGCGGTCAACTGCTCGCCGACCTGCTTCAGATTGTCCGCAGAGGAGGTGTTCACATCGGTGATACCGAGCTTAAGTAGGACCATCGACATCGCGGTGTGCCAGTCGTCGATAACGGCCGTCTTGTTCTTGTACGCCGGATCCCACAGTGACTCATAGGGGTTCTTCAGCGCACCGATATCGGCGGGCACCACGGTGTTGTTCCAGCCAATGCCAGTCGTGTATACGGTGTAGGGCGTGGTGTAGCGCCACTGCTGGTCGTAGAACGGGTTGGTGAATACCGGCCAGACGTTCTTGATGTTGGGGATGTAGCTGTGGTTCAGCGGCCGCAGCAGCGCGCCGTTCACCAGCTTTCCGATCTGGTCGTAGCTTGGGAAAAACACGTCGTAATCGACACTGCCGGCACGGATCTTGGTGATCGCCTCGTCGGTGTCGTTGAAGGTTGAGACCTGAACGGTGGTGCCGTACTTCTCCTCGAACGACTTGACGGCATCCGGTGAGACGTAGTCGGCGTAGCTGTACAGCTGCAGTGTCGTAGCCTTCTCCGGCGCAAGCCCAGCGGCAATCGGCTCATTGTCTTTCGCGATATCCCAGGTGACCGGTTTATCCGGCGACGCGACTTTCATACTCGTGGCCGACGACGACGTCTGGTCGCCCTTGGCGCAGGCGTCAAGGAACATCATCAGGGCGGGTGTGCCGCCCGCCAGGAGTGCGGCACGCTGCAGAAACTGGCGCCGGCTCGGACTGGGTCGGTCGGAAACTGCCATTCGGTCCTCCGAGGTCGCAAGATTTTCTGTGATTGGACTCTCGCACACTTCGGGTGCTGATGCCCGTCGTTAGATCATCCCGCGTTTCCCTGCTTGTAGCCGAGGGGTCTCTGACATAGACTGAACGCTCAGTCAGGAATTGCCCATGTTCCCTCTTCCCGGGTCGACAGGGCAATCGAGCGGAGGTTCCCGTGGTATCGCCGGCTATCGAAAGACCGGTCCGGGGCGACGTCGCCGCCCTTATCGCCGAACAGGAGCAGGTGTTCCTGCGCCGCCAACCGCGCAGCACCGAACTCATCGCGCAGGCCGGCGAGCACCTGGCCGGCAGCGCGACCTCGAACTGGCAGATCGCGCAGCCGCAGGCGGTGTGGATGAGCCACGGCGCAGGGTCGAAGATTTACGACGTCGACGGCGGCGAGTATGTCGACATGCACGGCGGATACGGCGCGTCCATCGCCGGCCACGCACACCCGGCGATCGTCGCCGCGGTCAGCGAACGGGTGCGCCGCGGAACACACTTCGCTCAACCCACCGAAGACGCGATCTGGAACGCCCGCGAACTGGCGCGCCGCTTCGGCCTGCCGCAGTGGCGCTTCGCGAACTCGGGAACCGAAGCCACCATGGACGCCGTACATCTGGCCCGGGCGGTGACCGGACGCGACAAAATCATCAAAGTCGAAGGCTGCTACCACGGCCACCACGACTCGGTCCAGGTGTCAGTCCTGCCGGAAGCCGACGAGGTCGGCCCCCGCGACCATCCCATCGGTGTTCCCGGCAACAGTGGAATCCCCTCCGCAATAACGGATCTGGTCGTGATCGTTCCGTTCAATGACCCCGAGGCGGTGGCCCGGGCGCTGGCCGAGCATCCGGGTGAGATTGCCGGCATGATCGTTGAGCCGGCGATGATGAATGCCGGCATCATCCCCCCCGGCGACGGCTACCTCGCCGCGATTCGGGAGTTGCTGCACGCAGCCGGCGCGCTGCTGATTTTCGATGAGGTGAAGACCGGATTCACCACGGGGCCGGCCGGCATCACCGGGCTGTCCGGCGTGACACCCGATATGGTCTGCCTCGCCAAGGCCCTGGGCGGTGGTATCTCGGTTGCGGCTATCGGCGGCACCACCGCGGTCATGTCGGCGATCGCCGACGGTCGCTACGAACAGGTGGGCACTTTCAACGGCAACCCACTCGCGATGGCCGCAACCCGGGCCAATCTTTCCGAGGTCCTCAACCCGGCGGGCTACGCGCAACTCGATCGACTCGCCGCCAGGCTGCGGGCCAGTCTCGAAGACACCATCGCCGAGCACGGGTATGGCTGGCGCGTGGTCAGCATCGGAGCCAAGGGGTGCGTGACCTTCCGCTCCGAGCCGGTGCGGGAGTTCCGCGATTTCCTGCAGATCGACACCGGGATCGGGCACTTGCACTGGCTCATGCAGCACAACGGCGGAGTTTTCCTACCGCCATGGGGCAAGATCGAACAATGGTTGTTGTCCGTCCAGCACAACGATGCCGATGTGGACCGCTTCGCCGCGAACTTCGCGCGGATGGCCAAAGCGGTGGCAGGCTGACCGCTGGCCGGGTGGTCGGGTGAGCGGCGGCGCGATCCGGCTGGAGAAGCTGGCCAAGGCCTACGACGGCGTGCCTGCTGTCACCGGTATCGACCTCGACATCCCGGCGGGACAGTTCTACTCGCTGCTCGGCGCATCCGGGTGCGGTAAGACCACGACGTTGCGGATGATCGCCGGCTTTGAGCAGCCGGATTCCGGACGTATCGAACTCGACGGCCGCGACGTCGTCTCGGATCCACCGCACAAGCGACCTGTCAACACGGTGTTCCAGTCATATGCGCTGTTCCCTTTCATGAGCGTGTGGGACAACGTCGCCTTCGGGTTGCGCTATCACAACGCGACCAAAGCAGACACCAAGCAACGGGTCGGCGCCGCTCTCGACCTCGTCCAGATGAACGACTTCGCCAAGCGCAAACCCACTCAGCTGTCCGGCGGCCAGCAGCAGCGGGTTGCACTCGCCCGCGCCCTCGTGCTGCGACCGCGGGTGCTGCTTCTCGACGAGCCACTCGGGGCACTGGATGCCAAGCTGCGCAAGCAATTACAGCTGGAATTGCGCGCGGTTCAACGTGAAGTCGGCATCACTTTCGTCTACGTCACCCACGATCAAGAGGAAGCGCTCACCATGAGCGACCAGATCGCGGTTTTGGCCGAGGGCCGGGTTGAACAGGTCGGTCCGCCGCAGGAGATCTACACCGCGCCGGCAACGACCTACGTCGCAGGATTCCTGGGTGCAGCGAATATCTTCGACGCCCACGTGCTGGAGACCTCAGGCGGCACCGCGGTGTGCTCGGCGATGTCCACACGGCTCGCCGCGGCAGTCGACAGCGGGTGCGTACCCGGACCGGCCGCTATCGTGATCCGGCCCGAACGAGTCACGGTGCAACAGCCCGAAGATCCAGTTCCGGCGGGCTACAACGTCATCGGCGGCACCGTGACCGAGGTCGTGTACCTCGGGGCATCGACACAGGTACATGTCGACGTCGGCGAGTCCAGCGCTCTGGTGGTCGATGTGCCCAATCACTCCGGACCGCAGTCCGTCGGCTACGCGTCGGGCATGGTCGTGAGTTGTGTGTGCGCACCCGATGCGGTCCGGGTGTTGCGAGCAAGTCCGGCATCAGTGCCCGCCGCAGCTGGCAGGGACGCCGAGTAAGGCGCCTCAGCGGTTCCGACTGCGGGCAGCCGAATGGGCTTTCGCCCGCGTGCGCCGGACCGCGACGGGAAGATTGAGTTCCCGCTCGGCGAATCGCATCGCGATGTCGTAGGCGACCTTCGAATTCACCTCCGGGTCGTCCAGTGCGACCTGGATCGACAACCCGTCGAGCAGTGCAGCGAACTCAAGTGCGAACATCGACGGGTCGACCCTGCCGTGGACATCATCCGATTCGATCGCGTCAACGATCATCCGGCGCCACCGGGCATCGCGTTCCACCCGACCTGCCTTGACCTCCTCATGCCGGAAGGCCTGCACCCACAGGTCGAACCACAGGCCCCACGCGCCGGGAATCTCACCGTCGCGCGACGGAATGCAGGTCCAGTCGATCAGCAATGAAATACGTTCCCGCACGGAGGCAACCTCGGCCAGCATCGCCTCGGCAGCCTCATAGAACGCTTCTTCCGAAAAACGCAACGCATCGACCAGCAACCGATCCCGCGTTCCGAAGTAGTAGATCACCAGGGCCGAACTCACACCTGCACGCTTGGCCACATCGGAGATCCGGGTCTCGGAAAAGCCACGTTCGCAGATGAGTTCAGTGGCCGCGCGTAACATTTGGATGCGCCGCGCTTCATTGCTCTCAGTTGCCGGTGCGGGTTCGGCCACCTGTCGTCCTCCCCGTTGTGGGCGTTGGCTCTTGTTCTAATCCTAACACTTCGGTTAGATTGAACAGTCAGTCAGGATGGCTGCTCGGGCCAACGGAAATGGGGCGCACTATGTCGAACTCCTACGATGCCATCGTCATTGGAGGCGGCCACAACGGGTTGGTGTCGGCCGCCTATCTCGCCCGCTCCGGAGCCAAGACCCTGGTGCTCGAATCGCGCGGAACCCTCGGCGGATCGGCGACCACCGAGGCGCCGTGGGAGGACGCTCCGCACCTGCGGGTGACCCGGCTGTCATACGTGATGAGCCTGATGCCGCCGACCATTACGCGGGAACTGCACCTGGAACGACATGGCTACAAGGTGCACCCGATGGGCCCGTACTACCAGGCCTTCCCCGAAGGCGGATCACTGACGATCTACGAGGACCCGGCCCGCACGCATGCCGAGCTTGCCAAGTGGTCGAAGAAGGACGCCGACGCCTATCCGCAGTGGAATGCCTGGCTCGAAGGACTCGGCGATTTCCTCGGACCGCTGCTGACGCAGGTGCCACCCAAGGTCGGCTCGCGGCGTCCGTCGGATCTTGCTGAACTCGCCAAGCTCGCCTGGAGCAAGCGGGATATCACGGTCCGCAGTACCGCGGACGTCACCCGACTGCTCACGATGAGTGTCGCCGATCTGCTCGACGACTGGTTTGAGTCACCTCAGATAAAGGGCTCGCTCGCGGTCAACGGCGTGATCGGCACCTGGGCCGGTCCGTATGAACCCGGCACCGCCTATGTCATGGCGCACCACTCGATCGGTGACGTCGGCGACGGCCAGATGGGTAGTTGGGGTTATCCCGAGGGCGGTATGGGTGCGGTGTCTGACGCCATCGCACGCTCGGCCCGCAGCTTCGGCACAGAGATCCGCACCAAGGCTCGCGTATCGAAAGTCTTGGTGCGCAACGGCCGCGTCCAGGGCGTCGCACTCGACAACGGCGATGAGATCCACGCCCCGCTGGTGGTGACCACACTGCATCCCCGGACCGCATTCCTGGATCAGATTCCGCGCCACGAACTCCCAGACGACTTCGTCAAAGACATCGAGCACTGGAAAACCCGCAGCGGGGTGGTGAAGATCAACCTGGCTCTGGCCGAGTTGCCCAACTTCACGGCGAACCCGAGTCGCGGGCAGGCTGAGCACCACACCGGTTCGGTCGAGATGGCCCCCACCATGGAGTTCATCGAGGCGGCCTTCCAGGACGCCCGAGGCGGGCGACCCGCGCTGGCGCCGTTCAGCGACAGTGTCATCCCCACCACGCTGGACAAAACGCTGAATCCCGATGGCACGCACATCATGTCGCTGTTCACCCAGTGGGTGCCGTCCGAGTGGGCGAGCGAACCGCACACCGAGGAACTCGAGGCATACGCCGACCGGCTGATCGACCTCTACGACGAGGTGGCGCCCGGCTTCAAGGGATCGATCACCCACCGCGATATCGTCGGCCCGCACGAGATGGAAGTGGAGTACGGGCTGATCGGCGGGAATATTTTCCACGGCGAACTGTCCCTGGAGCAGTTGTTCCACATGCGGCCCGCGCCGGGATACGCCGACTATCGCACCCCGATCGCCGGGCTGTACAACGGAAGTTCGGCCACCCATGCCGGCGGCGGCGTCTGCGGTATCCCCGGCTGGCAGGCCGCCAAGGCGGCATTGGCCGATAAGAAGCGCGGCAACCGGAAGGTGCTCTCGGCACTGGGCAGGCGCTCCTGACCCCGAGGCCGCCCGAGGGCAGACTCCGCAGCACCGCGGTGGACGCGATGCTCGGCGCGCGGTCGGTGGCACTCGTCGGCGCCAGTGCACGGCCCGACAGCTTCGGGGCCCGGATGGTCGTCGAGGGCGTGCGCAGTTCCGCGCGGATGCATCTGGTGAATCCGCGCTACGAACACATCAACGGGGTCGCCTGCGTGCCATCGCTGGCCGCCCTCGACGAGCCGGTTGATCTGGTGCTCCTGGGCGTGCCTGACGCGGCGTTGCGCGACGAACTCGAGGCCGCGGCCGCCGCCGGAGCGCGCGGGGCGGTCGTGTTCGGCTCCGCACATGCCCCGGGCCTGCGGGCGGAGATCTCCGCGGTGGCGACAGCGGCCGGAATGGCGCTCTGCGGCGCGGGGTGCATGGGGTTCGTCAACAATGTGACCGGACTGCGGGCGCTGGGATACCTGGAACCCAATCCCCTTGCCGCCGGCGGGGTTTCACTGATCACCCACTCGGGATCGGCGTTCTCCACCCTGTTGCGGGCGAATCGCGGATTCGGCTTCCGATTGGCGGTCTCCTCCGGCCAGGAACTGGTCACCGGCGCCGCCGACTACGTCGACTATGCGCTCGACGACCCCGGCACCACCCTGATCGCACTGCTACTGGAAACACCCCGCGCGGTGAGCAGACTGCGCGCCGCCCTGCATCGTGCCGCCGAACAGGACGTGCCCGTCGTGATCCTCTCGGTCGGCCACTCCCCGCGCGGACGGGAGATGGTGGCGGCGCACTCCGGTGCGCTGGCCGGCGAGGACATCGGATGGCAGGCCTTCTGTGCGCAGACCGGAGCGGTCCGGGTGAGCGATATGACCGAATTGTGTGACACCATCGAGCTTTTCGAGTCCGGCCGACGACGCCGGCCGGGTTCGGTCGGGATCGCCACCGTCCACGACTCCGGGGCCGAACGGGCGCTGTGTGCTGATCTCGCACACGATCTAGGGGTCGCGTTCGCCGAACTGGGCGACACCACGCTGACCACCATCACCGATCTGCTCGACGAGGGCCTGCTCGCCACCAATCCGCTGGACCTGTGGGGCACCGGTGCTGACACCCGGACCCTGTTCAGCAGCAGTCTGAAGGCGATCGTCGACGATCCCGCGGTCGCGGTGACCGCACTTGCCGTCGATCTGGTCAGCGAATTCGACGGTGACACCGCCTACCCCGATGCCGTCATCGAGGTTGCGGCTACCACCGATTCACCGATCGCGGTGCTGGCGTCGGTGCCATCCGCCGTCGACAGGCCCACCGCGGAACGCTTGCGCAGCAACGGTATTGCAGTGTTGGAGAATGCGCGAAGCGGGATTGCCGCGCTGGGCCATCTGGCCGCCTGGCCGCTGACCGCTGGTACTACCGCCGCGCTCATCGACCCCGATCGGCAGCGCCGCTGGGTATCGCGGCTGGCCGCGCCCGACTGGGATGCCCATGCGGCGTTCGCACTGCTGGCCGACTACGGCATTGCGATCGCTGCAACCGGCGTTGCCGACGATCTCGACGACGTGCTGGCGGTCGCCGATACCGTCGGCTATCCGGTGGCACTGAAAACCTCAGCCGCCGACCACAAAAGCGACGTGGGTGGTGTGGTCCTCGGTATCGCCGATGCGACCGCGCTGAGCCAGTCCTACCGGTCGATGGCCGATCGTCTGGGTCCGGCCGTGAGCGTGCACGCCATGGCCCAGGCCGGCGTCGAGGTCTCCGTCGGCGTGGTCCGCGATGCCAACTTCGGCTCGCTCATCGTGGTCGCGGCCGGCGGGACCATGGTCGAGTTACTCGCCGACCGCGCCGTCGCCTGCCCTCCGGTCACGTCAGCCGATGCCGTGCGGATGCTGCGCTCGCTGCGCATTGCTCCGTTACTGGCCGGCTGGCGTGGCGAGCCACCGGTCGATACCGACGCACTGGCCGCCGTCATCGCCGGATTCTCGCAACTGGCGCTCGAACTCGGCGACGTCATCGACGCCGTCGAAGCCAATCCGGTGATCGCCTCACCCATCGGTGCGATCGCGGTGGACGCGTTGGTGATCGCGCGGGATCAGAAGATCGAGTAGACCTTGCGGACGGTCTCGTGGATCTCCCAGGTTCCCGACCAACCCAGCGGGAAGACCGCAATATCGCCCACGCCGATTTCCTTGGACTCCCCGCCGTCCGGGGTGACCGTCATCCGGCCGGCCACCAGGTAGATCACCTCATTGGTGTCCAGCACCCAGTGCGACGGGCCGGGCGCACACTGCCAGATCCCGGCCGACGCCGTGCCCTGGGCCCAGAGTTCGACACCGTGGGTCGCCATCGAATGGCCGGTGGCCTCATCCAGTGGGCCCCAGTCCTCCAACTCGGCGTTGACGGCATCGGCCAGTACGGGGGTGGTGACAGCTTCACTCATCGGGTGATCCTTGCTTTCTCTTGTTGGGCAACGCTTTCCGGGAACGGCAGGGAGATCGGATCGGGTGCCAGGCGACTGTTGCCGTGCGCGTCGAACCGGTCCAGGCCAAGGTCGGTGATATCCAGCCAGGAACACTTTTCGGTGATGACAAGATCGGCAGCCACCTCCGCGACCGCGGGCCCCCACATCATGCCGTGTCCGGCCGCACTTGCCACCACCGTGCCCGAAACCGGGCCATCCTCGGTGAGCAGTGGGCCCAGTATCGGGGTGTGATCGCTGGTGTAGTCGATGGTGGCCGCCCAGGTACGCCGCAGGCCCAGACCGGCCACCGCGGGGAAGATCTCCTCGATGCGTTCGCGGGCCTGCGCGTAGTAGACCGGGTCGAAACCCACAGCCTCACCGGGTTGCTCGTCGGGATTGCTCATGCCCCACAGCAATCCCCCGGCCGCACCGGGACGCCAGTAGATCCCAGAGGTCACGTCGAACACCATCGGCAGTTGGTGGACATCCACGGACGGCACCGGTTCAGTCACCACCACCTGGTGACGAGCGCCGCCGGCCGGGATTCGGCCGCCGGCCAGCGCACCCACCTCGCCGAGGGTCGGACCGCCGGTCAGCACCACCCGGTCGGCATCGATGGGTCCGGACGAGGTGTCCACGCCGACCACCCGCCCGCCGGCGGTGCGCAGACCGGTGAACGCGCACCGTTCCCGGATGTCGACGCGGTGGGCGATCAGTGCGGCGGTGTAGGCCAACACGTTGCGTGACGCTTCGATGTAGCCGTCTCCGCGCGCGTAGGAGGCGCCCATCGTCACCCCGGGCGCCAAGCCCGTTTCCCGGCTGTCGATCTGAGCACTCGATACCCACTCGACATCCAGGCCGAGACGCTGCTGCAGCGCGATCCGCTCATGCGCCTGAGACACCTCATCCTCGGTGAAGCACGGCATCAGGTACCCCTGGGCGATGAAACCGCAGTCCAGTGGAAAGCGGTCGCCGGTGGATCGATAGAAGTCCTGGGTCCGCATGCCGAGCCGAATGGCGGTTTCGGTGCCGCCCTGGGCACGCACCATTCCGGCAGCCCGACTGCTGGCGCCGGCACCGAGGGTTTTGGCCTCAAGCAGCACCACACGCCCGACACCTCGCTCGGCGAGTTGGACCGCGGTCCATGCCCCGACCGTGCCACCGCCGACCACCACCACATCGGCGCTCGCGGAAATGGTCATATCAGCAGACCGTGGCATAGACTGAACGCTCAGTCAAGAGGAGCGGAGAGCGCGGGCGATGTATGGGTTGACGGCCGAGGACATCAGGATCCAGGACACCGCGCGGGCCTTCGTCGACAGTCTGATCCCCTACGAGGTCGAGGCAGAACTGGCCGGCGGATACCTTCCCGAGGAGCTCGCCGCCCAGCACCACCATCGCGCGATCGAACTGGGACTGTATGCCACCAATATGCCCACATCGGTGGGAGGCCCGGGATTCACTGCACTGCAACAGGTTCTGGTACAGGAACAGACCGGCCGGGCCACCAACGCGCTGGCCTGGGTGATGCACACCCCACCGCAATGGTGGGCCGATGTCGCTACCGACTATCAACTCCAACGCTGGCTTCTTCCCGGTGTGCGGGGTGAGAAGCATGAGGCCTACGCGATCACCGAGGAGTTCGCCGGCTCAGATGTCTCGGCGCTGGAGACCACGGCCCGGCGCGACGGGGACGACTACATCATCAACGGGGTCAAGTGGCACGTCACCTCCTACAACCTCGCCGATTACGTCTTCGTCCAGGCCCGCCTGGACGGCGGCGACCACCACGGTGACCACGTCCTGCTGGTGGTGGATCTGCCATCCCCCGGCGTGGAGGTGGTGCGCAGCCCGAAGTACACCCACCACATTCCCGACGAGCATCCGATCGTGTCGTTCACCAACGTGCGAGTTCCGGCAACGCATCTGGTCGGCGCCGAAGGCGAGGGCATGACGTTCACTCAGGACTGGTTCCGCTTCGAACGCATCATGGTGTCGTCACGGTGCGTGGGCGCGGCACAGCGCCTGGTCGACGAGACCACCGCGTTCGCCAAGGATCGGATCGTCGACGGCAAGCCACTCGGCGAGCACCAGTTGGTTGCCGGGATGTTAGCCGACAGCGCGACCGAGTTGTTCGCCGCTCGAAGCCTGCTCTACGAGGTGGCTCGCGGTATCGACGCCGGCCTGGACCGCAAGACGTTGCACGGTCAGGCGTCGATGGCCAAGCTGTACTGCTCGGAGATGGCCGGCCGGGTCGCCGACCGGGCGGTACAGATCTTTGGTGGCCGCGGATACATGCGGGAGAACGTCGCCGAGCGGATGTACCGGGAACTGCGGGTGGAGCGAATCTGGGAGGGCGCCAGCGAAATTCAGCGCATCATCATCGGACGGCAGTTGATGCTGCGCGGCCCGCAGGCCTTACTCGAGCCGCACTAACGCGTTTCCTCGAAGAACTAGAACAGGTTCCCACCTCACCTACACTGGCGTCGATCGCCACCACGGAAGGGGTCGTTATGCCGAACAAGGTGTTCGTCGTCGGAGTCGGAATGACCAAGTTCGAAAAGCCCGGCGGCCGCGAGGGTTGGGATTATCCCGATATGGCCCGCGAGTCGGGAACCAAGGCACTCACCGATGCGGGCGTGGACTACACCGAAATCCAGCAGGGGTACGTCGGCTACGTCGCAGGTGACTCCACCTGCGGCCAGCGCGCCCTCTACGAACTCGGCATGACCGGGATCCCCATCGTCAACGTCAACAACAACTGCTCGACCGGCTCCACCGCGCTGTTCCTCGCGGCCCAGGCAGTCCGCGGCGGACTGGTGGACTGCGCGTTAGCGTTAGGTTTTGAGAAGATGCAACCCGGTTCGCTGGGCGGCGGGGCGCAGGATCGCGAGTCACCACTGGGCAATCACATCAAGGCACTCGTGACGTTGGACGAACTCACTTTTCCGGTCGCCCCGTGGATGTTCGGTGCCGCCGGCCGGGAGTACATGCGGGAATACGGCGCCACCGCAGAGCATTTCGCCAAGATCGGCTACAAGAATCACAAACATTCGGTGAACAATCCCTACGCGCAGTTCCAGCAGGAGTACAGCCTCGACGACATTCTGGGCGCCAAGATGATCTCCGATCCGCTGACTAAGCTGCAATGCTCGCCGACATCGGACGGATCCGCTGCGGCGGTGCTGGCCTCGGAGGCCTTCGTCGACTCTCACGGTCTGGCCGACCAGGCCGTGGAGATCGTCGGGCAGTCGATGACCACCGACTTCGCCTCAACGTTTGACGGCTCGGCCCGCAATATCATCGGCCACGATATGAATGTCCAAGCGGCGCAACAGGTTTATGACCAGAGCGGCCTGGGCCCAGAAGACTTCCAGGTCATCGAGTTGCATGACTGCTTCTCGGCCAACGAGTTGCTGCTCTACGAGGCGCTCGGCCTGTGTGGGCCCGGTGAGGCGCCGAAGCTGATCGACTCGGGCGACACCACCTACGGCGGTCGCTGGGTGGTCAACCCGTCCGGCGGCCTGATCTCGAAGGGTCACCCACTGGGAGCAACCGGTCTCGCCCAGTGCACGGAGTTGACCTGGCAGCTCCGCGGTACCGCCGATGCCCGGCAGGTGGACAACGTCACCGCCGCACTGCAACACAACATCGGCCTGGGTGGGGCTGCCGTCGTCACCGCCTATCAGCGCGCAGAACGCTAGATCGTGATGACCTCGTAGGCCCCGTCGGCGTAGCGGGCTCTGATGGTCTTCTTGTCGTACTTGCCGACGCTGGTGCGCGGAATCTCATCGATGAACGTCCAGCGCTCCGGCAGCCACCACCGAGCGACCTTGTCGGACAGAAAGTCTCGTAGCTCACCCGGCGTGAGTTCGGTGCCGTCCTGCAGCACCACTGCGGCTAGTGGACGTTCCTGCCAGCGCTCGTCGGGAACGCCGACCACCGCCGCCTCCCGCACTGACGGATGGGCGATGAGGGTGTTCTCCAATTCCACCGAGGAGATCCACTCGCCGCCGGACTTGATGACGTCCTTGGCACGGTCGGTCAGGGTGATGTAACCCTGCGGATCAATCCGACCGACATCGCCGGTGCGCAACCAACCGGAAACGAACTTCGACGGGTCGGTATTGCGGTAGTAGGAACCGGTGATCCAGGGCCCGCGAACCTCGAGTTCTCCGACGGCCTCCCCGTCATTCGGCAACACCGCCCCGTGGTCGTCGACGATCCGGGCCTCGACCCCGCACATCGGCCGGCCCTGAGTGGCCCGGATCTCCCACCCCTTGTCTTCCAGCGTGCCGGGCGGCGGCCAGGCCAACGTCGCCATCGGCGAGGTCTCGGTCATGCCCCACAGTTGCCGGATCTGCACACCGTAGCGGTCCCCGAAGGTCTTCATCAACGACACCGGAACTGCCGATCCCCCGCACGCCACCAGTCGCAGCGACGAGATGTCATGACCGGGTTCACGTTCCAGATAGTTCATTACGTCGTTCCAGATCGTGGGTACCGCACCGGTCACCGTCGGTCGCTGAGTCTCGATGAGATTCACCAGCGATTTGGCATCCATGAACCGGTCCGGCAGCACGATGTCGGCGCCGGCCATCAGGGCGGCGTACGGCAGCCCCCATGCATTCGCATGGAACATCGGCACGATCGCAAAAGCCTTGTCCGAGAAGCTCAAGCCCATCCCGTTGCCGCTGCAGACAGCCATCGAGTGCAGATAACTTGAGCGGTGGCCGTACACCACGCCCTTCGGGTTACCGGTGGTTCCACTGGTGTAACACATTGCCGCAGCAGAGTTCTCGTCGATATCGGGCCAGTCGAATTGATCGGATTCGGCGGCGGTGATCTCGTGATAGCCCAGAACCTGCTTGCCGGAGCCCTCGAATGGTGACATGTCACCGGAACCCACCACGATCACGGTGTGGACGGTCTCCATATTCCGCAGCACCGGGCCCAGAATCGGTGCCAGCGATACGTCCGCGATGATGACGCGGTCGTCGGCCTCGCAGGCGACGAACTCGACCTGCTCGGGAAACAACCGGATATTCAGGGTGTGCAGCACCGCTCCCATGGAGGGGACCGCGACGTAAGCCTCCAGGTGTTCCTGGTTGTTCCACATGAAGGTGGCTACCCGTTGGTCGCCATCAATCCCCAGGCGACGCAGCGCGTTGGCCAGGCGCGCGGCCTGCTGGCCGACCTCGCGATAAGTCGCGTGCCGGAAGCCGTCACCGGTTGCGGTGGTCACGGTCCGGTCGCCGTGGACGCTCACCGCATATCGCAGGATCGCCGCGACGGTGAGCGGGGAGTTCTGCATCGTGCTGTCCATGGGTCACCTTCGATTGCACTTGACGTCCGGTGGGCGCATCGTATCGTCGCCGAGCACGCAAACACCCACTACTCCCTGAGGTGCTCCCTGGAGGTACTCCCAGAGCGAAAACACCCGGGCGGCGCAACACCGGGGCTGTCCCCGGCGATACATCTAGCGGATCATTGCCTGGAACACGACTAGGGTGTGAACTCGACTGGGAGGCGGCCATGCGAAGGTACGCGATATTCGCCGCCGTTGCGGCGGCCTGCGGGGTACTGGCGGGACCGGCCGGCCCCGCCTGGGCCGATGAGTCGGCCCAGGACACGATCGCCCGACTGCAGAAAGACGGCTACTCGGTCACCGTCGACAAGATCGGCACCGGCCCGATATCCAGTTGCGTCGTGACCAGCGTGCGCAATCCGCAGACGGTGACCCAGTGGATGCCCTACGTCGGCCCAGGCCTAGGCAACAACTCCACGTTTCTGGTGCCCGTCGTGACGAGTCAGTCCATCTCGGTGTCGTTGAACTGTCCGCAGCGGTAGTGATCAGGACGCTGCGCGTAACTCCAGGCCGGTCTTGACAACCTCAAGTGCGGTGAGTGAACCATCGTAATCGGCGACGAACAAACGGGTGCCGTCCCGGCTGACCGCGATACAGGACACCGGGCCACCGGCATCGATCCGGTCGGCGATCCGGGCAGTGACGGTGTCGATGATCACGACTTCATGGCCCAGGGCCAGGTAGGCAGCAGCGCCACGGACGGCCATCTGGACGGGCAAGCCGTCCACGGCGATAGTGTCGGACACCCGACCGGCCACCGCGTCCACGACCCGCACCACGCCGCCCAGTTCGTCATCCCAGCCTGTTACAAACACCTTGCGGTTGTCGCGATCGACGGCGATATCGCCGATCGATCCGCCCAGGGCGATGGTGTGCAGCACGCGACGCGCCCGGATGTCGATCACGACCAGCGAGCCACCGGTATCGGTGTTGAGCGCGGCGTACAAACGGGTGCCGTCGGCGTTGATGCGCACAGTATCGACCCAGTCGTCGGCCGTGCGGGTAACGGTGATGGTCTTGGACTTGCCGCTTTCGACATCGATCACGGCGACGTCGGCAACGGCCTCGCCGGAGCGCGCAACGTACAGCGCGTCGCCGGCCGGACTGACCGCGAGACCGCGGGCGCCGACGGTGATCTCCTTGGCCGCGAGCGCGGCGCCTGCCCCCAGGTCGATGGCGACGACGCTGTCTTCGGAATCCGATGCGGAGTTCACGTAGGCGCGGTCCGCGGTGGCAACCGCATACGGTTCGGCGATGTCCGACACGGTGGCACTCACGGTTAGCGTCGCGACGTCGATGACCGACACGGCGTCCTCGCCGTAATGCACGGCCACCAGATGGCGGCCGTCGTGACTGACAGCCATATCGGTAACCGCGCCGGGCAAGCCGGAGAGCACGCCGGTGGCCGGACGAACCGCCCGGTGTAATCCGGCAGCAGTGCGATTGGCCGGCAGAAGATCGCTGGGGGCGGCAATCCGCGGGCTAGACAGCGTCGACAGCCACACCGTTTCGGTGGGCCGTTCAGCTACTGCAGTGACACCCGTCGTGTTCGCCATGCTCAAGACACCTCCGTTAGCCGAACCGTGGTCCGGCTTTTAGCGCGAAAAAGAGAGAATTATTCCGACATCAGGTCGGTCGTACCCCAATTCTAACGGCGGGCACTGACACGGAATTCCGATTGCAATTTCTCACCACGTGGGCAGGGTCAGGAGATTCTGAGAGAAGATTCGTTGCGGTATCGAGGCGCCTCGACGGGAATACCGCTGAACGACGCTGGTAGCAAAATGTTTTGCATGATCGGCCGACCCCGTATCGGCACGGAAATCCGACATTCGGCGAGCCTGAGAGCAACTTTTCCGCGGTACCGAAATGCGGCGGACATCACACCGGCGGCTGTGGGCAGATGCCCGCTCAGAGCATCCGTTCGACGGCTTTGCGGCTGCGAACCGGGTCGGTGCCGGGCACAAATGCCGGCTCGGTGTGATCGACCACCGTGCCCTTGGCGACTCGCCGCTTGGCCTGCCTGAACTCCGGCAGCGGACCCATCGCGGTCTGGCTGGTGTTGAGCGCCGCCCAGGTCGCCGCGCGGCGAGCGGCCCGCTCCAGCGGGTTCGGCGGGGTGTACATGATCATCTCCGCCGCCCAGTCCGTCATCGCGTCCCGGATACCCCAGTCGAAGAACTTGACTGTCTGTGGAACATCAGGGGTGTCCATCAGAGCCTGCCCGGTCAACAGTGCGGCACCGTGGGTGAGCGCCAGCCTGGGTAGATAGGACCGGAGGCATTCCAGCGTCTCGGCTTTGGTCGCCGGCAGGTCGGTCCCGCCCAGTGCGTGGCCGACCCGAACAAACTCGCCGTAGTAACGGTCGATATCGCGCAGCGGCATGGGGTGATACATCTCGTGGGCAGTCGCTATCCCCCACACCACCGTCGCGTAGTTCCACCGCAACCACTCAGGATCGTCGGCGTCGTAGGGCAGCCCATCTGGGCGCACACCTTTGACCGTGTGGTGCATGGAACGCACCATATGGGCGACCTTCTCGGCGCACCTGGTGGATCCGTATCCGGTGCCGATGAAGAACGCCACCGAGTGGGCCAGTCGCGTCTGTGCGCCCTCGACATCAAAACGGCCCGTCGGATTGCCGTCATCATCGCGTTCGACGACGCGGGAGTGGTCCGAGCCCATCCAGAAGATGCTGGGATCAAGTCGCTCGATGAACGCCGCGCACTGCAGCCCGAAGATCAGCACCGAGGTATGCGAATGCACATGCCACACGGCGCTACCCGGGCCGAACCACCCTGGATCGCCCTCGGGCCCGGCAAACTCCAGGCCGCGGAAGAACTTGCTCCGAATATCCCTGTCGAAGTCAGATCTGACCTTGTGCTCAAGAAGCTGATGCGGCAGTAACACTTTCATCGCAGCCGACTCCTTTCCCGGAAAAGCAACTCCGGCTACGACTACAAAGTAGCACCGCCGACAGCAGGAAAACCGGCATGGAGTGGCGCAAAACCCGCACCCGGTTACCCGCAGCCAGCCATAGTCGAATCCGTGACAACACAATTGCCCTTTCCCCAGCCACATCCACTGCGCGCCGGAGAAGAGTTGCAAGCCCTGCGGACAGCAGGTCCTATCCATCGGGTCCGGACCCCGGTCGGCGACGACGCCTGGCTGGTGACCGGCTACGCCCAGGTGCGCGAACTGATGGACGACGACCGGCTCGGCCGGTCGCACCGATCACCGGAGACCGCGCCGCGCAGCCGCGCGTCGGTCTTGTTCGGCGGCCCGATCGGCGACTTCGACGCCGAGCCGGCCGGGCACACAAGGATGCGGGCTTTGCTGCAGCCGCACTTCTCCCCCCGCCGATTGCGCGCATTAGAGCCCAAGGTGGAGGCACTGACCCGAGGACTGTTGGATCAGTTGGCAGATGACGGTCCGCCCGCTGATCTGCACGCCAGACTCGCCGGGCCCCTTCCAGCCTTGGTCATCTGCGAGCTACTCGGCGTGCCTTACGACGACCGGGACACCTTCCGAGTCTGGGTCGATTCAGCCGCGTTCAACACCGACCCCGTCGAGTCGGGACAGGGCATGATCGCTTTGGTGGATTACGGCGTCAGCCTCGTCGCCGAGAAGCGACGCCACCCCGGTGACGATGTGATCTCCCATCTGTGCGACGTAGATGACCTCGCTGATGTCGAAATCGCCGTCTTGGCCGTGGCTCTGCTGTTTGCCGGTTACGAAACCACTGTCATCCAGATCTGGCTACAGACAGTGCAGCTGCTGAGTGGCTCACGCAAATGGCAGACGTTGCTCGACGACCCGTCGCTGATTCCGAAGGCAACGGAGGAGTTGATCAGGGCTTCGATGATCGGCGGTGTGGGTATTCCGCGCTACGCGCGAGACACCATCAACATCGCCGATATCACCATCGCAGAGGGTGATCTGGTGCTACTGGATCCTGGTTCGGCCAATAATGATCCGGCGTTCTTCAAAGATCCTGATGTCGTTGATTTCAATCGAACCGGACCGCAGCCACTGTCCTTCGGCTACGGCGGGCGCTACTGCCTGGGCGCCCCGTTGGCCAGGATGGAGCTGAATTCCGTTTTCTCCCAAATGATTCCACGGTTTCCTGATATGCAGCTTGCGGTCGATGTCACAGACCTGAGTATTAATACCGAAGCATTGGGATCCGGTCTCGTGGCACTTCCCGTCACCTGGGGAGGTCGGTGAGTACCGACCCCGAGCGACGGATCGCCGACCGCGTCGGATGGATCGTGCTGGGATTGTTGATCCTCGGTCTGGTGATTGGTGGCGTGGCGATCATCTCTGGCCGACTCCCCGACGGCAATCGCCCGGTGGCCGGTAGCGCAACTGCGCCGACGGTGGTCGGTGGCGCTGGCGCGGTGCCCCGGGGTTCCGCGAGTGCGTCGAGTTCCCCGAATCGGTCGACTGCTCCGAGCCCGCCGAGTCGGCCCACCGAACGAATGGTCAGCGTCGCCGGCGTCGGAAATGAGCGGACGATCGCCTGCGATGACACCACCGTCAACATCAGCGGTGTGGACAACACGGTGGTTCTCACCGGTCAGTGCGCCCGCGTCGTCGTCTCTGGTGTAAAGAATGTGGTGACCCTGGAGCGGACCGGTTTCATCGACATCTCGGGCATGAACAACCGGATCGTATTCCTTTCCGGCACACCTGAAATCAACCAATCGGGTATCGACAATACTGTTGAACGCGGCTGATCACCGATCAGCCGGTCGGGCGTACCCCATCTCCGAGAGTCACCACGTATGCCGGTGATACCGGCATACGTTCCGGTAGCCGGACCGTCAGCACGCCGTCGGCCACCCGCCAGTCCACCGTCTCATCAAGGCCCAACACCCGAACCGTCTCGACAGCGGTGCAGTCAATGCCGCGGATCCCGAATTCGCACGTCGGAAGGTCGAGAATTATGGCGTTGACTGCGCCGTCACGACAGGTGAATCGGACGGGCGTGCCCTCAGTTGTGGTTGTCTCGGCGATGGCCCACGGTCGGGTTCGGCAGATCGCCTCACCGTTGACCCGCATCCAGGCACCCAAGCCCCGCAGCGGTGTCACCTGCTCGTCAGGGATCTGCCCCCGCTCATCCGGTCCGATACCGATGAGCAGGTTGCCGTTCTTGGACACGATGTCGGCGAAAGACCGGACCAACTCGGTAGCGGTCACGATGTCCTGGGGCCGTTCGTTGCGGTTAGCGCCGAAGGAATGCCCCACGCCCCGAGTGGATTCCCATTTCTTCTGCTGGACTTCCGCGAACTGCGCATACTCCGGGGTTCGAATGTCGTAATGATGGTTGGCCGGGAAGGTCAGGGACTTGTAGCTTTCAGGAATGGAGGCCCAGAAGCGTTGTATCGCAATACCTCCCAGCCGAGCCAGTGCGTCAGTGACCATTCCCCGATGCTGCGTGGGTTCAATCCAGCGGTCGTTGATGACACCATCGGGCACGGCGTTGTAGTACTCGGCGAACAACGCGGGCAGATCACCGCCGGCCGGCCAGCAGATGTCGTTCCACAGCACCGACGGCTGGTATCGGCTGATCAGTTCGCGCACATGAGCATCGGCGTAGGCGACATAGTCATCGGTGTGCGGCACCGCGAGGAAACTGTCGGCCGGGTTACGCAAGAGGGCGTCGTTGTAGGGCCAGTCATAGCCGCCGGAGTAGTACAGGCCCATCCGCATCCCGGCGTCAAGCACGGCGCGGCGCAGGTCGCCGACGATATCGCGGCGGGACTGGTAACGGCCCTTGCGCGGGTGCACCAACTCGGTGGGCCACAGGCAGAACCCATCATGGTGTTTTGTGGTCAGCACCACATAGCCTGCACCCGTGTCACGACAGATCGCCGCGATCGCGTCCATGTCGGCACCGGCGGTACCGGCATCGAAGGCGGGCACAAAGTCGTCATAGCCGGCATCGGGACCGTAGGTGTCGCGCTGGTGACACCAGGTGGGGCTGCCTTCCAGCCGACTGCTGTTGAGGTACCACTCGGCATAGGGGTTGTCCCGCAACATCTCCGCGGGACCGGCTTCTTTGAGCAGTTGCTGGATATCGGGCACCTGAGGCGCCCAACCCGGCACCGAGTAGAGGCCCCAGTGCAGGAAGATCCCGAGTTTGGCGTCGTCGTACCACTCCGGTAGCGGGTGGGTGGCGACGGAATCCCACGTGGGCTCATACATCGGGTGAAGGTTAGTCGCATCAGTGTCCCCCGATCGGTGGACGGCGGATTACACCTGTCAAGGGTCTAGTCGGTGGACCGCCGGCACCCTCGGGATCACCGACAGTTGAGTCGTACGCATCACCACTACTCAGGAGTTGACCACCATGACGAATTACATCTCCGCCGTCTTCATCGGCACCGCCCTGACCGCCGCCGCCATCGGGTTCGGCGCGGCCACCGCACACGCATCATTCGACTACGCCGATCAGCCTGCGGGCGAGGTCGTCACCACCCTGCAGACGATGGGTTACAGCGTGCAGATCAACGGCGCCACCAACAACATGCCGCTGTCGGCCTGCCGAGTCACCGGCGTCGACGGGTTGACGACCATCCCGTCGGGCTCCGTCTTCGTGGATGTGTCGTGCGCCAACGGCAACAACAGCTGACGCCCCGGCTGGGGCGTCAGTGCCTGGCCGAGAGCAATCCGCGAGACTTCGAGGCCGAACTCCGCGGTTGGTGAACGTCGGCCCGACCGGGCGGGACAACTCATGACACCCAGACCGGTTCCGGCGGCTGGGGATACGGACTCGCGCCGCGTTTAGCTGCGGGTTCCAGTGCCCCCAGTCGGACTCGAACCGACACTGTGCGGATTTTAAGTCCGCTGCCTCTGCCAATTGGGCTATGGGGGCGCGCCGCGATCGGCATCAGAAACCGTACCTGCCCGCGGCCGGTGAGCCTGCTTTCAGGGAAAGCCGGGCGGCGGTCCAAAAGTTCACCTGACATGGAGGACGCGCTCCAACTATGGTCATAGATGAGGCCCACACAGCGGGGTCGCCGAAGGAGATGATGTGTGATGGGTATTCCTGAGACCAAGCGCGTCGGCGGCTGCACCTGCCGGTGCAACGTTTGCAAGGGCGGCACTCACTGCCGCAACATCGGCAGCGGCTGCAAGGTCAAACTCTGAATTCTCACCCTCGCTAGCTGAGGCTCACGGGATCGACAGCGCGATCCCGTCGAGAATGTCGTGCTCGCTGACGATGATTTCATCGATTCCGGCCCGCTCGCTCAGTGCGGCCGCCAGTTCCTCGACGATGATCGCGCCGCCACCGATCACATCGACCCGGCCCTCGTGCATCGGCCCGAGCGCGGCGCGTTGCGCGCGGGTCATGCCGATCAACTGATCGCACACCGCCAATAGGTCGCCGAACCGGACCCGAGAGAGGTGGATGGCGTCGGCGTCGTACTCCGCCATGCCGTACGCCAGTGCCGCGATCGTGGTGAATGTGCCGGCCACCCCCACCCAGGTCTTGGCCTGGGCCACCGGCACCACCCGCAGCGCTTCAGCCAGACGCTCCCGCACCACCTCCCGGGCGGCAGCCACCTCGGCAGCGGTCGGCGGATCAGAATGCAGGCACCGTTCGGTCATCCGCACGCAGCCGATGTCCGCCGAATAACTTGCCCGTACCCCGCTGCCGGTGCCCAACACCACTTCGGTGGACCCGCCGCCGAGGTCGACGACCACGAACGGCGCTGCGGCGGAATCCAATTCGCCAACCGCACCGTTAAAGGACAACTCCGCTTCCTCGGACCCGGTGATCACCTCGGCGATCGCACCCAGAACAACTGAGCCCAGCACATCGGCAGTCATCGCGAAGAAATCCTCGCGGTTGGCCGCATCCCGGGTGGCTGACGTCGCCACCATCCGCAGCTTGCGCACACCGTGGCCGCGCAGCAGCGCCGCATAGTCCTCGAGCGCGGCACGGGTACGCCCCAGGGCATCGGGCGAGAATTGTCCGGTGGCGTCGACACCCTCGCCGAGTCGGACGATCCGCATCTCGCGATGCAGATCCCGCAACCGGCCGTCGATCCGGTCAGCGATCAGCAGCCGGATCGAATTGGTTCCGCAGTCAATCGCCGCCACGGTTTCCGACTTGGGGCTCATATCCACTCCTCTTCCGCCAGGATCCCGGCCATCGCCGGTTCGGCAGCCAGCATCGCCAGTGCCTGATCGCCGAACGGATTGACCCCGCGACCTTTGGCCAGTGCATGCGCCATGACCACGTGTAAGCACTTGACCCGGTCCGGCATGCCGCCACCGGAGAACGTCGTACCGAGCGGCTCGATGGCGTCACGCTCAGCCAGGTAGGACTCGTGTGCCCGCCGATAGGCCGCAGCCAACGCGGGATCATCGTGCAGCGCAGCGGTCATCACCCGCATCACTCCCTCGGATTCCAGGCGGCTGGCCGCAGCGGTCAGCGCCGGATGGGTCAGGTAATACAGCGTCGGGAATGGCGTGCCGTCGGAAAGTCGCGGCGCGGTGGTGACCACGCCCGGTTCCCCGTTGGGGCAGCGGTAGGCGATCTTGAGCACGCCACGCGGTTCGCGACCGAGTTGGCGCGCCACCGCGTCGAGATCGGCCCGGTCAACCACCGGGCACGGGTGCCGGCGGTGGCGGTCCCGGCAGCGGTGGTCCCGGAGGCGGGGG
>Ga0194055_10000443_pt1 | contig 33342 bp, 27 predicted proteins | sample SepL449m_MetaG_FD_155482 | JGI IMG/M metagenome (GOLD analysis project Ga0194055, IMG submission 155482) | Anoxic zone freshwater microbial communities from boreal shield lake in IISD Experimental Lakes Area, Ontario, Canada - Sep2016-L442-9m | ecosystem: Environmental > Aquatic > Freshwater >... | reverse complement strand
CAGCTTCTTTTTGATTTTCAACTATCTTCTTTGCCAGCTCTTTGCCAATTGTCGCCTCAAGCTCAGACTCGGTTGTAATTCCCTTTTGGAAAACAGCAACTCCCTGATCTCTGCCTTCAATGTGCCATCCGTCTTCTTCTCTGCGAACAAGTAAAGCATCAATTGCTTGAGCCAAACCATACCTATCCGCCTGCGCCTCGCCCCCAGTCCACCCAATCCACTCTTTGCCGTCTTTCACGGCCTCTTGAAGTGCGTGCTTGAACAGTTGCAGTGGCCAATCTTTGCGGAATGGAGCGTCGGCAACGCCTTGCGAATAATGCTTTTTCTTGCCAGTCCTGTGCGCTTCCATTTCGGACTCCACAGAATCCAAGGAATCGTTTATATCATCGATATCTTTTGGTATTTCTGTTATATATTCATTGAGCTGATCAAGTCTTCTGACCTGTTCCATGCTCATTTCTTCCCGGCGTGCTGGCATAGATCGCAATTCCTTGCGAGCGTCTTTGTAAGCCTTAAAACCTCTTTCCCTGTCTTCTTTTAAGGAAGCAATCTCAGACTCGTATTTTGGACGCATCGTCTCAAACGGGATTTCTTCTTTGTATCCCTGATCGCGCCCCTTCTGATGCAAATCAGACTGCATCTCTTCAATTAGCCTGCCAGTTCCGTGATCTGCCGTTCGCATATGGGCGACATAATTTGGGACGCCTCGGAAATGGCTGGATGTGTAATCCACTCCGGGCATACGGAGTACGGTTTCTTCGTAGTTTTTACCGCCGGGAAGCTTGTATTTGGAATATTGAGGATTGTTTTCTTTTTCTTGCTCTAGCTTTACTGATTTCTCCGCTTCTTTTCTATAAATATTGTTTCTTGCTTTTTTTGCTTCATCAAAAGATTCAAAGTCAGAAATTTCATTTCCAAATTTATCAAAAACAACAAATCTATCATTTGATGTTTGTGTTATTTTTAAATCACCATCAGACAAAAGATTATCATAAGCTCCATTAATCCAATTTTGTTGCTCTTCTTTTGCTTCTTTTTCGGTGTAGTATGTTTCACTGGAAGATTCATCACTAAGAGTCCATTCTGACAAAAGCCTTCCAGTCATCTGCGTCTCAAACTTTGCGGCGTAGCTATCCTTCAAGAATCGCTTAACATCGTCCTTAGTCACATAGCCCTTTTCAGCCTGCACCAAATCAATGAACTGATTGATACCGCTCCACTTCATCTCATCAGGCTTCACTCCACTACCCTTCTGCGGGTCGAGAATGCCCCTTATTTGATCAGCGGACGCTCGATTGGGCATCTTGTCTAGCAACACCCTGCCAGCCTTGCTGTAGAAGCCCGGAGCCACTCTTGTCGGGTCTTCTTCTGAGCCTGATGGCATAAACCGCACTTGCGATTCTTGCGGCTGGACAGTGACCTTGAATTCACCAGATCCAGCAGGATCATACTTGGCTGAAACGGCTCGAAGCCCCTTTAGTACGTCGTCTCGGAACGCAGGACGCTCCTCTTCCTGAATTACCCCTTCTCCCGGCATAAACCGAGCCTTGTACGGAATTGGATACTTGAATTCAGTGTTTGCGTTCTCTTCGGCTGCGGTGTGGGCGTCAAGGCGGAATGACTTGATGACTTGGTCAAGTGGTGACTTTTTGTCAATCTTGCGTTCCGAGCGACTAAGCTTCTCTTTAGGAATGTCAGGAATAGACTCGACATTAGGCACATTCGGATTTGGTTCTCCGATCATTTTTTCGTAAATCGTGCGCTTCAGCTTTGCTTTCTCAGGATCTGGGTCGAGTCCCTGCCATCCCGGCACAGTTGAGTTTCGGTCGGCCAAATTTGGAAGCAAAATGGCACGAAACTCGTTCCAGAATTTCTGCACGTCGCCACCCCAAGGCTCGAACACACCTTTGGCATACTTCTCGTACAGATTCACTTTTCGGCGCAGATCGCTGATATCCCAAGCCGTTACGTAGAAGTTTCCGGCCTTGGAAAGATGCAACTGGAGCGGAACAATCTGCCGTACCTTGGGTGAAAACGCCTCGTAATTGCCCTTGTCGTTCAACCGGGACGCATAATCAATGTCTAGCACCGTGCCGTCGCCACGAGTCATCAGGTCATCGTATTTGAACAACAGATCTTTCATCGATGCCGGCACAATGCTTTCCGGCAAAGCCGCAATCGCAGCCCGTTGCTCGGGGGTCATCTTCCCGGTGTAGTGCAGGTCCTCGTCATCCTTTCCTTGCCCACCTTTGACTGCCCTGAACCGTCCGAGCTGGGAAGGGTCTCCGGCGTTATCAATTGCCTCACGCAGCATCTGCACTCGACGCTTTAAAAACTCGACAGTCTCCTTGTTCTTTCGCTCTTTTGGTTTCCCCGTCGCCTCGTCGTAAGAAATCTGGCGCTGCACCTCCACTCGTCCGCCTACCGGCACCTGCACGCCAGCAACCTCCACAGGCAATTCGCCATGCCCCCTCTCCTTGTTTGGAACATTGTCGCCAGTCGCTTCGTCCTGATGGTAATTCCAAACCCCTTCAGGCGTATCGTTGTCCTTTGCGTCAATCTTTTGGACCACATTGCCATTGGCGTCGGTGACGATGATTACGGGTGCTGTCTCGAATTTGCCGCTATCTTTGAAATAACGGTTCTGAAGCTCCGTTGATTTTTGAACGTCTTTTCTGGTGATCGGGGCAGCAATCCTGTCGCCTTTTTCTGCGTCCGTAAATTCACCGTCGTACTTCTTCATCTCGGCCTCGACGTTGCGGATCGCACGCATCACCTCGGGACTGTATGTCACTCCAACTTTACCTGAAGTCCAGTCCTTGTAGACTGCCGGCCCCGCAATGGCATACAGGTGGTTCAGTGCTGCTTTTAGGTTCTTCCCGCTCACTCGAGATGCCAGCCAACTAATGCCTTTCTGAGCCGGGGATTCTGGGTCTCCACGCATACTGCCAGAATGCGCCTCTGCAAGCACTTCCTCCCGCATTAGTTCAACAATCTTATTCTTGTCAAAATCGTTTGCAGCTTCGTCCCAAGCCTCTGCGGATTTAGCGTAAGCAGCAACGTCTTCAGGGTCTTGTCCTTCGAGATATTTATCGAAAAATCGCTTATACAAGTCGTCTCGAGACATCCCGGGCTCGGCTGGAGTGATTTGCTTCCAGTTTCCGTTCTCATCAATTGCCTCGGTTCCGAACATTTTGTTGTAGAGAGGCGCAAGCTTCTGCCGATACCCCTCTTTCCGAAACAATCCATGGCCAACAATTTCATGGAAAAGCACGTTTGAAATAGCCTCGCCTGACAGTATTGCTTTTTTGATTGCTCTATCAAAATTAACGAACACCGTGTCTTTTGCGGCATCCATCTGGAATCCATTCTTTGTAGCACCTTTCCCAATCATCACCCCGTCAGCCCCGGGATTGATTACCTTTGCCTGCTCTTTTGTCATCGGCGCCCCTACCCCGTTGTAATTGGGGTTGGCATTGATCATCTTTTGGTAAATCTCATCATCTGTCAGCAACTCAATGTTCATGTTGCTGTTTGGGGTTAGCACCCCATTCATCAAGTTTGACGCCTTCGCCAGTGACAGCTTGATGTTGTCCTCAAACGCAGCTCGAGCCTCTGGTGGCGCAATCAAGTTCTGACGGTGGAGCAGATGTGCAAAATCGTAGTCTGCCTTGGTTTCCTGCGTTTCGGCGCTATCTGGATCTTCAGACAACTGTTCCGCATACTTCATTCTGGCACGATCCAACCTTTTTTGAGACTGCTCAATAACTCGATCCCAGTTTGCATTGGTGAAGTTTGCTCGAGACTCTGGACTCATTCCGAGCATCACCCTTTGAGCCTGACGCATTTGAGCGTCTCGATCCATTTTTGTCCGAATAGGGTCATTTCCAAGAATGCCTCCAAGAACCTGCCCGTGGATAAATCCGTATGTCGCAAACTCAGACCACATTTGGGCAAACTCTTTGGCGTCCTTGTCCTCAAGCACGCCAAGGGCAACCATGGTAGGCAGCATGGAGATATTGTGCTGCACAAATATGTTTGCGTTCTTCTCAATAAAATCCAAAGCCTTTCCGCCCCCGGCCTTTTGTGACCAGTTCAGAAACTTTTGAACCTCCGGCGTCTCAGATCCAAGCCGTTCGAGAGCTTCAAACCTGCCCATTTCTCCGCCACTCAATCGTCCCGCCTTGAGCAGTTGCTGGCCAAGTCTGGGCGCCTTTGCGAGCGCAAGTCCACCGAGCTGAATGCCGGCACCATAGCCAGCACCTTTCAGCGCCCCCATGATTGGGTCTTCTGACGAAATAGCCCCGGCCCCGGCCCCAAGCAACGCAGATCCGGCATACTTTACTGGCTTTGGAATATTCTCCCAAGCCGCTTTGGTCTTGTCTACCGTGTCGGCCAGATTTCCAAGTGGCTTTTCCAGCCAACCGGGCTGTTCTCGAGCCAACGCCTGTTCTGCCAGCTTTGCCTGAGCCGCTGCACGCTCGGCGCTATACATGGCATTGATTTCCTCGTCGGTCTTGCCAAGGGCCTTCAGTCCTCGAGCCAGTGCTTGGTTCACTTTGCCGAGCCCACCAACAAGCATCCCTCCCATGCCGGCCACGTTAAGGGGCGTAACCATTGCGATGGCGCCAGTCTGCTCAGGATCTTCCCGTAGGCGATTGGACTCCTTGATGGCCTCTTGCACTCCGTTGTCCGCCGCTTGTGCCGCAAGGGTGCGACGAGCCTCTTTGGCAGCAGCAATGTCGCCATCAGCACCCAAGGCAAAATCCTCTGCCGGCGGCATGAGGTTCTCGATTACGTCCGTTGCGAACGATTTTACGGCAGGATGTTGCCAAGCCGCTGCAATGTCTCGAGCCAAAATGGCCGGGTTGGCTTCCTTTTGCAGGAAATCAACGTGCTTTGCGTTGAGTCGAGTCGCAAAGTTCTTCCGAGCGTCCGCCATGGCATCCGCTGCCGCCGCCTCACGTCGAGCGTTATCTTCCTCAATGGAGATTGCCGGCGTGACGGACGGATCTCCAAGGTTTGCAGTGGCCTTAGCAAAGCCAACCCGGGCCTTGTCCCAGAGCATCCCTTTACCTTCCGCAAAATTGGTGACCGCTTTGCGGAGCTGCTCTTCAGCTTCTAGTGCAGTGTCTCCAAACGCTCGAGAGGATCGAACAAGCTTATCCCGGTCGGACAGCTCGGCATCTCGGATCTGCTGGTCCGTCATGCCTTTTTTCTGCTCATCAGTGAGCGTCCTGCCACGTCCAAAGCCAGACGGGTCGCCGGCATAGATCGCAGCCCCTAAAGCATCCTTGGCAAGCCTTCCGGCGCCAGCGGCGAGCGGAGGTAGAGACATCAGCATCCCCACACCAGACTTGATTGCGTCACCAGTCACCTCCCATGGGTCCGTAGGCTTGTGCCACTTGTGCTGGAACAAAGACTCTGTCTGACCCGGGTTCTCAGCAATGTTATACCAAGGCACCTTGTCGTGCAGTTCCTCGAGATCTCGGGGGTCGGTGATGTTTTTGAAAACGGACTCAATGAGCCCCTTGCGCTTATCGGGATCAGTTACCCCGGCGTACTCGTCAAACTTACCCTTGCTGCCAATAACTGGCACAAACTGACCAGACCCAAGTGCTCCACTGCCAATGAGTGCCGACTCTTCAGGCTTGGATTTGCTGCCAACCATTTCGGGGCGGAAAAACTCACCACCAACAGACAATGTGCCGCCAGAGGTTTGTATCCCGGGCGTTTCTCTCCGAAAGGCAGAAAGCATTTCTTCGTCCGAGATCCCTTTAGCCTCCTCCTTGCTGTACACAGGCTGATTAAGAGTTGGAGACTCTCCTTTGAACGCCCCTAGAATCTCCTCATCTGAAATCTTTGGATCAGCCATAAATTATCTCCAAACCTTAATAAGGTGTCTCTGTGATCTGCAAGGGAGAAGCAGGTGCCGAGAAATAAGACGAGTGGAATCCCGGGATCTTGAAGTATTCCGTGTTTCCAAACACTTCCTTCTTAGGATGCCTTAATTCATCAAGATTTGTTGGAATGAAATTGTTTCCCTTTAGTGCAATATACCCTTCCGCAACAGGTTTCAGCTTGAGAAACAATTCACGTTTCTCTTGTGGCATTTCCTTTTTGAACCCACCGGTCGCCTCGTCAAAATATTCACCTCGAAGCTTTGCGTATTCGTCAACAGCTTGATCCGGGTCTTTGCCGTCAAGTTGCTCTTTGTAGAACTCTCGTGTTTTGAGCAATGGGTATTTTACCGGTAGCTTCATCGGCGAAATGTTTGGATGCTCGCTCTTTAGAATCCCCTCAATGGTTTTTAGCTGCGAATTGGCCTGATTTGCAGACGTATTGTAAGTGTTCAGCATCAAGTCCTGCATTGTCCGAACATCACGTTCATCCAATTTTGCGCCGGTCTTCCAATTCTCGTATTTCTTCTTGAACGCTTGCCAATTACTAAACCCAGCAAAAGCATGATTTACTTCCCTGAACTGCGCTTCAGTTGGAGGCTTGCCAGAGGCAAACTGAGCAAACAAATCCATCATTTCCTGATGAATTAACGGCAGCGAACTATCGTTTGTCTTTCTTGCCTCTCTGTCCTCTTGAATCGCCACAAGCATCCGCTGCATGGCATCTTTGCGAGTATCCATCAGCTTTGCTGTCGGATGGTTCTCATAAGTCTTTGCCATGGATGAGAGTTTAGCCTCACGGGACAAATCAAGCCGTTGTTGTTTTAACCCTTGAGCAGCAGTGTGTTCTTCGATCTTCCGGGCCTCTTCTCTTCGCTTGTCTGCAACATTCTTGTAATCAACGTGCCAGTATGGGACAGACTTGGAGGGCTCTTTGACCTCGGCCTCAACCTGTGCCAATGGATACTTCTTATTGAATTCCAACGCCTGACGATTTGCGAGATCCGGCCTATCGCCAAATCGGTATCGCATATCTCTCTTATCAACTTCTTGAGCGCCTTTTGTTGCCGGTGGAATCCCTGCCGCTTGAGATAGGGCACCTTTCCCAGAAGGCTCACTCTTATCAAGTGCCGGCTTGCCTGAAAGGCCAACAAATGCCGAAGGATTTTTAACAGCATCAACCAAAGAAGTGTCTTTCTCGCCGGCGGCAGTGCCGAGTGATGGCAATTCTTCTTTCTTAGGCTTCTCATCAGGCGCCTTACGTTCAGGTAATGGCATCCCAGAAAGTCCTTTCAATATTTGAACCTCCTCTTTTGCCGCTGCCGCTTGTTCCTCTGGGCTCATTTGAATTGATGTAGCCGGAGCCAATGATGGAGTTGCCGCAGAGGAACCAGTCAATTTGACTGGAGCAACAGACAGTGAAAGAAAAGGGCCACCTGTAGAAGCTCCATTCAGCGTAAGCATCCGATCATTCCGTGCAACAGATGATGCTGATGGCATCTCTTGAAGCGCAGAAGTTTGTCGTGCCGTTGGCGGAGAAATGGAAGATGTCGCAGGAATTGGAGCATCTATGGCTGATGGCTGGCTTTCGATTGCAGGTTCTTCACTGTCCCCTAAAACATCATCAATTTCTTGCTGCTGCTTTGCCTTCCCTGAAGACACAGCATCAATTCGAGCCAGCGTCTCCTTGTGCATCTGGTCGTGACGACGCTTCTCTTCTTTCAGCTTTTCCTCATTGAGGGATTGCTGCTTTTCAGCCAATGCAGTTTTTCGGTCGTCCCTTTCCTGCTGGCGTCTTGCCTTGATGCCAGAGCCAATAGCTTCCATTGCCTTCTCAACTCCTTGCGCAATGTACGGCTTGGCCTCTGGAACGCTCCACGCTGCCAGTGGCTGGATTTGAATCCCTTGTCCGAACCGAAGCGGCTGCATCTGAGCCAGTGCCGGCGTGAGATTTGGCGACACAGGAGCAAACTGGACGCCGAGCGGTTCGTAGTAGGGATTTGCAGCCATGTTAGTAGCCTCCGAATTTTATTCCGCCAGTACTGGGCATTGACCAATTATTTGAGGACGTCTTTTGATTTGCAAGGGCTGGGTTGGCTGCATTTTTGGCAGGATTGCCGAGCCCAGTTTGAGCAGTTGCCGGCGCCTGATTCATTGGAGCAGCAGGCTCCCCCGCAGCTCCAGACATTGCCATTTTGGGATGCACAACGGGAGGCAATTGCTGCTGCGTTGCATTTGCTGTTGGCAGAATGGCAGATGGCGCTCCGGAAACTGTAGGAACGGTTGGAATTGGAGCAGTGCTACTCGGTGGAGTGATTACTTGTTGACCAGCTAGCTTTGGATCTGGCGGCCCTTGAGGAACGGCTGCGAGTGATGCCGATGTGGGCGCAGGAATATCCGCAGGCTTTGTATGGCTGGCGTCGTAATCGCTGCGATATGCGTCGTAAGATTGGCCTTTTGCAGGAGGTGGTGCATCAGTGTGAGTTCTCCCAAATGCAGTCAATTTAGACCAGTCGGGCGTTCCTTGCGAATGAACCGCACTGACAACTGCGCCCATTCCTTTTGGGTTTTCTTCATACCAATTAGGTGACGGGCCAAGCGCATTTTTTGCTCCTCCCATATTAGCTTCCTCCAAACTTTAAGCCGGAAATATTTGGAGATTGGTAAGAGTTTGACCCAGTGACCTGTTGGTTTGCAGCAGCAACCGCAGCCCGGGGACGAGTCATTTGCGTGGCATATGGGTTTTTTTGAGCTTTTGCCATTTCATGCGGATCGGTAGACGTTGCAGCCGGAGCCGCAGCCCCTGTTGGCACATAGCTGGGCGCACCTTGTTGCATTGGTGCGTCCGCAGTAATAGGGGCGCCAAATCCGCCTGATGCCGATCCCATCTGCGAAGTGACCATCGGTGGTGCCGGCTGCGTCCCGCCCATCTGTGATGTAACAACAGGCGGCGGTGGCGGTGTGTATGCTGGGGCGGAATCGCCCCCTCCAGAATGTCCTCCCATAATTAGTATCCTCCGAATTTTAGTCCATTAATGGACGGGCTTTGGTATGTGTTTGGCGCAATGGTTTGTTGATTCGCTGCCGAAACCGCATTCATTTTTGCCGGTTCTGGAGCGAGGGGCGGTGGCGTGGACGACATTTTAGGAGCAGCAGCAGCAGCAGGCAAAGCTCCCCCAATAGGGGCAATTGTGTTTCCAATTTTTGGAACAATAGCACTAATTGGCTGGACGGCAGGAGTAATAACTTTTGAAGGACTCAAGTCTTTGCCTTTAGCGTCAAAACCTTTGTATGTGTAATACAGAACCGGGTTTGTAAATTTCGCAATATTACTAACCGTTCTGTTTTTCATCATTGTCTCCGTCAAAAGACCATTTGGATCGGTCCATTTGACGGCTTGTCTGGTGCTGCCTCCCATATTAGTTTCCTCCAAAGGTTAAGCCTGAGATGCTTGGTCCGGTGAATTTGTTGGCCATTTTTTCTGCCACGGGGTTTTTGGTTGGCAAGTTGAGCCCAGCTACATTTGCAGCAGATACTGGCAGCAAAGGCGCGGCTGCACCGAGATTGCTATAACGAGCCTGATTCATGGCGTTAACATCAACGCCACCGCCCGTAATGCCAGCTCCCATCCCTGCGGCTTGTTGGGCGCCTTGAGCCGCAGCAGTGGCATCCATGGCTTTTTGGTACTCGTTCATCCGCATCAAATCCTGCCCCGCCGCAGTGTTAGCCTGAGTCATGCCTAGCCGAGCCGCATTGTCCTGCGCATCAATCATGGCTTTTCGTTGAGCCGCAGCAGCGTCTTGTGCTGCCGCAGCTTGCTGCTCCCGCATGAGTTTTATCTCCTCGACCATCGGAGTGTAGTCGGGAGGTGGTGGTGCTGAGTAGTGTCCGCCCATAAAGTTGTAATGTTGAGTTAAGTTTACATTATCTGGATATCCACGCCGGCATCCCGCCTTCCATGCCTTGATATCCCGGATTTATAGATGTCCCGCCTCTTCCGCCTCCTCCGCCTCCTCCGCCTCTTCCGCCTCCTCCGCCTCCGCCGCCCATGCCTCCTCCTACCGCTGCCCCGCCAATTTGGCCTACTGCGCCGATGCCAGCTCCGATAAGTGCGTTTGTTGCGTCTGCATTGTGTTGCGCCCCTTGGAGCATGGCCTGTTGGTAATTCTGCCAGTCTTTCTTGTAACCTTCAGCGGCAGAATTGGTGGATGCCATCATCTGGTTGATCCAGTCTGTCGTGGATTGCATGGCGCCTTGGGTGCGCCCCATCATTGCGTCTCGAAATCCAGCACGTTGCTGCATTCCGGCGGCTGCGGCTTGCTGCTCGGCCCCAAGGATCGACCCAGTGTCTAATCCAGCATTTGGAAGCGGATTTCCTGCAAGGTATTGAGCGGCATTTTGCAAGTTTGCCCGTTTTAGCGCCATGCCTTCCATAGTTGAGGCATCAAACAGCCCAGAACGCCCCACGGTGGAGTCTTGAAGCCCGGAACCAAGGTATTGCGTCAGTCCTTTGTGCTTCGCCCAGTCATTGAGTTGCTTTTCCCAACCGGTGCCAAGCAAGTCTTCTTGTATTGCAGCCGGGACTTGTTGCCGCAACTGCGCCAACTGCGGGTTGTTTTTTTGCTCAAGATCTTTTGCCTTGTACGCATTGATGGCAGCAATTTGCGCTGCCTTGGTGGACATCCCGTTTTGGCTCCAGATGTCAGGCGTCCAGCTTTCAAGCGGCATGTTTGCCGCAAACCCAAGCATCCGGTTCTGACCGGCGAGCTGTTGAGCCCCTAGATCGGCCTGCATTCCAAGCTGCGCCACTGAAAGCGCAGGATCGGGACGAGAGATAAAAGCTGAAGGATCAACGGAGGAGCCCATAATTAAGTGGAAGGCCAATACAGCTCACGATTGAGCCGGACGAGGCCAAGTTTCTGCATTGTTTCGTCAGGAAAATTGCCAACACCGTTGTTATTGTTTAACGGAACCGCAAGATACCCCGGAGAACCTGCCAATTGGCAGTGCATTCTCCAGTCATTCATAACTCGCACAACGTCTCGGGGAGTTGTGTGCTCTGGGTGAAAGGCTGGGTAAACGGTCGGAATAAAAACATGGTCCGAGTACCCAAAAAGCTTCTTGCCTTTGTAGTGGGCAAAAACATTGATATTTGGGTGCTCCGTTATGACGTGATTGAACGTCGCCGCAAACTCTTGGAGATCGCAGAATTCTTGGGTATTTGGAAACACCCGTTTGTAATTTATCGATGGGTTCATTGCGCAGAGAATAGTGTAACATTGACGGAATCGTCAATTTCGGACTTAACCATTGCTGATTGAATGGCAAGGAGTTCAGTCCGAACCGTGGAGTTTCCACACAACACGCATGGCAAACATGTCCCGGTAGTCCGATTATTGATTGGAACCGAGCTATAAAGCGGAATCACGCCATCGTTCCCATACGGGCTCACAAAAAGATTTGGGAACGCTGAAATTGGTTCAGATGCTGTTTTGATTGACGGCATATTAAGGGGTGCCTCCAGAACATGGATGTGCCGCTCGATATTGAATTGCAGCAATATTAGCCTCGTTCTGCGCCTTTGCAAACGCCAAGGAGTCCGCTTCTTGCTGCGAAACATATGACGTCGCTGAAGCGGTTGCCGTGGCAACTGCTGTGGGTTGCCCATAACATGGACTGGCTTGCATTGAAGCTGTTTTTGTTGAATTCCAAACTGATGGCTGATTGTTTGGATCTTCAATTGCAGCCGATGGTAATGACACGCTTATTGAAGAACCGTCTTCTCCCAAGGCGCAATACGATGTTTCTGGAATTGTGACACGGCCAGTAGATCGATCTTGAAATGGGGTCTGAAACATTCGTACCGCCTCAACGCCAAGTCCTCCACACCATTCAGCAAGTAAGCTAAACGCTTTGTCGATATTGAGCAGGTAGTTTGATTCGCAGCTTTTTTCTTTAGAATTTGGCCGCACTTCTTCAGTCACAATTCGTCTGTGCTGCGTCTGTATAAGCCCCAAAGCGGCAATCTCATCCGCAGAATAACTGGTTTTGTATTGATAGTCTTCGGTTGCTGCAAGAATTCGAGTCTCAAGTATGGATTGGTACGTCCCCTTTGATCCTCTATACGAAACCTTTACATCAACAGTACCAGCAATTTGGCTGCAATCTAACTCCGCCCAGTTCAGTTGCTTGAGATCCATTCCATCTCCAAGTAGCCCAGTTTCTAATTGGCAATAAATGCGGTTTACAAAATCTGACGTGGAGCCGTCTTGGCTGATGGATAGGTAGGTGTCGTACCGCTGCGGAAGAAATGCTTCCCAAATGTGATTGTAAGACCCGTCATTTGTTGAGGCGTAATCCACCGAAAGCGCAAACACTCGAGGAACGCCTTCCACAACCCCAGAGACCCACTGAATTGGCCTGATTCCGGTCCAAACTCCGGCCCATGCCGGACTTCGATTTTGGTTCCATTCGCTAGCCGCAGCGTAATCAAGCACCATTGTTGCCGAATTCAATGCTTCATAATACGGGACAGAACAGAGAAGGTAATTCTCAAACGAAACAGAACAAATGTCGCCAATATTTGACGACATAAGCCGTTTGGCTTTTGCCATTTCAACGTCTTTGTAAAGCACCTGTGACGACAGGTAGCTAGACGCAGCAACGTCAGCAGATACAAGGCCCCCCTGCGAATACCACCACATCATTCCAGCCTGAAAGCATATCGACCTTCCGGCAACGCATCCAATGGTTGGGTACAGTACGTTTTGAAAGTTTGGCGTGCTGACCCAAGTTGCTCGGTCCAGAATGCCAGACGCCAACGAATAAGTGGCTCGGTCAGTAAAAACGTATAAGCGGCTGTCGTTATTTTGCCCAACGTAGTCCTGCATGGCCGTCACTGGCCTCGGAACCGAAAAATCTCCCCTGCCAGCCCCCGTGGTGCGTTCTTTCCATCCTAACGGGTCGCCAATATCGCTGGCAGAAATGACGTTCCTGTTTGCCACCCACAATCGGTTGCCCGAATAAGCCATCCAGAAACCAATTGGCATGTCGCTCGCTGCGTGACCAGTTTTGTCTGACCCATCCCAATAACACGGCTGATTAATGCCGTCTTGAATGATGATAAGACGGTGGCTCGGCGTAATGGTTGTTCCAGACGATGTTGATGTCTGTGCAGATTGGGTGGCGACCGTAAAATTAACCATCAATACGTCAGGATCAACCTTGATCCCGGACAATAAATATTCATTCCAATCTTTTGGTTGTTTTAACGGAAAAGGTGAATAATAAACATTTCCACTCACCGCAAAAACAATAAATGAAAGTTCAAGCGCTTCGCTTTCACTGCCATCAATTGTCCATATTGTTGGCCTTTGAGTAATTGTAACGCCAGCGGCGTTTTTTTGAGATCCGGCAGCCCTATATTGCTTATTGGAATTAAAAATTGTTCCGCCTTGAAAGTTTCCAGCCGGCAAAGATAACCGCATCCCAAATCCGGGGCGAGTTTGTGCAACCCCGCCTCGAATAGTCACGTTCTGAGCCCATTTAACTTGATCTTCAGGCAGTGTCCACGGGTTGCGAATGGAATTCACTCCATGCATCCACCCGGCGGATACCTTTTGCGCCATCCCAGAACTGATATTTGGGCTTTTCATGTTTAAAACATGATCGGATCAGTTCCATCACCGTATGTGATGTTGTTGATCTGCGGAGTTTGCATGGCATGACCGTCCATGGACTCATTCTCGTTTTTCAAATAGGCAATAGCCGTCTGCCAGTACTTCTGCGCTTGTTCCAAGAAGTCTTTGTCTTCCAAGTCAATTGCATGAACGGCTGCAATGATCGCTCGAGGATTCTCAAGCGGAACGTAATCATATTCAGAAGTAAATTCAGGGCTCTTTACCCGGTAGATGATTCGAGCCCATGCCGCTTTTCTGCCAATCCTAATACGACGGTATTTTGGGTTAGTCTCAGACGGATGGTACTGCCCAATTAGCGCCATGTCGTTTGAGCGCCCGTAATCAAACGCATAGAGGCTAACGTATCCTACCGTATCAGGCTTTTCAACATGGGCAATGGCCTTAACTAGAGTTGGTTGCCGGATTAGGTCGCAATAGAAAAAACTGTCAACAGTATTGCCGGTTGATTTAGCAATTACAGGAGTTATGGAATTTTTTGTTGTAGATAAACCAAAATTAACTCCAATCCTGTACACATAATAAGTTGTATTTTGGAACAACGGAAATGGCAATGTGTCTCCGCTTGATGGCCGAACGGTAATTTCATCGCCTTTATTAAATATGCAATTATCTGAATAAAAAGAACTTTGCGAAGCTGCCGCAAAATCTCTAATTATATTCATGCTTACATTTCCGTGGCCAAGAGATGTAATTGAAATTGGCAAAAAAGGAAAAGTTGAATTAAGCAAATTGATATAATTGCCATTAATTTTTAGCAAATAATTTGTATTTGCTTGAATTGGGCTCGGAAAAGTTCCGTCCAATGATGAAAATTGAACTTTCATCAAATCCGACAAAAATTCAGAAGAATTGGGAATAAATGAGTTGTTGTAAACCACGCCAGCCGAGCGGCAAGAAACAGCAAAGTAAGCCTGACCAACCCCTAATTCAATTGGTATAATTTGAATTGTCTCGGCAGCGTCCTGATACAGGATTGCGCTTGTATCAGACTGTCTTACAATGAAATACCCGCTTGTCTCGTCTGTAGGAGGGGTTGTGACCGGCAATTGGTAGTCTGACTGCAATCGAACTGGCGTGTTTTGTATCCCAGAGAAGTTGCCGCTCCAAAGCCCGGTGAACCCAATTGCAAAAGACCGGGACAATACCAAATAAAGGTTTCCAGACCCAGTTGAAGTGATGTTTACGTCAGAAAAATCGTCATTTTTCAAGGTAAACCCACTCCCTGAGCTTGGGTTTTCTGCTCGATAGGTAGCCCCCTGCACAATCGGCGCTGGCAACGTGCCAGTGCTTGTAAAGGACACAAACATCCCGGTTGATGGAGTAATTGTGACTGTTGGCGGTGTCGTGTACCCGGTTCCCTCGGCCACAACATTCGCATTTGTCAAAACGCCGGTGTATTCAAATGTGCATACTGCGGCATTGGCGCCTGAAGGCAAACTGCCCCCATTTGGGTCAATAAACGTGATGGCAGGGTGAGAATACCCGCTGCCAAAGTTCGTCAGGTTGACGGAGACTACAGCGCCACCTGACACAACAACATTGGCCGATGCTCCAGTGCCAGTTCCGCCATTGGTGTCAGTAATGGCGCAAAGCAACGTGTCTGGGTATCCAATTCCGCCGGACGTCACGTTGATCTTCCCAATCCCGTACTTATCAATGACAGCAGTTGCTGTTGCTCCAGACCCATTTCCGCCGGACAGATTGACTGCCGGCGCGGTCGTATACCCGCTTCCAGAACTGACAACCTTGTACCCGGTCACAAACGAAGTCGTTATGGTTGCAGACGCAGTTGCCTGAGATGGGATTGATTGCTGCGTGGAGACAGCAGGAGCCGTTCCGCTAGTGGTAATCGTAAACCCAGTAATAACTTTGCCTGTTGGGGCATAGACAATGACCGTGTCGGACGATGTGGACAACAATGCAGCGGAATACCCACCATTTGTCGAAGTCGCCGCATTGATGTTGGTTTTGATCGCAGTCGCAATGTCCGCCACCGAGTTTCCAGAGGCTACCGTAATTGTGGCAGACAGTAAATTTGCAGAAGTCGATGTGTCTGACAGCTTGGCATTGATTGCTGTCACCGTAGCTCCAACTGCCCCAGAAGCTACAACTTGAATTTGTGGGTTCAGCTGGTTGGGGGAAGAAATGGCAACTCGAGGCGGATAAAGGTATCCTGCGCCAGTCTGAGTGATTGAAACACCATTCACTGCCCCGCTGATCGTGTTGACGTTCACGCTTGCTGCGGCGCCAGACCCATACGGGAGCAAATTCACGCCAGTGACAACGCCAGTTGTCACGATGGGATTAAACACTGGCGAGACAACAACACCGGACAATGTAATGCTGCCGGCAGATACAGAGACCGTGGTCTTGGTAACAGATGGGCTTGCGGTTGCGTAAAACGTGGTGCCCCCGTCTGTCGTTAGTGACAGGCTTGCCGCAAAAATGTTGTACGGAAGCTTAATGATGACCGTTGATCCGCTTGAAATCGCACTGCACTGCGTAGTGCCGGTTCTCAGATTGATTTGAGCCGCAATACTTGCAGCCAACAGTGCCGGAGTTGTGTCGCCAGACACAAGCGTGTACGGGTTTCCAGCCAATAGGTCGATGGGCGCCGAAATTGTCCCGCTGCCCGTGCCAGAATTTGACATGGACGTGTATGGGATTGTCAGGATCTTTGAGCCGACATTCCCAACATTCAAGACGTTAATCGTGCTGCCAGAATGAATGTAGAACGATGTATTGCCCGATGCGGCAGTGGCAAAGTTCTTTGAGACGGCAGAGTTGGCGTTGATCTGTGCGACAATCGCCGGGACAGCAGTGGTCACCGTGGTGCTGATTCCAACCATCGGAGCTGCGAGCAACTCGGTGCCAATAATAGCCCCCGAAGCAAAGACCTTAATCGATGAGAGCGTTGTCGAGGCTCCAATTGCAGAGACTGACACTGGATTTGGGTTAAGCAGAACCCCCACAATTGATGGGGATGAATAGCCAGACCCAGAGTTGACTACGGTGTACGTTGCGCCGGTGCCAGAAGTCGCAATGTGGCCCATTGCTCCGCTTCCCCCAATAACGGTGTCCGCAAACACAAGCTGTTGCCCAAGTGTCAAGTTCTGGCCATTTGAGATTGAGTTAAACGTCCCTGTTGGGATGCCCCGAGAGACGTTTACGGTTGCGTTTGGAACAAACCCACCAGAAGCAAGCCCTCCAGAGAACACAACGGTCGGCGGATTTGATAAGTCGTATCCCTGCCCACCGTTTACGACAGTAACGCCAGAAACATAGCCAAGATTGGTAGCCGGGTCTGTTGCGATTGTTGCCGTGAGCGTTGCCGGCACAGTGTAACTTCCATTTTGCAGCAATACAGTTGGCGCCGAGACGTATTTATAGCCACCAGTGTCTGAAAGCGTGGCAGTGGCAGAACTGTATCCTCCCCCTGTCTGTCCAACCGTCATGGATGTCAGCGGTCCGCTGATCTGAGGTACAACAACAGCCCCGGCCCCGCTTGCGGACGGCAAATTGAGGCCGGAAACCGAGATGTTGTTCCGAGTGCCGGAGGATGCCGTTGCCGGCAATAATCGAGCAATTGAATTTTGACCAGTCCCGGCAGTCGTGAGGCTGATTGGATTCACGCCTGCAATTGCGTCGGCGTAAGTGGTGTGCAATGTCACCGCCGGAGGGGTTTCATTGAGAACGCAGACGTAGTAGTTCTGCGCTGCAATTAACGGCTGCGGCAAAGTTCCGCCATTTGTGGATGCCTGAACAGTGTCGCCGGTTGCATATCCGGGATCTGCCGTAAACGTCAACTTTGTCTGGGGGACAATTTGTTTCCGAATAAATGTGTCAAAATCGCCAGAAGACCCGGTTAGCGTAATAGAATTTATGTCATGCTGCGCGTCATTTAAACTGGCATAAACTTGTAAATTTGCATAATTTAGCCCGCTATCTAATTGATTTACAAAATAAGATGTATTTTCTTTCAGCGGATTTGGAAGCAATGCAGAAGTGTCCGCAATAGACGTAATTGCCGCACCTCCAGTGCTGACAACAAAAGAAAGCCGAGCAATGGCGACATTTGTTGATTTTGTAACTCGAAAAGACCCGTACAAAGATTGATAGCCACTGTTGTCTGCTTGAAATCCAGACGCTGATGAGTTTGCATTGATGGCACTAACAATTTTTAGCATCAATGATCCAGCATCATCTCCGATCACGGTGGACACATTGGCCTGCAAAAGGTTAACGGAAGACAAGTTGTCTTCGTAAATTGCTTTAATGCTGGAAATTACAGACCCAACAGATCCAACCGAATTAACCACACCGTACACAATGTTTGTGCCGTTCCTCCTTGCAAATGTAACTTCGTTTGCACTATCAATTGCAACAGCGGGAAGTCCGTCCTGCAACTTGATTGACGTGTACATGTTAATTGGCCGAGAATCGGTCAATCTAACAGAATTTCCAGCCAAGATCGATTGAAGCCTAATTGGGCTTGTGTTGTTCTTTGCGTCTAATTGAGCATTGAACAAGCTTATTGTCTTTCCTCCAATTTGATCGGGAATTACTCCGACGTAATACTTTTGGTTTGAAACCAATGGAACTGGAAGGGGAGGGGTAACACCGCCGCTTTGAATGGAAGTAACCGTCATTTCCGCCCCCGACGTAAGCTGGTGCGGATCTATGGACAAAAAATCGACAAAAGGAGAAACGGTTGCACTTCTTGTGGTGATAGTCACACCATCAGGGAGGATGGTGCCATATGGAAAATCACTCATTGAGTGAACTGGCACCAGCAACCCATCAACTCCAGTGCCGTCAACGGCCTGTGAGCGTATGTCACGATTGTTAGCGTCGGTTCCAATGACCCGAATGATTTTGCCGGCATCGATGTCATTCTCAGCCACAGCAACAAGCTGAGACGGCTGGCGAATGTCCATTTGCGTCGAAACCATCCCTCGGTCGTCCCACGCCCAGTCAACCGGGTTGTACATGCCGCCTTTATTGACGTTGTATTGGAATAGCCGGCCCCGAAAATATTGGGGAGATCCGTCAACATTCACCCCCAGAGGCACCTCAATGCCTCTGGGGAGTGTAATGGTTTGACCATCCCAACCGGTGCAGATATCGGCCTCGGCGTTGGTGTGAAAATAGTGACCAGACTGCATCAATGTCTGCACTGCCTGAGTCAGCTTTTTCAGCCCCTTGGACTTGTCTGTAGTCCCAAGGATGTCCAACACCTCGTCGAAGATCTGCGAGACAAACATAGTTTACCGGGTCTTAGAGTTGCCTTCTTCCATCATGGACCGCAAAAACTCTTCATCTTCAGGAGAGCTGCCAGCTCCGCCGGCAGGCTTCTCACTCATTCCGCCGGGTTCTCCCATTTCTTCTTCCATGGGGGGCATCCCTGCGCCACCAGCAGCCTGTTTATTGACGTCCTTGGCCAACTGGTCAAGGCCACTGGAAAGCTGCATCACGATCTGATGCATTGCGTCGAATGCAGCCTTTGGAAGGCTGATCATTACGTCACCGCCGGGTCCGCCGGGTCCGGCAGGAGGCGCCCCAACAGGGCTTGATGGTGACATGGATGCGGGGTCGCCCGGAGGCATTGTTTTGTCTGTGGCCATAATGTGTGGGTGTAGGCAATTACAATTACACTAGATCTTGAGGCAATCAAGCGTTTCAAGCTACAAACTCAAGCTCCACATTGTCTCCATACCTCCCGGTCTCGGTGTAGCCAATTGCGCTGTACAACTGAATCACCGCAGTGAAGTCCGCTTCGTTTGTGAGTATGTTCTTTTCAAAGATTATCCGTCTCGGAGAAAGTTTATGATTATTCACAATACTCACAAAGAACCACATAAGAATCTGGCAATCTCCACCTTCTGTGTCAATTTTGAGCACATCAATTGACGTGACTTCGTGTTCCAACAGCAAGTCGAAAATCGGCATCTCCCGCACTGTCTCAATGCTGACTAAGTGCTCTATGCCCAAAACATTGTGTTGCAAATGACGCTTGCCGATAGAATTGCAACCTTTCAACCACTCTGGCAACCCATGATCAGCAATTACGTCAGGTGGAACAAAAAACACATTACAACTCCCACGAATGTTGTGGATGGAGATGGCCGCGCAAACTTTACTGACGTTTGGTTTGCTGGGCAATTTATCTAAATGCACCCTGACTGGCTCAACGCAAAGCCCCACAGCTTCGTCATTGCAAGACTCTACTAACGAATCAAAGTCTGACGTGCCTATCTCAATAAAATCGTAATGCATACTATTCAAACAGTTTAACCCAATTTTCTATCCTATTACTCCAATCAAAATGGTCTCGAGCGTACTGCTGAGACCGCTCGCACGCAACTCTGTAAAGTTCCGGTTCATTGTGATGCATGAGCAATGCAGCCCGGGCGTTCGCCACCCATTCGTTTTCTGGAAGAGGCACAAGCACCCCGGATTGCCCGTCAAAGTACCCAATCTGAGCAGAAATGACCAATCTGCCGGCGGCAGCGGCTTCCATCAACGGAAGCCCGCAAGCTTCGTAGGACGAAGGCACTAACAGAGCATCAATGTCGGTGTACCACCCAGCCATGCACAGGTGATGCATGAATGAGTGCCCATGGAATGCAAGCGGCAGGCCGTCCATTGTGCGTTCGACAAGGTGTCGCCGTTTGCAATCAAATCCAGCAGAAGTGATGTGATGCAACGCTCCTGCATATCCAACCGTTTTTAGCTTTGGTGATATTGGGGCGTAAAAATGGTCAAAATCGATGCCATTCAGGACAACATCCGGCACTCTGGCCACGCCAAACCCCTTGCTTGCTTCAACCATGCTTGGGTTGATGACTCCATACGCTTTTAGCCCATTGAAAACGTCAGCGGAATGCGATTGGACTAATTTAAAGATATCCACTTCAGCATGAGCCACAGTCACGATGCGTTCAGGAGGTATTCCAAAGGCATGAATGAGATGCGGAACCTGCGGAGGGTTGGTGTACCACAGATCAAACTTCTTTTTGAGGCACTCAACCTCAAGAGGCGTGTAATTTAGGCGCCAATCAAGGATGTGAGCGTAGATCCCACGCTCCCAAAGCCGTTTGACGAGGGCATTGTGGATTTGCCCGAACGCCCAAGCGTTCTCAGTGAAGAAGAGGATCGATTTATTCGACATAAAGGGCTTTGTAATCGAGCCCAAGTCCCACTAATGGCCGGTCATGCAGCTCAAACCAACCATTTCCATTCTTTACGTCTGAAAAATCCGCAAAAGCTCTCTCAAACTTTGGCCTAACAGCATCAAGCGAGAAGTTGTCTTGAGCAAATCGAATCATTCGAGTGCGGTTGATTGTGGGGACCAGTCTCATTGCCCGCAGAATGTCTCCCATCGTATTAATCCGAAATCCGTTCACCCCATCCACAATGTATTCGGTCATGGCGCCAACATCCGAGCAGATGGGAACGCACCCAGACAGCATGGACTCCACTGCGGTTCCTCCAAACGGCTCCCAGTAGGTGGACAACAAAAACGAGTAGGACGCTTCGCCAAGAATGCGTTTTCTTGTTTCAAGGTCAGCGTAGCCGATGTACTCAACGTGATCAGGCCACTTGTCAAATCCAACGTCGTGAGAGCTTCCTTGCCCAGCAATGACTAGTTTAACGCCAGCCCTCCACGTCGCCTCAATGGCAATATCCACGCCTTTGTTCCTGCCAATCCGGCCAATTGCCACAGCATAGTCCTTGCGCTCGGTTTGAGGAGCAAAGTCTCGAACATCAAAGTAGTTTGGAACAACCCTGCCATACCAATCTGGGTTGCAATAGGCAACTCCTTGCGTGCCGGCAAACGCCCCTTTCAGGGGATATGATTCGTAACACCGAAACTGAGCAAAAGCCCCTCCAGATCCGATCCCGGGCTCAACGATGATTAAATCACCGTCTTTATTCCCGGCAAATGCCGCATCGGCAGTTCCGCCCCAAAAGCACAAAACAAAATCCCCCTTCTGCTTCCGGGCGTATATCTCACGTCCGGCATTCTCATTAAACACCTTGTGGGCGTGATCGCCGGCAGCGTGCCGGAATAGCCCTTTCTTCCAATCGTACCCACCATAAGCCTGCTGAAGCACCTCATTTGAGGTGACGTTTACCTGCTCGTCAGCGTCCGTGACACTATCTGGGTGCCCGTAATGGATAGTTTTGTATCCACGTCCCTTGAACATGGTCAAAAACTTTCTGACTTTTTGGGTGAAAGCACAAGCAATGTAATCTGCGTTTGAGATGGTATGTGGAAGTCCAAGGCAATGTATTTGCGTCATATATTTATGGCTAATTATGAATTAGAAAACGGAGAAACTTGTGGTGTAAAGCTAGCAGTGTACCTAGCAACGCCTTTTGTAATCCGAACTTCATCAATAAGTCCGTTTGCAAAATTTGATGCTGTTGCACTGTCGTAAAATGCTCCAACCGTTGCAATATTTGTCACAGTTGGAGACGTTCCTTGAGTACTTGCTGTTGCAATCAATGTTCCATTAATAAAGGTGCGAGTCGTGCCAGATGCCCTAGTTGCCGCAACGTGCGTCCATGTTCCAACAGGAACGGTTCCGCCAGAGAGCAATACGGCAGGAGAGCCAACAGACAAGGTGAGATTGTTGTTAGCAAGACAATGCAAATAAGCGGTGTGACTTCCTCCAGCTATTCCTTTTGCGTAAACAGAAAACACGGATGAAGCATTTCTGTAAATCCACGCTTCAATTGTGAAATCACCAGTCCCAAAATCAAAATCAGTTGACTGTGGAGTGATGATGTACTGATTTGTGCCATTAAGCGACAAGCTTGCAGATCCAAACCGAAAGTTTGAAGTGGAAAGTGCGGCAGAATTTATTGCTGACCAAGTCTTTGGTGTTGGTGCATTGTCTGTGAATACGCTTGATCCATTGGTTCCATTAAGGTGCAGCAACGCAACATTGTTTGAGTAATTTGGATCAACAATTGAATTCAAGTCGCCATTTGCAATCCATGAGTTGGCTGCGATTTTTGTGAGTTTGGCAACTCCGTACTGAGATGCAATTGCAAAAGCCCCATTTATTGCGTTCAAATTAACGGCAGGGGAATTTGTGAGCTGAACCGCATTTGATGACAGGTTAATGACTTGAATCTCAGTGCCATCCGTCATGCTTGCTGCTGCGTCAGTTGGAACCGTCACAGCAACACTCCCAATTGCATTGAATGGAACAATCCTTTGAGCGAACGTCGCATCAAGCACCAATCCTTGAGTCTGTATGGAAGATACAGTAAATTGTGAGAATCCCGTGGCTCCAATTTGGCCAGTAGATCCAGTTAATCCAGTTGCACCAAAACCTGTGGCTCCAGTAAACCCAGTGGCCCCTGCTCCGGTAGCCCCAGCAAATCCAGTTGCGCCAATTGGTCCTCCGCTGGGGCCAGTTGCTCCAGTAAAGCCGGTCGCTCCGATGCCTGTAGGCCCCGAAGGTCCTGTTGCGCCCAAAAGGCCGGTAGCCCCAGCAAATCCAGTTGCTCCAACCAGCCCAATTCCAGTGGCGCCCGTTCCAGTTGCGCCTGCCAATCCAGTCGCCCCAACCAGTCCGGGCAATCCGATTGGACCTGTAGCTCCAGCCGGACCAACAACTCCAGTTGCGCCTTGAATTCCAACTGCGCCAGTTGCTCCCGCCCCAGTTGCTCCAGAATACCCAGTTGAGCCCCGTAATCCGGTTGCCCCTTGGTATCCAGTGTCTCCCGTTACTCCAGTTGCCCCGGCGCCTGTTGCTCCAGAATACCCAGTGGCTCCAGAGTATCCAGTTGCCCCCCGAAACCCTGTAGCCCCAACAATACTTGAAGCTTGCAGCGCTCGAAGAAAGTAGCACATCAACCCTTCTCCAGCATTGCGGGAAATGCCAAACACCGTAGCGGACTGCGTTGGGTCGCAAGTTGACCAAACCACTGTTCCGTTCACCACGCTCTTTGTCACAGTGCCGTACAAGGCCGTGACAAGGTTGGAAATCAGGCTAGGTACCGATTCCGCAGAAATGCTTGGGTAAGGAACTTCTGGGGAACACGCAGAAGCGTATGCGGAGTTTTGGCCAAAAGGATTGCAGTCGCAGCTCATATTAAGGTCGGTTGTCTCGTTGCTTTAGTGCCGCAGTGGCGTTGATAGCATCCTGCTCACAGGCTGCATATCTGGCAGCAGAGTGCCATGTTTCATCTTTTTGTGCCGTGTACGTTTCCCCGGCTTTAAGGCGCAATATCCCGTTGGGCGGAAACATCAATCCCCGAGGAACTGAGGAGACGTTGGTGCAGGACATCAGCACGAGCGTCGTCGCCATCAGCACGAGCCTTGAGAATTTGGTTTTGAACCTCATCACAGTAAGTTTCGATATCTCTTTCCAGTTCCCATTTGGCCCGGATTGCCTTGATGCTCAAATACGACTCAGCGATTTTGAGGAGGGACAACAGTAGAGGCAGCATTTGGCGCCGGGGCTTGAATTACGGGAGAGATTTGCACAGGAAGTTGCGATGCGGCTGCGGCTTTTGCGTGTGCTGCCTTGGATTGCTTGATGAAAAAGGCGGCGCAGGCAGCAAGCGCAGCCAAAGTGTGCGCCACCGTGGTCACAGCCCCATCTGGAGCATGGATGCCAATCATTACAAGCAGGCCAGAGAGGCCGGCGTAAGATGAATCTTCCTGAAGTCGCTCAAGTATGTATTCTAACATATGTTTTGGAGTTTAGTTTGAAGATTTGAGACTCGATTCAGCCAACCGTCCAAGAACTTTTCGTCCTCTTTATTGTCAGCAGCAAGTTTTTTATAAAAGGTTTCTCGTGAAGAGACAATCTCTTCCGCAATTGCCACTGGGCCTCGTGTTCCACAGGCCAAAACCAATGCCTTGAGCGTTTTTGGGCCGATTGCCCCGTCAGCATCGGCTCCAATTGCTCGTTGCAGGAATTTTGCAGCCTGTCCAATCCCGGTATTCACACAGGCATCAAAATGGGCGAAACTAACCGGCCACGGCATCTTGTCGCAAAGCCCCTTGAGCCAGTATTCAGTGCGGTAAATCTCTTTTGCCTGCTCAAGCGTCAGGTTTTCAATATCCACGTCAGGATGAGACCGATGATCGATGCCAAATTTGGTCAATCCACCCCTGTCTCCTTTGACATTCTCGCTCATCACAAAGTCAAAGTTTCCGTGGTGTCCCTTTTGGAACACGCACTCTGAATCCAGCACAAATGCGACAGCTTTGTCAAAATCACTCATGCTTCACCGTTTTTTAAAATCTTTGCCCAAAGTTCTTTTCGATCCCGCCCGCATTCCATGACAGCTTCTCTGAGGTCTTTTATTTGATCCCCAAGCGTTGTCATATGCTCATTGCGCTCGTCATTTAGCCGCACAATGAGCCCCTTGTTGGTTTGATACAAGAACCAAACGGCCACAATCGTAAATGCCATTGGCAGCCCTTGTCCTGCTGCTTGATCAATAATTTTTGAAAAAAAAAGTTCCATATTATAAAACAAAAAACACTTAAAGCCGCCCAAGAGTTTTCTCCTGAGCGGCTTTGATGTGATCAGAGATTACTGGAAGTAAGGCAACTTGTAGGTTGTTCCATTAATTACAACGTCCATCCACCCCGCAACTGTGATGCTTGCGGATGAAAGCCCTCCGTCACTTCCGGGAGCCATGCTGGCAACGGCAGGTCCAACGGGATACCAATAACCATCATTTGGCGGCGATACATTATATGTCGGTGATTTTGCCGCAAAAAGTTGATTGTTGTATTGAACAACATCACCTTGATCGTAAACCACGATTGAATCGTAGGCTTTGCCTGCTGTAGCAATTTTTCTCCACTTCACAGCATCCGTGCTGGGATTATTTGCAGTCGTTGCCTCACGAGCAACATAAACCACTTCCGACACAGTTACAACATCACCAGTCGCATATGCTATTCCAGCATCCCAATTTTTGCCAGTGTTTGAAGATCCGCCACCACCGGATCCAGTGGCGCCTACAGGGCCGGTTGCCCCCCGCGCTCCGCTTATTTGAATTGCGAGAATGTCTATAGCCGAACCGTCACTAATTGCCGAAGGGAACACTATTTGAGACGTTGCATAAGAAGTTCCAGTGATTTGAAATCCACCATTAATTTCATCGGGACGTTGGAAAACGCCATCAATGTAGACTAAGTATCCGGTTTCATCATTCATTGGACCGTCCCAGCCTTCAATTGGCCCAAAAGCGGAGGTTGAGCCATTGCCCAAAAAGCGAGGACTTAAAATCCCGCCACCCATTAAAGGGGCTGCTGGTCCTGTTGCTCCCTGAACGCCACTTGGCCCCATTGCGCCAGTTGCACCGCTGCCGGTAGCACCCATGAACCCCATGGTGCCAGTTGCACCGCTGCCGGTAGCACCCATAAACCCCATGGTGCCAGTTGCACCGCTGCCGGTAGCACCCATGAACCCCATGGTGCCTGTGGCGCCCTGCAATCCTTGAACGCCGGTAGCGCCTTGGTCACCAGTCAAGCCGGTGGCGCCCTGCAAGCCTTGATTGCCTGTGGCTCCTTGCAGCCCTTGAATTCCGGTGGCTCCTTGCAGCCCTTGAATTCCGGTGGCTCCTTGCAGCCCTTGAATTCCGGTGGCTCCTTGCAAGCCCGTTGCTCCGGCAGTGCCTGCAATTCCAGTTGCCCCAACGAGGCCAGTTGCGCCCTGCAAGCCTTGAATGCCTTGAATTCCTGTAGCACCTTGGTCACCAGTTGCGCCTTGGTCGCCTTGGTCACCCTTAACTCCAGTTGCACCCTGTGCGCCTGTGGCTCCGTTAGTTCCTGCGGTGCCAGTTGCGCCAATTAACCCAGTTGCGCCCTGTACGCCTGTAGCTCCTTGATTGCCAGTTGCGCCCTGTACGCCTGTAGCTCCTTGATTGCCAGTTGCGCCCTGTACGCCTGTAGCTCCTTGATCGCCAGTTGCACCCTGTACGCCTGTAGCTCCTTGATCGCCAGTTGCGCCCTGAATACCAGTTGCGCCTAGCGCTCCAGTTGCACCCTGTACGCCTGTAGCTCCTTGATTGCCAGTTGCGCCTTGAATACCAGTTGCGCCTAGCGCTCCAGTTGCACCAATAAAACCTTCCACACCGGTTGCTCCTTGAACGCCGGTTGCGCCAACCTGTCCTTGCGGACCAGTTGCGCCAGTAATGCTGAGTCCAGTTGCTCCAATTGAACCAGTTGCCCCAATATTACCTTGAGTCCCTTGTGGTCCTGTTGCTCCGAGCAATCCGCTTGCGCCTGTTGCCCCCGTCTGGCCCTGCAATGCTTGTTGGGCCTGCGTCGAGATCATTCCCGACTGAATTTTTGTAAGTGATTGTGCCATACTAGTTTGTTATGTGTTTTGAGTTAATACTGAGATGCGGGCTCCCGAATAAATCGGGGACGGAAAAAGAAGTGTGCCACCGTTATCGGCAAGAATATCATAACTGTAATTTGGCTCTTGGACAGCGCCATCAATAACAACTTGATAACGAATTGCTTGTGTTGTTGAAAATCCGTTAATTGGGTAAAAACTAGAAGTAATGCCGTTTCCGGTAAATTGTGAAAAGTACCGATTGCTTACGCCTGCGCCACCATTAGTGGCAATGTATTGAAGCAACGTAAGGACATACTTACGATAGACTGCTGTCGAAAGGTTGCTGTGAACATCAATGCCACCCGAGGCGCCAGCAATCTGCTGAAGCAAAGTGAGTGCATATTGCTGAAAGGCGGCAGTAGAAAGGATGGACATAACCAGTGTGTGACCTAATCAGAAGGGGCTGACCATTTAGCCAACCCCCTCTTCATTAGTTCACCCGAAGATTACAGTCCAGTTGCGGCAGTCGAGCAAGGCAAAGGCTGGCCGTCAAACGGACAACGCTTAAACAAGATCGGCATGACGTTCTGCGGACGAATTGGTTGAATTGCACGGCTAATTTGGTAGATGTGCTGACCAAAATCACCGTACAAGTTGCAGTCATTGTCACGGAAGTAAGTCCATTCCAGCTCGCCCATTGCGAGTTGTGGCGCAAACTTAAACGTCCCTTCTCCGACGTAGTTTTCCGGCACCAAACGCTTAAATGCGTCACCTGCAATTACGAAACCAACTTCGTAAGGGGCATTAACCCAATCAGGGTTGCGGCGTTGAGCAAATCCGTTTGTTACGGCAGTGCTGATGATCGGGTTAACGAGCACCAAGTTGCCATTCGAGTCGAACCCAGTGGCCCGGAGAGGCTGCTGGTCGATGCCGAACGCAAAGCCACGATAGCCTTGGAACTGGTAGCCGGAAATGCTGTCTTCACCGAGCTTGAACGAGCCAGCCGTTAGGTACAGGAGGTCTTCCTTGACGTCAGCGTCATTGCGGATGTTTTCAATCGCATCAGCGCCGAGCATGACTTGGAAGAATTCGCCTTCCTTGGCAGCAAAAGGTTCTGCGAGCATTTCTTCACGCAGGAACGTGCCGGCCCGGTACAGGGTCTTGAAGTTCAAGGGGCCGTCAGGAAGAACCTGTGCGAACTTCGTATTGATGTTCTGCATGTCCCCCGTCAAGTTTGAGCTGAACGAAGCGGTTGTGCTCACAACGTACTTCACCCCGGACTGGATCAGGTACTGATACCGGATGTCAGCGTTGATGATCTGGAGAATCGTCTTCTCCAAACTCACCTGCGCCTGAAGGTAGGACCCTTTGAACGCAGTGCGTGCTTGCTTAACGCAGACACGAGGACCGGCGCCACGCAACGTCTGGAGCGAGAACTGGTACTCGGTCGAACCCACCTGATCGGGCGTGGCACCAACGCCGCAAAGCGTGGTGTCTTCCACAAATGTAGGAGAGGCAAGCGAAGCGGCAGGAACTGCCATTTCCTCGACAACAGAACGCACAACGTCAGAGACATTGGGAAGCGTTCCCCCATCGATGGAATTTATGTAGGGACTCTTTCGGGCTAAAACCCGCCCTATCTGTCCGATGATCCGGTTAACATCCTTAGATGCAAAATTTTGGATCGTTGCAAGTGGAATACAGTTGTTAGTATCAGCCATAACTTTGGTTTTTTAGGTGTTTGCTATTAGTGGTTTTGTTTGGTTTGATTTGAGTTGCGCTTAGTTGGTGTATACACGGAACCCAAATCCTGCTTCTTGCCGAGCCGGGTTAGAGTAACCTCGGATCATTGTGCGTTGAGACGCACCGTCTTGCAGCCAGCAACCCCCACGCACCCGGCGACCGTAAAGTGGAGTGGCGTCGTCAAAGCACCATTCGTTGGCGTTGCCACCCATGTCGTAAAGACCAAGCTCATTCGGAGCCTTCCCACGCACGGCCTGAGCACCCTGCCCGTTAGTCAGGTTGTCTCTGGACCATGCCACGGCAGTCGAAGTATTTGAGCCCGGGCAAGTGTATCCGGCGGATGACACGCCCCCGAACGCAGCCCATTCCCACTCTTTTTCAACCGGTAGCCGATAACCAGTTGCAGTAGCATCCACCAACGGAACAACATTCCCGGTAGTGTAAATTGCTTTTGCAGTGAGCGCCCCAGTTGCTGTTGCCGTCCCGCTTACAATTGTTTTGTAAGTAAACACGGTTGGGCTAACTACAGTCACGCTGCGGACAAGGTTGTACCCAGTAGGCGTTGCGCCAGCTACCTGCACCCAGCTTCCAGTGGACAGTTTGTGTCCAAGAGGAACGGTTGCGGTCGCCACGGTGCCAGTGCTAGTCAAGGAGCCAACACTCAACATTGTGGTGTAGTACACCGGGGTGAGTGTGCCTTGATTTAGCGTGGCAGCGTTGCACCATTTCAGCGCATCGTACCAGTTGAGCGTTTCAACCGGGGCCGTGGCGGAATTGCCAGTGCCGGAGGTTTGCAAGTCAAAGCCATTTGCAATCGCAAACGTGCGTTGAGCCTGAAACTCAGTCCAGTTGACTTCAGTTTCGCCAGCTTTAAACGCAGTCACAGACTGCCCTTTAAAGTTGGTGGCGGCACTCATTGAAGATGTGCCGGTAACGGTGATTAGCGTGTTCCAAGCACCTTCACTTGTGCTAATGCCCAATGCGGAAAGTGCGACGATCAGAATTCCTTTAAGGAACTTCATATTTTTTGTTTTCTAGTGGTTGATTTTGTTCTGCTTGAACAAATAACCAGTTAGAAAACGTGGCTACGTTCAAGCGCAGCGTTTTCCTGTTAGGAAACGCAAAAGCTTTGTTTCGTAGCCCCCGTCGACTGGGCGGATTTTATCGACCGTTTGAGTTTAAGTTCTCCAACTCACTTCATGCGGAGAAGTGATACCGTGATTTGTTTATATCACCAAAAAATGAGGAGGCAAATATTTTTTATAACACATTGCAGGATTCTTTATTCGTAAAAATATCCTGCATTCTTGTTGGCCTATTTCTGTCTCCTCGAGCGTGGACGTGCATCACTCGCTCAAGTATGGTTCCAAGTTCTGGCTCGCACCCAAGGATATCTAGTTCGACTCGAACCACCCCGTCTTCGCTTAAATCTTCCGAAATGAATTTTCGCAGCGCACCAAGACAATGCTCCGGGGAGGCATAAAACAGATAGGCCGGCCCCTCATTTAAAAGGAGCGTCTTCTTTGCTGTTTCCTTGGCAATCTGCGGAGTGAGGTCAAGGTTCAGAACATCGTAGTCACTCATCCAGCCCCCGCCGGCAGCGTGCAAAGCACACCACCGAGTAAATCGGGACTGAAACCATGCAGCCCGGGCCACAAGCCCTTGATGCTTGTTTAATTCTTGCGCCAGTTTTTGCTGTAGCTTGTTGTACATCGAGCTGCCCTGAGCATGAGAGCGGTTCAACATAACTGGGTTCCATCCGTTGGCCGTCCAACTGGTTTTCCACCAGTTTGCACACGCAAACTCTTCTGGCTGATCTGCGGTCGGGATCGATTGATAAAATGCGTAGATATTCATCAGTAGGTTTTGTAGCCAAGATGTTTTACTGGGACGCCGAGATCAATGTGGCACTGATGTCCGGCTTTCTTCGCTCGCCGGCAGAACGCAACGTCCTCGCTGGCGCCAACGGTCGGCAAGAAGTAGTCGCCATTCAAGTCTGGAAGGCTCGCCTTGATGTCCTCAAAGACCTTCCGATGCACCATCAAGCATCCAGCCCCAATCCAGTCCACCGGCGCAACCTTGTCGGCAAACGCCCGAGCGTCGGCCACAAGAGACTGATCGCTGCACATTAACCGGGCGCCTTCTTGCCGCCCAAAATACGCAGCGCCAACCAGTGTCTTCCCAGCACCTAGCAACCTGTGCAGGACATGCCGTAGCAGCGGCTGGTCAACCATTGTACGGGTAGACTCCACCCAACTCTTGTACCAAGCCGCTCGGCCAATGCTCGGAATGATGTCGTGATCGAGCATGAACAACCACTTGGCGTCGGTCTCAAGGAACTTCTGGGCAATCATGTTCCGAGCAACGTGTATCTCGGTATTGGTAACGCAATCAAATCGAATGCGGTCCTTTCCGAAGTCGAGTGCCATGGCTACCAACGCCATTGTCGTGACCGGGTTGCTGGTGGTGTACCAAGGAAGCCCCACAAAGATGTCTCTGCCGGCAAACTCACAACGGTACGACGGCATCCCGTTTTGATCGTGAGTCTGCGTGATTGGGTTTTGAAACGGCTCCGGTTCCTCTACGGTTTCTGTTGCCGAGATAGAAACCGTAACATCAGCAGGCTCAGGCTCTGCAATTTCTTCAAGCGCAGCTTTTGGCCTCCGGCGCCGGCGAACCTTGCTTTCGACTGCCAAGTCAATCATATCGTCTCCGGCAATGTCTCGTTCTTCTGCCGAATCTCTATCCTGTTCAGGTAGGGTGACTACAGGGCGCCCATCCAAAGATTGATGCGGACGCACTGGAGTTAAGAATGGGTTGGCGGAATCTAACGCAGAAAGCGTCCGGCGTTCCATTGGAGATATTTTTTGTTCCATGATTAAGCTCCAGCTTCATCCAGCCCCATGTCAATTGCATCGGACGCCGACATTTTGATGCGGTCGCTCATGTTGTTGCTCCGGTTTGTTGACTGACCAGAGATGGAACTCTTTGGCATCTTGCCAGACGCTTTCAGTGAGTTTAATTCTTTGGTTAGTTGAGTAATTTGCTGTTGCAGTTTGGAGCGGCTTGATTGCTCGTACCTAAGCTGATTTGTGAGAACGTGACTCAATGCGGCTGCGGCTGCAATTGCTGCTCGTTCGGTTGGATTTTTAGGGTACAAGGCCGAATTAAATTTTGTCTCCAAGTCTTTTACCCCAGCATTATGCGCCTGAATTCGTTCAATTTGTTCAGGAGTCGCCGCTGCTGGGACTTCTTGGTATCGAGCCCAAGGAACCTCTTTGGTAAGGTTGTCAACGTACCCGTACACCTGCCGAGACTCTTGGTGATACATCTCTTGCTGCTCGGCCTGACGTTGCTGCATCCATGCTTCTTGGTTTTGAGTGGACGCTTCTAAGTCTTTTTCTCGAGCCGACTCAATGTCATCAATCTGGAGCAACGCATTTTCAAGCCTCCGGGCGTCAACAAAACCGTCTTCCGTTGATGCCAGCCGGTCAATGGCATTGCGTTTCCACCATGCCTTGCTGACTTTTCCGGGACCCCCAGCCTCCTCAATGGATTTGATAACGTCTTCTCCCGCCTTGTGCTTTCGCAAAAGCGAATAGATTCCATCACTCGTTTCCTTGAGAGGGGCGTCGTATTTTGCCTTAAACCCCGGATCATTTTTGAGATCAAACGTCGCCCGAAACCGTCGCAATTCATCGTAATCCGGCGGGGCTTGCTGTTGTTGCTGAATATCAGCCAGTTTTTGCCGCAAAATCCCAGCTTCCGCCGCTTGTTTTTTGACTGCGCTTGCAGCCTCTGCCAGCTTTCTCCAGTTTGACTGCTGTTTTTCCGACATGTTTGGCGGCATCGCAATGGCCGCAATCTCGGGATCAATTTCAACTTCTTTTTTACCAAAATCTGTCTGAAAATTTGCCCCAAATGGATTCTCTGCAACTTCTTCTTTTGCAGGAATTTCTTTCTGAATATTGCGTTCGTATGTAGACGAATTGTCCGCAGCTTTGTCCGCAGAAATGCCTTCTGCCTCGTTTAATGCTGAATCAATTGAATCACTGAGTGACTGGCTAATCGGATCGGCATCTAGCCTTTCCGCTCCGCCATCGGGATTTGCTGCTGTGATTTCTGGCACTGTGTCGTCGGTGTCGATCATATAATTACATGGTTGTGAAACTGCCAGACGCTGAATCGTCTGCTTGCGGAACGTCCGCTAAGATGTTTTCGATGGCTCGAACGATGCGCTCGCAGCCTTCCTTGTGTTTTGCTTCCAAAGCTACGGACTCAATGGTTGTTCCAAGCAGGGGCGGGATCTGGTCCCGCAGATGCTTGAGAAGTCGTCCGCCTGTTTGTTGATGGTATTGCCTAAATCGTGCCGAGTCTGATGTATCCCACATATCTATTTTTTTAATTCTGCGTCTGACAACCCCGCTTCAATTGCATCCAAATCTCTAACAACTGGTTTTGGCTCAAGAAGTCTTGGCTTTGGCTTCGGAGATTCATCAGGCAAAGCAAACACCGGCTTCCCTTCTCTCTCACGTTTAACTGCATGCCCAATTGCCTTGTGAATGATTCCCTTAAAAACTTCTGGGTCAGCCTGCTCGTGCTGCTCAACCGGGACATTAAGCAAGTAGTCCCGTTCTGCGTCACTTAAAGTTGGAACCATTAACGGAATGT
>Ga0194055_10000442_pt1 | contig 33353 bp, 18 predicted proteins | sample SepL449m_MetaG_FD_155482 | JGI IMG/M metagenome (GOLD analysis project Ga0194055, IMG submission 155482) | Anoxic zone freshwater microbial communities from boreal shield lake in IISD Experimental Lakes Area, Ontario, Canada - Sep2016-L442-9m | ecosystem: Environmental > Aquatic > Freshwater >... | reverse complement strand
GTCGAAGACAGCCTACCTGTACCTGCGTTACGAATACGGTCGCAGCTACCGGGCGCTCAAGAAGGCCATCGAAGAGTGTTACGCTGCCGGAATTCTCGGTAAAAACATTTTTGGAAGTGGCTTCGATCTGGATGTCGTTCTGCATCGCGGTGCGGCAGCGTACATCTGCGGTGAAGAGACCGGCCTGATCGAAAGCCTTGAAGGAAAACGTGCCTGGCCACGAATTAAGCCACCGTTCCCCGCTATCGAAGGCCTGTTCCGCAAGCCGACAATCGTCAACAACATCGAAACGATGGCGTGCGTCAAGAACATCCTCGATCGCGGTATCGACTGGTTCAAGAGCCTCGGAGTTCCCCCTGACCCCAATAATCCTCGCGATGCCGGCAGCTACGGTCCAAAGCTGTATTGCATCAGCGGGCATGTCAACAAGCCCGGCTGCGTTGAACTGCCAATGGGGATCACCGCTCGCCAACTGATCGACGAACACGGCGGGGGAGTCTGGAAGGGGCGGAAGGCCAAGGCCGTCGTTCCCGGCGGTATCAGCATGGGATTCATGTCGGCCGCAGAACTCGACACGCCTCTCGACTTTAACGGGCCTGGAAAAGTCGGTTGCCTTGGCTTGGGAACAGCAGCCGTCACTGTGATCGATGATCAGACCAGTATGGTCGATGTCCTGTTCAACTGTGCTCGATTCTTCGCTCACGAATCGTGCGGACAATGCACGCCGTGCCGTGAAGGAACTGCCTGGATGCACAAGATACTGGCACGCATCCGGATGGGACAGGGGGAATTGCGAGACCTCGACCTGTTAACTGAAGTTGCCGGTTCGATGGGGATCATCCCTGGAACCACGATCTGTGGTCTTTCCGACGGGGCCGCCTGGCCGATCAAGAATGCCATCAAGAAATTCCGACCGGAATTTGAAGAGTACATCAAGACGGGTATGAAAACGGTGAAGCCATCGGAAGCATTGATGGCGGCTCACTGAGTCGAACGCACGAACATTACGAAAGACGGATTTCACGAATGTCGACCGGCCTGTGCCGGTCGTTGAAACCAGAACTCCAGGAACGGCTTTCTTCCTGACCCTTTAAACCTGCACGCCACCTATGCCAACAGTCATCGTCAACAACAAGCCTGTCGAAATCGGTGCCTCCGAGCGGCTGAACTGTATTCAGGCGGCCGAGCGAGCGGGGGTTGAGATTCCGCATTACTGCTACCACCACGACCTGTCGGTGGTGGCCAGTTGCCGCATGTGCCTCGTCGAAATGGGCGACAAAAAGCCCGACGGGACAATCGCCATGCAGCCCAAGCTGTTCCCCGGCTGCCAGACCCCTGTCAAAGATGGAACGGTGATCGTTTCTGACAGCGAGAAGGTGAAAGCTGCTCAGAAGGCGACTCTCGAATACCTGCTGCTCAATCACCCGCTCGACTGCCCGGTCTGCGACCAGGCTGGCGAATGCGGTCTGCAGGATTACAGCTACGAATACGGTCGTGGCTACAGCCGTCTGCAGGAACCGAAAAACATCAAGCCGGATAAGGACTACATCGGCGATCAGATCACGTTGTTCACAGATCGCTGCATCATGTGTACGCGTTGCGTCCGGTTCACGCGTGAAATCAGCGGAACCGCTGAACTGCAGGTCGTCAGCCGCGGAACTCACGAAGAAATCGACATTTTCCCAGGCGATCCCTGCAACAACAAGCTGGCCGGAAATGTTGTCGATCTTACTGCAACCGGGGCACTCTGCAGTAAGGATTTCCTTTACGAACAACGCGTCTGGTGGTTGAACTCGAAGAACAGCGTCTGCCCCGGTTGCAGTACTGGCTGCAGCATTCGCGTGGATCAGAACAAAGACGTCCTGTACCGATTGAAGCCACGTGAGAACCCACTGGCCCAGGGAAGCTTCATGTGTGACGAAGGACGGTTTGGCTGGAAGTATATCCATTCCGACAGCCGTCTGAAGCTCCCTGAACAGCGCACCAGCGGTCAGACAACGTCACGCGACTGGGATATCGTTCTGCCAGCGGTTCGCAATGCCCTGAAGGATGCTGTCGTTCGCACACCGAAGAAATTTGCCGTCGTCATTTCGCCATGGGCGACCGTTGAAGAGGCTTACCTGCTGGCGACCTATGCCCGCAAGATCGCTCCCGCGGCAAAACTCGCCATCGGCCCCGTGCGCGTGGTGGGCGAAGACGATCTTTATCCGAAAGATGTGCACGGCAAACCTGCCGCACAGACGAAATTTACGATTCGGGCGGAAAAGTGTCCCAACCGGCTGGGAGTCGAAGCGGTCATTCAGCAGGTTCAAGGATCGGTCATTCCGTTCAGCGATATTCTGAGCCAGGTGACTCGCGGCGACGTCGAAGCTCTGTTCGTCCTCGGTGGTGACCCCGAAGGATGGATCAGCGACACCGATGCCGCGAAGCTGGACAAGCTGAAGCTGCTCGTCGTCCAAGATCTGCTCGCTTCGGCTGCCAGCTCGAAAGCACACTATGTGCTGGCTGGAGCGGCTTTCGCAGAAAAAGACGGAACGTTTATCAATCACAATGGACTGGCTCAAGCGATCCATCGCGGTTTGCGTGGACCGGAAGAAGCTCGTCCCGATGGTCGGATTCTGATGGAATTGGCCGAGCGACATGGGATGTTCCATGCCGCGACGTTGCGAAAAGAAATTGCCAAGGCTGTTCCAGAATTGGCGGCATTGGCGGTAGGAGAGCTGGGTGAATTCGGTGTCAAACTGGATTCGGCTGGTAAGACGGAAATGCAGACGGTTTGAGCAGAGGACGTATCGGTGAGGTGACTGAACACCGAACCAGTGCAGCAGTCGACTTTAGAAAAAGAGTTGGAGACCTTCGGTCAGGTGTTTCGGCGGGGTCAGGAGACCCGCGCCGAACAGACGCAGCCGAATTTCGATAGAAGAGATTGAACGATATGTTTGAACAAGTATTTCAGTGGATCCTGAAGTGGCTCCCCGAAGCAGTTCATCCGTACGTGATGCCGATCCTCGTGATCGCCATCGTGTTGCAGGTGAATCTGGGGGTCTGTTCGTACCTGATTCTGCTGGAACGAAAGCTGTCCGCGTGGATGCAGGATCGTCATGGTCCCAACCGCGTCGGCCCGATGGGGTTGTTTCAGCCAGTCGCTGACATGCTCAAGCTTTTGTTGAAGGAAGATGTGATCCCGGGTCACGTCAACAAGTTCCTCTTCGTGCTGGCACCGGGAATTTCGGTCTTCACAACGTTCCTGGCGTTTGCTGTTGTTCCGTTCGGTCCGGTTCCCGACGGGTTGACTCCTGGTGACGGTAAGTTCCCGTTTATCATTGCACCGGGGATTGACCTGGGAATCGTCTTCATCTTCGCGATCGGCAGCCTGGCGGTTTACGGGATCATTCTCGGGGGCTGGGCCTCGAACAATAAGTACAGTGCTCTGGGTTGCCTGCGAGCCAGTGCTCAGGTCGTCAGCTACGAAATCCCGCTGGGGATGTCGGTCGTTGGTCTTGCCATGCTGAATAGCACCATGAGCATCGAAAAGATCCTGTTGAATCAGGCCAATCAGGGACTGATCGGGTGGAACATCTGGTACCAGCCACTCGCTTGCATCATCTTCTTCATCGCAGCCATGGCTGAAGCTCAACGCCTTCCATTCGACCTGGCCGAGTGCGAACAGGAACTGATTGGCGGCTGGCACACCGAATATAGCGCTATGAAATGGGGTCTGTTCTTCCTGGCCGAATACACCCACGTGATCACGATCAGCTTTTTGACCAGCATCCTGTTCTTCGGCGGCTGGCACTTCCCGCTGATTGCTGAAGCCGACAGTGCCTATGCCGGTGCGACAGCCGTCAAAGTGTTTGTGCTGCTGTCCAAGGTCTTCGCAGTGATCATCGTGATTCAGATGCTCCGCTGGACGATCCCTCGATTCCGTTTCGACCAGTTGATGAGTCTCGCCTGGATGGGGCTGATTCCACTGGCGACGATCAACGTCGTGCTGGTCATGTTTGTGAAGCAGTTTGAACTGAATACCTTATGGTTATTTCCGCTGTCCATTGCCACGTTTGTGATCGCGGGATTGATGGCAACTCAATCATCCCGTCCGTTTGCTCGTCGTGGTCCTGCTGCGGTAGAACCTGCGTCCCATGGCGGACACCACGCACACGCTCACTGAAATGAAGTCGAAGAAGCGGTGGTAGGCCGCTGAAAAACTGATAGGAATTGCTATGCCAATCAATGCCAAAGACGTCGACTGGGTTGAAGAACCTCCGATGAATTTTTGGGAAGCGACATTTCTGCCCGCGGTGGTCGACGGACTCCGCGCGACGGGACATCACGTTACGCACTTCAAACCCGTGACCCAGATGTATCCCGAAGTCGCCTCAGATTTGCCCAAGCATTATCGCGGCGTCCATCGACTGAATCGTGACGATGCCGGCCGCGTGAAGTGTGTGGCCTGCATGATGTGCGCGACCGCCTGTCCGGCTCGCTGCATCGACATCGTCGCTCAAGAGGCTCCCAAGGACGATCCAAACTGGGTTGACCGCGACAAGTTTCCGAAGTCATTCGTGATTGATGAACTGAAGTGCATTTACTGCGGGATGTGTGAAGAAGCCTGCCCGGTCGATGCCATTGAAATGACTCACATTTACGACCTGACGGGGATGACCCGACAAGAAATGCTGTTCGACAAAGAGAAACTTCTCAGCGTGTTTGACCAGACCAAGGACTGCGGCCTGGATCCGGTACGAACGCACAAAGGAAAACTGGGTCCCGCCAGTGACTTTGAGCAATTGCCAACTCTGGGCCCTGCCACGCAGGTTCGCAGCGATGATCGTTCGGCGAAGTCGGCAACGCCGGGAGTTATCAAGTAGTGCTGGATTCGTGATTTTCGAGGGCGATGGCGTTAGACTTCGACCCTTTCCGAGAAACGATTCGCGGGGCGAGACCCGCAGTTTGATTTGACTGGAAACGTGATAATGAAAAACGGGGCATTGTTGATCCCGGTCGTTCTGGGTTGGCTGGCAGTCTGGTGGATGTTGCCACGAGAAAAGGGGCGTTCGCGCATCTTGGGCGCCTTGATGGCCCTTGGGGCACTGCTGGCCCTGCAGGTGACCTTTCTGCCGCCCGTTGTCAATCTGCCGCCCGTTGACAACTTCGTTCGCAACTCGCTGTTTTACCTGTTCTCAGGGACCGCGATACTTTCGGGTGGCCTGATGATCACGGATCGGAATCCGGTCTTCGCCGCACTCTGGTTCGCACTCAGCACGTTGGCTGTCTGCGGTCTGTTCCTGCTGAATTCCGCACCATTCCTATCGGCAGCGACGATCATCGTCTATGCCGGTGCGATCGTTGTAACATTCCTGTTCGTGATCATGCTGGCTCAACAATCGGGAGCTTCAAACTACGATCATCATGCGGTTCAACCGGTGATGGCGAGTGTCATGTCGTTCGTCCTGCTGGGAGCATTGCTGTTCGCATTGCAGGAATGGGGTGGCATTGATGGTAAGGCCGCCGATGAAGTGAAAGCAGGGCAGTTTGTGGCTCAGGATGCCAAAGTCCGTGCCAACATTTTCAGTCGGCCCCCCAGCAGCAATCCGGATGAAATCGGTTCCATGCGAGTGCTGGGCCGGTCACTCTTCTCGGATTATCTGTACTTTGTGGAATTGGTGGGGACGGTCCTGTTGATCGCAACAATCGGTGCGATTGCCATCGCGCCGCGGAGGTCCCAGGGAACATTATGACATCATCAGAACTTGAAAGTCAGCTCGTCATCGGGGCGGTCCTGTTCGCTCTGGGAATGATCGGTTTTCTGACACGTCGGAATCTGATTCTGATCGTCTTGTCGACCGAATTGATGCTGCACGGCGTCTCGGTCAATCTGACGGCGTTTGGCCGATACCACGGCAATCCGCAAGGTCAGGTCTTTACGATTTTCGTGCTGACCATTGCCGCCTGTGAAGCGGGACTGGCGCTGTCGCTGATCCTGACGCTCTATCAACGCCGCAAATCGCTGGATGTGTATCTGTGGGGAAATCTGGGCGAAGACGATTTGCCGGTCTTTACAGGAGGTGGGACTGCTCAGCAGACGAAACCGCTTGATCCCAATGCTGACCTGCCACATTTGACTCCTGCCGGACGCGCTCCTGCGACTCCTGCAACGAAAACCTGATATTGTCCGATCGATTGTATTGAAGAGTTATTTCCTGACCGATTGACCGATCGAAGAAAGAGACTGATCCCGTGTTCGACTGGTTGAAACCGCACGACGTACTCTGGCTGATCCCGGCCGCGCCCCTGCTGGCGTGCCTGTGGGTCGTGGTCGTCGGACACGTGGTCCGCCGCCAGTATGCCCATCGCCCGGTAATCCTGGCCATCGCGTTTTCGGCGGTGCTGTCATACTACCTGCTGCTCAAAGTGGTTCCCGAAAACTTCGGGACCCCAGTGGCACATGATGAGCATGCGCAGGAGCACAAGTCGAGTGACCACGAGCATGCCGATCATAAGGAAGGTGACCACAAAGACCATGATCAAAAAGTCGCAGTCGCCAAGGCGAAGCCGTCCACCGCGATCTCGGTCAATGTGTTTGGTGAAACCGAACGTGATGGAAAGGTGACACCGGTTCCCTGGATTCGGATCGGTGATCCGCAGGGAGTCCCCACGCTGCTGGTCCTTCCAACACTGCGAGCCGACGCCATGACAGCACTGATGCTGGTGATGGTCACGACAGTCAGTTTGCTCGTCGCCATCTTCGCCAGCAGTTACATGAAAGGCGATCCGGGTTATCCGCGATTCTTTGCAGCGATTTCTGCCTTCGTATTTTCGATGTGTATGCTCGTCCTGGCAGGGAATTTCGTGCTGATGTTCGTCTTCTGGGAAGCAGTCGGTCTGTGCAGTTACCTGCTGATCGGATTCTGGTTCAAAAAGCCCAGCGCAGCAGCCGCAGCCAAGAAGGCGTTCGTCGTTAATCGAATTGGGGATTTGGGGTTCATCCTCGGCATCTTCATGGTCTGGCAAACCTTCGACGGCTCAATCGATTTCGACACGATCTTCGGTGATCCCTCGGTGATTGCTCGAGTGGTGACGATGCAGCCTGAGATCCTGACGACGATTTGCGTACTACTGTTCATCGGAGCTGTTGGAAAATCGGCTCAGTTCCCGCTGCATGTCTGGTTGCCCGATGCGATGGAGGGCCCAACCCCTGTTTCGGCATTGATTCACGCTGCAACGATGGTGACAGCGGGTGTTTACCTGGTTGCACGCTGTACACCGTTCTTCGTGCATGCTCCGACAGCGCAGTTAATCGTTTCGGGGATTGGAGCAACGACCGCACTCATTGCCGCCATCACAGCTCTGACACAGTATGACCTGAAACGCGTGCTGGCCTATTCGACGGTCAGTCAACTCGGCTACATGTTCATGGCACTGGGGGCTGCGGCCGCTGGCAAGGAATTCGCAACCCTGGCCGTCACCTTCGCGATGTTCCACATGTTTACGCATGCCTTCTTCAAAGCGGTCCTGTTCCTGTCAGCCGGGTCTGTCATGCACTCGATGGGTGACGTGATTGACATGCGGCGATTCAGCGGCCTGAGGAAAGCACTGCCGATTACGCACATTACATTCCTTGCGGGGGCCTTGGCACTGGCTGGCTTTCCACTGCTGTCGGGCTTCTGGAGCAAGGACGAAATTCTGGCGATCATATTCGAAGCGACCAAGCACCCGAAACATGGCGAATTCTTCAAGGTCATTCTGGGCGTCGCCCTGCTGACCTCGTTGATGACCGCGTTCTATACGTTCCGCGCGTACTTCATGACCTTCTGGGGCCCCGAAAAATTCCCTGAAGAAGCAGGGCACCATCCTCACGACGCTCCGCCTGCGATGGCGATTCCCCTGTTGCTGCTGGGGATTGCAGCACTGGTTGTCGGGGGAGCCACCGGACCGACTCATCTGTACGGCAACTACCTCGCACAGACACCAGGCTTGCCTGCTGCTCACCACCACGAACCTAACGTCCCGATGATGATCATCAGCAGCGTGCTGGCAATCGCAGGGATTTCGCTGGCGTATCTCTGTTACGTTGCATCGCCTGGCATTTCTCGCAACATGAAGAGTGGAATGTCATGGATGCACACCTGTTCGCAGGAAGGTTTGAAACTCGACGCAATCTATTTGCGATGGATTGTGAAGCCGTTGCGACTGGTGGCACAGATCTCTGAATTTATCGATCGCTGGGTCATCGACGTAATTGTGGATTGCGTTGGATTTCTCCCAGGCTTATTCGGAGCGGCCTTGCGTCCGATTCACAATGGGTTTGTGCAGAGTTACGCGATGGTGATGTTGATCGGGCTGGTGGTTTGCCTGGTCACGGCGCTGCGAGTTTTGGCAGGAATGTGATCGAGTCCCGCATTGCGGGTGAGTCGATTTGGGATTTTGTGCATTGTCGCACGGGTCCATAAGGCGGAGTAGAGATGCCCAGTTTGTTAGTCATCCTGATCGTTCTTCCGGCAGCGGCGGCTGCGATGCTGCTGCTGCTTGATGCGAAGGCACCGCCGGTTCGCGCCCGCTGGGCCGCATTGCTCGCGACCTTGGCGACATTCCTGGTGTCGCTCGGTGTGGCGTCGCAATTCCTGTCAATCAACCGGTCTGGTATTGAAGGGACAAGCCCCGTCCACGCCCAGATGGAACAGAAGCACACATGGCTGACCATCGTTCCAGAAACGGCGGACGTCCCTCCGATCACTCTCCAGTTTCATCTGGGACTCGATGGTATCAGTCTGGCCATGGTTCTGCTGACCACGCTACTGACAATCTCGGCGGTTCTGGTTTCATGGACTGCGATTTCCGAACGATCAGCCGAGTTCTACGCTAGTCTGCTGATCCTTGAGACCGGTCTGATCGGGGTCTTTTGTGCGTTCGATCTGCTGTTGTTCTATGTCTTCTTCGAATTCACGCTGATCCCGCTGTTCTTCATGGTCGGCATCTGGGGCGGCCCGCTACGTCGCTATGCGGCTGGCAAGTTCTTTATTTACACCCTGGCAGGAAGTGTGATTACTCTGCTCGGGTTAATCTGGCTGGTCGTAGAAACGTACCAGATGGGAATTGCGACTCACACACCACTGGCAACCCCGTTCTCGATCCCTGCGATCACCGAACTTCTGGCCGTGCATGCATTGCCGATGGAGACTCAGGTGATTCTGTTCCTGATGATCGCAGCAGGATTCATGGTCAAGGTGCCGCTCTTTCCGTTCCATACTTGGTTGCCGCTGGCCCACGTCGAAGCTCCCACGGCGGGTTCGGTGCTGTTGGCCGGGGTGTTGTTGAAACTCGGTGCCTATGGTTTCCTGCGACTCTGCCTGCCGACGGTTCCAGGTGCGTGCTTAAGCGTGGGAATGCCCTTGATCGGCACGTTGTCGGTGATCGGAATTGTGTATGGTTCGTTCTGTGCTCTCGCTCAAAACGACATCAAGAAACTGGTGGCATACAGTTCGGTCGCACACCTTGGCTTCTGCATGCTCGGCTTGTTCGCCCTGAACACCGAAGGGATCAGTGGTGGCGTGTTGCAGATGGTCAATCACGGACTATCGACCGGCGCGTTGTTCTGTATCGTCGGAATGTTTTACGAGCGATATCACACGCGACAACTCAGTGAACTGGGCGGACTGGCGAATCGGATGCCACTGCTCGCCGTCGCGATGGTCTTTACATCGTTCGCCAGCATTGGTCTGCCGGGCCTGAATGGGTTCGTCGGTGAAGTCCTGGCGCTGATGGGGATGTTCAAGCGTGATCCGATTCTCGCCATGATCGGTGCCACGGGTGTTGTATTGGGTGCGTGGTACCTGCTGGGTGTCCTCCAAAAGGCGTTCTTCGGACCGTTGCAGGAGCCTCATCATGATAGTCACGACGAACCTGTTGCCGACCTGAATGCTCGCGAAGTGATGGCTCTGTTGCCGCTACTCACGATGTGCCTCTGGCTGGGTCTCTTCCCACAAGGTCTCCTGGACCTGATCCGGCCTGACGTGGAATCGATCGCAAAGCTGTACGGTGACGTTCACGCGACAAAAGGAATGGGCGCCAAAAACTACAATTTGAAGCGTTCGACTGATGCCGATGATTCAGCGGATGCCGCCCAGCCAGAAAATGTTGAGCGAAAAGCTCCCCAAGCCAATCAAAATCCCAATCCCAATTTGCTGAACCCGGCCGCACCCGAGGCCCCGAAATCGGAAGTTCGCCCGTGAATGAATCCCTCCAAAATCTGAACGGCGCGGTTCAACTGGTCCTGCCAGAAGCCGTGTTGCTCGCCACTGTCTGCGTGATCTTCTTTGCCGCACCATTCCTGGTGAGTGAGCGAGGTGAGGCTCCCGCTGGCCTGCGCCATCGCTGGGGCTGGCTGTCGCTTCTGTCGCTTCTGGCGGCTGGCTGGATCGGCTGGAGTGCCACCGAAATTCCGCATTCCACCGGTCCCTTCGTCGTCGACGGACTAACCCTTTTCATTCGGTCCTTGACGCTCGTCTCAGGTGCGGTCCTCGTGCTGCTGCACTGGAATCAGGCTGATGACTCGCGATCAGCAGAAAGCCATGCCTGCCTGCTGGCGATTCTGGCTGGCGTCAATCTGGTCGCCGCAGCCAATGATCTGGTAGGGCTGTTCGTCGCCTTGGAACTGATCAGCATCCCGACGTACCTGTTCCTGCTGCTCCCTCGCCGCGACGCTCCGGCTCAGGAAGCGACGTTGAAGTATTTCCTGCTGAGCATCTTTTCGTCGGCAATCGTGCTGTTCGGAATGAGCTACCTTTATGGAGCGACTGGGACCACGAACCTGTACGCGATCCATCAGGCCTTTGCTGACCATCACATGCCTCACAATGCCTTGGTCGCAGTCGCCACGGTGATGTTGATCGCGGGCCTGGGCTTCCGCTTGACGGCGGTCCCGTTCCACTTCTATGCGCCAGACGTCTTCCAGGGAGCCCAGCCATCGGCAGCGGCGATGCTGTCGTTCGTTCCCAAGGTCGCCGGTTTTGTCGCATTGCTGCGACTGATCGTACCGACTTCAGGCGGCGACGTGGCGATGCAGTCCTGGATGATGACGCCCTCCGCCAACAACCTGCTGTGGTGGCTGGCAGTCATCACGATGTTTACGGGTAATCTGATGGCCTTGATGCAGCACGACGTCCGTCGGCTGCTGGCGTTCTCGAGTGTCTCACATGCCGGTTACATGATGGTCGGCCTGGTCGTGGGACTCCATTCATCACAACAGATCAACGGCATCGGCGCGTTGCTGTTCTATCTGGTCATCTACGGTGTGATGACCCTTGGAGCGTTTGCCGTACTGATCGCAGCCGCGCGTTCGAATCGCCGGATCGAGACGCTGGATGATCTTGCCGGACTCAGCCGAACCAAACCCGCGCTGGCCTTGGTACTGTCGGTGTTCCTGTTCAGCCTGACGGGATTGCCGCCGACGGCCGGATTCCTGGGCAAGTTCAATCTGTTTTTCGCGGCATGGTCACAAGGATCAGAATCCAACCGCCTGCTGGCCTGTTTGCTGGGGGTGAATGCGGCGCTGGGAGCCTGGTATTACTTGAAGATGATTGGTGTGATGTACCTGCGTGACCCTGTTGACCGCAGTGAGGATTCGCGACCGCTCGAAACCCCGGTGCTGGTGGCCGTAGCAGTCTGTCTGATCGGGACTATCGGACTGTTTTTCGTTCCCAGCCCACTGTGGACTCACATTCAGTCGGTCGTACGGTAGGCAACCAGAACGCCAATGCGGCAGAGTCACCTGGCGGGCCGAGTTCAGTCGTCACGGGTCGTCCTTGGACATCTGTCTCTGGTAGAGTTTCGGATTTCAGACTCAACGTCTTTGCGATATATTTTCTGAAATTGAACTGACTTCTATTTCAACTGACCGCCCGTCGGCGGAAACGTGACTATGACTGAACCTACCCCGCCCAATGAGACCCACATGATCAGTGCGGAAGAGCACGATCAGATGCTGGCATCGTTTCTGGAATTCGAAAGAAACTTCTACAAGCGGTACTTTCCTCTGTGGCTGGGAACGCTGATTGGCCCTTGGATTCTGACTGCAATCGTGCTGACAGTCGTTTATCTGGCAGCCGGGCCATCATACTGGTGGAAGCTGGCTCAGGCAGCCACATTGTCGTTCGTCTTCTTTGGCCGGTTTACAATTATTGCCGGGACCAGCCTGGGACTTCCTGCGACACACCTGTTCTGGATGGTGACGTACCAGGATGTGATGGTGGCGCTGTTCTTCGCGTTTCATGTCGGATACATGTACCGGCTGCCGTGGGTCGGACCCAAGATTGCGGAACTTTCCGTAGACAGCGAATTCATCCTGGCTCATCAGCCCTGGATGAAGCGTCTGACATTTCTCGGTCTGCTCGCGTTCATTGCCTTTCCACTCGCCGCGACAGGTAGTGTCGGTGGTGCGATTTTCGGAAGACTTCTGGGCCTTTCACGCTGGGCCATTTTCTGGGGGAGCACGATTGGGGCGATCATCGGCAATGCGGGGATGCTGTTCCTGGACAAGTCGATCGAAAAGATGTTCCCGCAGCTTCACGACGACCCTGTCATGAAATGGGGTGGCATCCCCATCGTGCTGCTGATCATCTTAATTCTGGAACGCCGCTATCGCGCCATGAAAAATGCATATGTCGCACAGAAGAAGCAAGCCGCAACGTCAGTTGATGCACCAATCGAACATTGATTGACAGGCATCCTTCTTTCGCCTGAATGGCCCCCAGTACCTGCAGGCAATTTTCGTTTTCATTCCAAGCCATAACTCGCACAGCCCCTGTCCGCAAACCTTTGAGCGATTCCGACTCGAATGAGCCTGGTTCACGCGTTGTCGCTGGTTCTCATCGCACTGCCCGTTACTTCTTCGTCTGAATCAGTGGAAATCAGCGAAGATCAGTGTTCCTTGGAGCTATGCAGTTCATCGGCTGAAAGTAGCCAGCCGCTTGCAACACAGCCACCGCCAGAGTCTGGAGGAAGAGATTTGGAACATTGATCGCCGCTGATTGACGCTAATCCATTACAAGAGGAACCGAACCCCGTTATGTCGCGCTTCGATGGAAATCCGGCAAATTATTGCGAAGCTCTTAGTTAACTAACGTATTCCTTCAGCAATCCAATACGATAACTCGCCCAGCAAACTTCCTTGCTTCACCGCGATACAGGTGATACCGAGAGCCCTACATCTCCTCCGACCGCGTGATGTCCAGAGCCACGAATTTCAAGAGTTCCTGATCGGACATTTCCGTCAGCAGCGTCTCGCCTTCGCGCGTTTGACCAAGAATCTCATCGGCCAGTTCCTGCTTATCGCGAATCATCCGATCGATCCGTTCCTCAAGCGTCCCACGACAAACGAATTTGTGGACCAAGACGTTGCGTTTCTGACCAATGCGATACGCTCGGTCAGTCGCCTGGTTCTCGACGGCGGGATTCCACCACCGGTCGAAGTGCACTACATGAGAGGCGGCAGTCAGATTCAAGCCCGTCCCACCTGCCTTCACGGAAATCACGAAGTATGGAATGGTGTCGTCATCCTGAAATTGGCGGACTAGCTCTTTCCGTTTGGCCACAGGGACACCGCCATGCAGCACCAGTCCAGTTCTACCGAATGTCTCGCTCAGGAAGTTTGCCAGTGGATCACACAGCGATTGAAATTGAGTGAATATCAACACCTTTTCCTGTCGTTCGACGATCGGTTCGCAGATTGACATCAGGCGAATGAGCTTTCCACTGTCTTCCGCCTCGAAGACCGGACTCGACAAGTACTGCGACGGGTGGTTGCAGATCTGTTTCAGTCGCATCATCGTCGCCAGGACGATACCCCGCCGCTGAATGTCTTCAGAGCGATTTTCCTTCATCTCTTCTAACCGCTTTGCCAGTTCGTCGACAACCTGTTGATAGAGGGCGGCCTGCTTTTTTGAAAGCCCGCACTCCACGCGTACCTCGGTCTTGTCTGGCAGGTCTGGAACAATATTGGGATCGGTCTTTAATCGTCGCAGGATGTAGGGCTGTACGAGTCGTCGCAGCGCCCCGTAGGCATTCTGGTCTTCGCTCTTGCTCTGCCGATTGACAAATGTCTTGAATTGCTTCGTCGTACCCAGCAGGCCTGGGCAACAGAAGTCAAATAGTGACCACAGATCACCAAGTTGATTTTCAACCGGTGTTCCGGTCATCGCGATACGACAGGCACTGCGAAGCTTCTTCACGGATTTCGTCTGGGCCGACCCCGCATTCTTGATTGCCTGTGCTTCATCGAGGACAACCAATTGCCATGACAGTGCTGAAGTCCACTCGACTTTCTTCACCATCGAATATGTGGTCACAACCAGATCGATATTTTCCAACGCAGCCTCGGGGCTTTTGGCAATCTGACTAAGAACGGAAGCTTCAGTCTCGGACCGATGTGCGAAAATCACTTTCAACTGAGGGGCGAATCGCTCGAGTTCCTGTTTCCAGTTTCCCAGCAACGACGCCGGAACAACCAACAGGCTGGGGCCTTGTCGGGAGATCTTGCGATCGCGAATGTCTGAGTCCAGTCGAAGCAACAGATCGATCACCTGGATCGTCTTTCCCAATCCCATGTCATCCGCCAGGCAAGCTCCCAGTTGCAATCGAGTCATGAACCATAGCCAGCGGACGCCATCCGCCTGATAAGGCCGCAATGTCGCATTGAGTCCTGTTCCCGGTCGACAACCATTGACTCCACTGGGATCACGCATGCGAGCCAGCGATTCATGCAGCCAGTCTCCGGCGGTGACACGTGTCCAGTTGACGACAGATTCTTCTGTTCCTTCTCCTTGCAGAGATGCTCCCGCGAGGAGCCGCATTCCTTGCAGAAAATCGACACCGTTGGCGTGGGCCTTTTGCAGTTGCTTCCAGTGGTCGAGAGCTTCCTTGAGTTGCTCGCGGTTGACCTCAACCCACTTTCCTCGCAGCAATTGCAATCCATCCGTCGAAGCCAGCAATTGCTTGATTTCGGCGGCGGTCAATTCGTCGTCGTCCAGGGAAAGGCTGACGTTGAAGTCCAGCAACCCGTTCATCCCCAATGCACTGGGGGCTTTCTCTCCCAGTCGTACCTGAACCGACGGACGCGGTGGCTTCCGCGACTTCCACCAATTCGGGACGCGAATGACAAGGCCGCATTCTTCCATGAGCGGGACATCGCGAAGAAATCGGTACGCCTGATCGATCGACATCGCGTGCGGCTGAAACAAGGCACGCGATGACAGCCATTCGCTGACGATAGAACTTCGATCTGCCGCAGCGCGGACCGGCGTCAGTAACTCGGCGAGTTTCTGTTGATCGCGTTCCCCAGCGTATTGCTTCAGGGCCTGGGCCAGTGGCAAATGCTGGACAGCCGACTTTGCCGTCATTCGGTGAGTATAGGTCGCCAGAAATGCAAACGGTCGATCAGAGTCTCGTTTGTTCTCGGCCAGATGAAAGGTGACTCGTCCCAGAACTTGCCAGGTGGGGTTCAATGCCCGCAGCAGCGGTACCAAGCCCCCTTCGGTTTCGTTTGCACGCTCGCGTAAACATTCTGCCAATTCTACCCAGATGGACTTGAGAACCTGGCTGGTCAGATACTCCAAGCCTCGCATCGGCGGAGCATCGGCGAGCACAACCTCCAATTCGAGGTCATTGGGTGGTGGAACGAATTCCACAATCGGCTTTGATGGCTTCGGGCGTGTGAAATCGGCCCGATCTTGCTCTTCCATCTGGCAGGCGGATTGAAAACAACGCCGAGCCCAGTTTCGCCAGAAGCTCATTTCGATGGAAAGCGGCTTGCTGTCGCTCCGTTGAGCCAGCCACATCAACCCGTCGGAGGATGACCGTTCAAACTCCGCCCGTAACGAGCCTGTCTCTTCATCAGTCCACGACGGGACGTCATCGACATTTGAAGGATTATTGACCGCCGATTCGCACAGCAATCGTCCGTGGGGAGAAACACTGATTCGCAGGATCACTTTTTCGGATTCCTCTCGATGCATGCACTGGCGTTGAATTTGTCCGGGTTGGATTGCAGAAGTTCAGCGATTGTCGCGAACAAAGTCTGTTTCACCAACTCACAACTGCAATCTGGTTGCGTACCTCACCAAGGAGTGATAAGAAATAACTCGACGTTTGAAGGCAAGAATCGACGCGAAGGGATTCCGACATGCGATGGGGCGATGATTTTGGATACCGAGACTACGTTCCCGTCGGTCAAAAGCTGGCGAATGCGAATCAATATGCGCGTGATGTGGCTTCGAAGTCGGGACGGGAACCATCGCCTGTAAAACCTGCCGGCCGCACAATCACGAAGACTTTCTGGGGCACCGCCTGGTGCGACAATCTCAAGGCCTACAGTGACTATTCCAACCGCCTCCCTCGCGGTGCCACGTACCTGAGAAACGGGTCGGTGGTGGATCTTGTGATCACTCCTGGGGCAGTCGAGGCCATTGTTGCGGGGTCCGATCCTTATGAGATTGAGATCCAGATCGAGAAACTCCCCAAAGCTGAATGGACAAGACTCAAGGAGGATTGTTCGGCCTCCATTGATTCATTACTCGATCTTCTGGCGGGTAAGTTTTCCAAAGGTGTGATGGCCCGATTGACGCAAAAGACGGGTGGACTATTTCCTTCACCCAAGCAGATTTCGATGAGTTGCAGTTGTCCTGACTATTCCTCGTGCTGCAAGCACCTGGCTGCCGTGATGTATGGAATCGGATGTCGACTCGACACGCAACCTGAGTTACTGTTCGTGCTGCGAGGCGTAGACCACATGGAATTGATCTCGGAAGCGGTCGCGGAAGGAAATCTCGACAGAGAACTGACAGACAGCAGCGACAACTCGCTGGCAGGTGTCGATCTCGGAGCACTCTTTGGAATTGAACTGGAACAGCCTTCTGCACCAGTTACAACCGCGGTCCCAGCAAAAAGCCCCCGAAAGGCGACCGTCAAAAAGGCCGTGAAGGGTGTCAGCGCCAAAAAGACAGCGACAGACAAGAAGTCAACGAGAAAGCCGGTGCCGAAATCGTCAGTCTCTAATGTTGCTGTTGATGCAACCAAAATCAAAAAACAGCCCGTAAAGACCGCCGTTAAGAAAAAGGTCGCCAAATCACGAGTGCCGAAGCGGCCGAAATGATCGGCTGACCGAGCGAGACCGCCCGGCAGCAATCCGTGATTGTCCTTCCAATGCATAGATACTTGCTGAAACTGTCACGCTGACGTGCCCGATTCCGATGTCCGCGCATTCAGCTTTGGCCCCGAATCGAATTGACCGTTTCGGCAGATTCTGCCATATCTCGCTCCTTCGGTGGGCGGTTTTTCTGGCAGGGATGTGCTGATGGCAATTAAGAATATTTGCGTTGGGGCGGCAGGAATTGGTTGTCTGATACTTCTTGCTGGGCTTGGGGTTGCGCTGGCACAGACCAGTACCCCAGCGACGGGACCGACGCTGGCTGATCTGCAGATGCGACTGAAGCACGCGCAGTCAGAGACGGATTTGGAGCCGAAGCTTAAACAGCAGGTTGTGGAGACCTACCAGGCGGCGATTGAACGATTAGAAATTGCCACCGAATCGACATCGACTGCCAAGTCATTCCTGCAGCGGATAAATTCCGTCACGAGTGATCTGGCCGAAGCCCGCCAAAAGCTGGCGGAAGTTCCAGAGAAACCGACGTTGACTGTTCCTGCCGATGCCAACATCGAGGCGATCGAAGCCGACCTCAGCGAACGGCGGAAGCAAATCGAAGAGCCTGATACGGGACTGCGTGCAATCGCCGATCTCGCGAAGAAACAGCTCTCCTCTCGCAAGTCGCGACTGGAACGTATTGCCAGCGATCTGACCGAGATTGAAGAGCGACTGACTTCCATTCAGGAATCGATGGAAGAGACGCCACCGGACCACGAACCCCGTGAACTTACCATTGCCAAGCAGACATTGTTACTCGTTCGACGGATGCGTGCCAACGAAGAGCGGACGGCCTTGCGCGCCGAACAATCGTGGTGTGAATCAGATGACGTGGACCAGCTTCTCAAGCTCAATCGAGATCTGGCCGCGAAGCATTTGGTGCTGGCTGAAGCAGAAGTCAGCATGCTTCAGGACGAAGTTGATAAGCGCCGGGGAAGCGAAGCGGATCAGCGAGTTCGCGCGTTTGCTCTGGTCGTTCAAAACGCCACACCGCAGGTAAAGCCGATCGCCGAGCAAAATCTGAAGTTCGCGGAAGAGAGTCGAAATCTCGCAATCGCCTTGCATGAAACGAACGATCGTGTGGAATCGACGCGAGACCGATTTAACAGTCTGGCTGCGGAATTCGATCAGTCGAAGAAGATGGTCGAAGCGGTTGGCTTGACCGAATCGATCGGACTGTTGTTGCGTCAGCAACGCGCGAAACTCAGTGACACTCGCGGTCTTCATTCACGCCTCGCCTTGCGCGGCGAAACGGTTCGACAGACGCGAATGAAAATCTTCCAGATCGAGAGCGAACTGGCAGTGCTGCAGGATCTGGATGCCGCATCCCGAAAAACGGCAAATGAACTGCTGAACGAAGAGTCCTCACTTCCGGCAACGGCTGCGAGCCTTGAGACACCTGCCGTCAAAAAGCTGGCTTTAGAAGTGCGTCCGTTACTGGAACAACGACGTGAATTGCTTGAACACCTGGAATCGGACAGCAACAAGCATTTCGAAACACTCGTGTCACTTGATAATCAGGAACGCAAGTTGCTTGAGGCGACCGAGCGCTATGCCGACTATGTTGATGAACGAGTCCTCTGGATTCGGACGGGGGGCGTCTTCGGCGGTGTGCAGGCAACCCGCGCCGTCAGCAATACGGCCTGGCTGTTGGACGACGCAAACTGGTGGAAGGTCGTTGATGCGATTCAAACCAACGTGAATCGTGAGCCGTTACCTTACATCGTAGCTGCGATCGGGTTTTTGATCTGGATTGGGACGCGCTGGTCGCTACGACGTCGACTGCAGGCCGCTGGAATTGGTGCTGATGATCCGACTTGCCGGGACCTGTTGCCGACTCTGCAGGCGATCGGTCTGTCGGTGCTCTTGGCAGGATTCGTTCCGGCGGTGCTGGCGTTCATCAGTTGGCGACTCGATCATTGTGCTTCCGCTTCTCGCTTCGTGCACGCGGTTTCTCTGGGTCTGCGTCGGGCGGCTATTTTTTGCTGGCCGCTGGAACTACTGCGACTCATGGTGGTTCGCGGCGGGCTGGCTCAGAAGCACTTCGACTGGTCAGCAGAGACGATCACCCGATTGCGTCGCCATTTGTCATGGTTCATTCCCATCGGGATAGTTCTGATTTCAATCATCGGGATGGTCGAGGCCACGGCGGATGACCAGCGTCTCGATTCGCTGGGACGAATGAATTATCTGGTATTTGGCGGATTACTCGCATTCTTCTGCCAACGAGCATTTCCACGTAGTTCACGAGCAGCGACGGCACCAGCCGAACTTTCAACCGACTCCCGTCGCGACGCTCCTTCAGAAGACGATGTTTGGATGAATCGCCTGGCACGGCTGGGCGCATTTTTGGCAATTGTACTTCCCATCGGGCTGCTGATTCTCTGTTGGAGCGGTTACTTCTATACCGCCCTGCAATTGACATGGCGGTTGCAATCGAGTTGCGGGCTGTTGATGAGCCTGGTTCTGTTACGAGGTACGGTGCGTCGCTGGATCACACTCGAACGCCGCAGGATGGCCGTCCTTCAGGCAGAAGAAATGGAAGCGATTGTCGGGGCAGAAAAGCACCCTGATTCTGAATCGCATTCACCGTTCCTATTCCCTCGCTGGACCTGGCCTGATTTCCGAATGAACCTGTCACAGATCGTGACTCAGGTTCGCAGTTTGCTCGATACGGGACTGCTGACGATCGCTGCAATCGGACTGTGGTTCGTGTGGGCTGACGTCACACCGGCCCTGAATATTCTCGATCGCGTCACTCTGTGGAAGACCACAGTCGAAGAAGTGGTCGAAACCAAGGGGGCTGATGAGAAGCCTGTGGTACAGGTCCTTCGCCGTCCAGTGCCCATCACAGCAGCGAATCTTGGAATCGCACTCCTGATCATTTCAATCGCCATGATCGCCGGCCGCAACATTCCCGGGTTGATTGAAGTGATTCTGCTGGAACACCTGCAAGTCGACGCAGGGATTCGCTTTGCAACAACATGCCTGGTGAGGTACGTGATTTTTACGGCGGGAGTCATATTTGCGTTCAACCAGATCGGGATCGGCTGGAACAGCGTGCAATGGCTGGTGGCCGCGGCATCGGTGGGGCTCGGCTTTGGGCTGCAGGAAATCTTTGCAAACTTTGTATCGGGGATCATCCTGCTGTTTGAGCGTCCGATGCGCGTGGGAGATGTGATCACGATTGAATCGACGACGGGAACGGTTTCGAGAATTCGATTCCGGGCGACAACAATTGTTGACGGAGATCGCAAGGAACTAATCGTTCCCAACAAGTCCTTTATCACCGGCAATCTGCTCAACTGGACCCTCAGCGACAGTATCAATCGGGTGGCGATCAAGGTCGGCGTTGCTTACGGTTCCAATGCGAACAAGGTCCGTGAACTCTTACTGCAGATCGCGTCTGAGCACCCGGTCCTGCTGAAAGATCCCGCACCGACTGCCGTCCTGGAAGAGCTGGGGGAAAGTGCTTTGAACTTCCAGTTGCGTGCGTTTCTGCCGACGCTCAAAGATCGCCAGAAGACGATGCACGAACTGAATACCATGATTCATGAACGCTTCCGTGCCGCCGGAATCGAAATCCCGTTCCCTCAGCAGGATATTCATATTCGGACTCAACCGTCCGAATCGGACGCGGCAGATCTGCAGAAATCGCTGCCAGACGCGCTGCGTCGGGCAGGCGTGAACGTGGAATGATCGACAACGAGTTTAATAATCCTCGTCGTCAGACTGCTGCCGGCTGACAATCACCAGCGAATGCCAGCCTGTTGCATAGGTTTCAAAGCCTTGCGAGCGGGCATGACCAACAATTACGGGCTTTCCGTTGATGTTCGTCAGCAGGTAATCCTTGGATTTGGCAAACAACTTTTCCTGGCCCCGGAAGCGAATTGTTTCCACTAACTGCTGGCCTGCTGAATCGGCGAGGATCAGGCCGTTGGAATCGACAATACAGGCCCGCCCATTGTCTTTTTCCTCTGGCGACAGCCGAACGTTTTCGACGATGGTCTGTGCCAGTCCGTCCCAGTTAAAGACGACCGCGAGTACCCCAATGGGGCGTCCGGTGGAACTTCCATTTTCGCGAACAGCACACGAGTAAACCAGGATTCGACGTCCATTTGCCAGTGACGAGATGTGAGCCGTCTGGAAGCCAAAGATGTCACCTGACCTGGACTCCATCGCCGCCTGAAACCAAGGTGCACTGCTGTGATTACTCCCTACGGACCGAAAATTGTCCGGCCGACCGTTTGCAATGACATTTCCCGCAAGATCGCAGATGACCAGGTCGAAATAGACTGTATAGGCGTTGAGAATCACTTCCAGTCGCCGACTGGCTTCCTTGGTGACTGCGGGAATTGGATTTTTGGCTGCACTCACAACACTGGCGTCAGTGGCCCACCAGCGGACGTCGCAGGTCCGTTCATACAAATTTCGATCGATAAGATCGATGTTGGACAGCGCCAGATCAGATAATCGCGTTCCCAGCGTTTCCGTTGCCAGAGTGTCCGTGATTTGTCGCAAATCCTGCAGCGTCGCCAGAGTCCTCTTTTCCAGGTTGCGTGCCACGTGCGATGTTTGAGTCGCCAGCGTCTGCATTTCCTGCGAGACCACCGAAAACGCCTGGCCCGACTGGCCACCCGCCCGACTGGCTTCAATGCGTGCATTGAGTGACAGCAGGAGTGCACTTCGATTCAGATTCTCGATATCTGCCACGGCTGCGGCCAGTGCGTTATTCATGCACTGAATCGAACCGGAGATCGAGTACCGATGGCTCTTGTCTGTTGAACGAGTCTGTGGCTCGTCAAACTCGTGTCCGGCAGATCGGTCGTCGAGGGTCTCGTGTTGAAGTGTGCCGGTCGTCATGAGAATGCCACTTTCGAGAGAAATTGTTCAGTTGCGCGTTCGACGAATGCATTGCATTCGGTAGTCGGAATCGGGAGGCAGATTTGTACGCAGTGAGCGGCGGACTGCGATGGGAATCTACCGTCGGAATTTTGACGACACGCGATTGCTTCGACGAGGATCAACTGACCGCTTCAATCAAAAATGCGAAGTCAATCGATCCGTCACAGCCCCTTTTGTCGTAGCGTGGCAGGATCGCGAGCCAACATTTCGGCATCGCGATCCGGCCGTGGCACCATGCACGTCATCAAGCATCGTAGTTGTAGGAAGCCGTCAACGAAACAGGGTTCATTCCGGCTGTTCCGGGCAGGCGGTAGCTACGACCGGACGGCCGAACCGGGGTCGTGGAATTGCGGGTGGAGTCGTCCCCGCCCATCTTGTGCGCCGACGCTGCCAATCGGTCCACATGCTCTGCAATGGCCGATGTTCCGTCCGCCACTTGTTGAATGTTTTGCGAAATCTCGCCCGTCATCGCCGTCTGCTCGGCCACGGCACTCGCAATCGCATCCTGATTCACCGTCACCTCGTCAATTACTTCACTCACACGATGGATGGCCTTGACGGCATTCCGCGTGTCCGCCTGAATCGTTTCGATACGGTGAATAATGTCTTCCGTCGCTTTGCCTGTCTGCTTGGCGAGTTCTTTGACTTCATTGGCGACGACCGCAAAACCTTTACCAGCTTCACCGGCACGTGCGGCCTCAATCGTCGCGTTCAATGCCAGAAGGTTGGTCTGCTCGGCGATCGAATTGATGGCTTTGATCACATTTCCAATTTCAGTGCTGCTGCTGCCCAGCTTGTTGATGGTCACCGTTGTCGATTCCACCGCCTCAACAGCGGTGCGGCAGACATTGACAGCGTTGGTCGTATTACGCGAAATCTCACTGATACTTTGTTCAAGTTGCTCAACCGCAACAGATAGGGCAGCGGCATTGGTGCCGACATGTGAAGCCATTTTTCCAGCAGCAAAGGCTTCACGGCTCAGCGGTGCAATAACTTCCCGGACCGTATAACAGCCGAGCCAGGCGACCAAGACCAGAACTACCCCAACCAGAATGGAAGTCCAAAGTAATCGAGTTTCGATCAGGCCTTTCACTTCCGCCTCGACCTCCGTCGTTCGGGCATTTGCCATTTCGACAATTCGGTCAATCGCTGAGCGGTGTTGATTGTAGAAGACTTGCAACTGACCACGTGCCAGATCACGAACTGCCGTGGCGTCATTTCGGCGGCAAGCCGGGATGAATTCGCTCGCTCGCAGTTTAAAAAACTCAACTGCGGGAAGATACGAATCCACAACAACAGCCGTCTTGAGCTCACTGAGTTCCAGTGCTTCACTCCAGAACCGGTGTCGCGATTCGTACTCGATCTGAAGCAGATCACCCTTTTGAATCAGCAGTTCGAGATCGCGACCGGGAACCTTGGATTCAACGGCATCCGCCAGTTGCATGACCAGCAGATAGGATTCAAGTATGTACTCGGGCGGCGGCAGCACATCTGCGACCAGATCTTTACCCTGGACAATCCGCTGATAGTAAGGTCCGTGAACCTTAGCCATTTGCATCGTGCTGTAGGCACAGAGACTGCACGCCAGGAATCCAACCACGCTGATCCCTACCATTGCATACAGCCGCATTCCTACGGACAGATTGCGATACCATGTGTTCATCAGGCGGTTCCCGAAATCATTGGTGGAAGTGTTGGGCAGCATTCGAAGGTTTGGTTCGAAATTGGTCGTGAACGAATGCTCGTGCGACTTATATCGCTGGTCCATCAAGTGCAAGCACGCCCTGATGAGGTCGCCCAGGCTGATCTCTTGATCGATGGAACCCTCAAAAGCTTGCCTAAAACTTTCTGATCCGTGGGTTTTACGGCGAGAAGCCTGGCGACCCTTTCCAATCGTGAGGGTCTAAAGTGTTCTCTGACGAATGGCTGGAATCTATTCAAATCTGGTTCGTTTCGGATAACCACGGCGTTACGACCATCACGGTCGACGTGGTTAACCTCAAAGTGCGAACGGATATTTGTGATCGCCGCAAGTAATTCAAATGCGGTTCGATGTGAAAGGCAGCCTGCGCCGGCAATCCACACCTCATCCACCGACAGTCGATTCATGCCATCGACCGCGCGGAACGATTAAGGACTTCCCTCCGATGGGCGAACTCGATGATATCGTCAAAGAATTCCTTGTCGAAAGCTACGAGAATCTGGATCAGTTGGACCGCGATCTGGTCGCGATCGAAGATTCTCCGAATGATCGCGAATTACTGTCCAGCGTCTTTCGGACAATCCATACCATCAAGGGAACTTGTGGTTTCCTGGGATTCCCGATTCTGGAGCACGTGACCCATGTCGGCGAGAGCCTGCTGTCGAAGCTTCGTGACGGCGAACTGCAACTCGACGGTCCGATCGCCAACGGTTTGCTGGCAATGGTTGACGCCGTACGAACAATCCTGGCAACCATTGAATTCAATGGTACTGAAGGGGACGACCACTACGAGTCGCTGATTGCCACTCTCGATCAATTGCGAACGGCCTCAAATGCACCAGTCGCAGCCGTCGCCGTAGCTGCGAACGCACCGAATAGAAGTGGCGGCATCGAAGAACAGATCCTCGAATCGATGGAGGATATTTCTTCACTCGTTGAAGACCTGAAGCAGAATCCTCGACCTTCCAAGAAGCTGACCAGACGAACGTCAGCACCAAGTCGAAGAGCTCAGAAGTCCGGCTCGACGAAGGGCGGCCCAGCGTCACGTCCAGATCACGTGTCGATGCCTGCGCCTGAATCAAGTCCAAACGAGCAGACGTTTGCCGGGAAAGCGAGTGCCAGTGGCGCCGCTGGCGTGACGACCGATTCCGCCCAGGAAGCAACAGCGATCGGCGAATTCGCAGCGACTCGGGCCTCCGCTCAACAAGGTTTGCCAATCGCAGGCTCTGTGGCGAGCGCTGCTGAACCGCAGGCAGAATCGGGAGAGAAAAGTCAGGGCTTGTCGGAATCGACGGTTCGTCTGGATGTTTCGCTTCTGGATCGACTGATGAACCTGGTCGGCGAACTGGTCCTTACCCGTAATCAGATCCTTCAGTTCAGCCAGTCTTCACCAGATTCTGGTTTAGCGGATGCCGCCCAGCGTCTGAATCTGATTACGACCGAGTTACAAGAGGGAGTCCTAAAAACCCGAATGCAGCCGATCCGCAATGCGTGGAGCAAGCTGCCACGTGTCGTCCGTGACCTCGCCCAGAGCTGCGCGAAGAAGGTCACTGTCGAAATGGAAGGTGCAGACACCGAACTCGATAAGACCATTCTCGAGGCGATCAAGGATCCGCTGACGCATATCGTCCGTAACTCCGTCGATCACGGAATCGAAACGCCCGACGTCCGCATCGCGTGCGGAAAGGCAGCGGAAGGAACGCTTCGGTTGCGAGCGTTCCATGAAGGGGGGCAGGTCAACATTGAAATTGCCGACGATGGCGGCGGAATCAACCTTGATCGTGTCCGCGCGAAGGGAATCGAACAGGGACTGATCACGCCAGAGCAAGCAGCGGCGATGTGTGATCGGGATGTCATGCAGTTAATCCTCTTGCCCGGATTTTCCACTGCGGCCAAAGTGACCAGCGTTTCAGGCCGCGGGGTCGGGATGGACGTTGTTAAAACAAATGTTGAAAAGATTGGTGGCGCACTGGATATCAGCAGCGTTGCAGGAGAGGGGACAACACTCCGGATCCGAATTCCGCTGACTCTGGCTATCGTGCCAGGGTTGATAGTGACCTGTGGTGGGGACCGCTACTGCATTCCTCAAGTCAGTCTCCTGGAACTCGTACGTCTGGATTCCGAAGGGACGCATGGACGAATCGAAACCATGCACTCGGTCCCTGTCTATCGTCTGCGGAGCCAGTTGTTACCTTTGATCTACCTGGATGAGGAACTGGGACTTCGTCCGCGTCGGACTGATGCGGAACGCCGTGAAGCAGAGATCGTGAACATTGTCGTCTTGCAGGCTGAAAATCGACAATTTGGACTCGTCGTCGATCGAATTTCGGACACCCAGGAAATTGTCGTCAAACCGCTCGGCCAGCACCTGAAAGACCTGACGATATTCGCGGGGTCCACGATCATGGGCGACGGGACCGTTTCGCTGATTCTTGATGTTGCTGGAATCGCGCGGCAAGGTCATGTGCTGGGCACCGACGGGGGACGGACCATGCAGGAGGCGACTAACGGGAAGAATGATACTGTCGCAACGAAGCAGGAGTACTTGATTGTCGACCCGGGTGACGGATCAAGGGCAGCGATCTGCCTGTCAACGGTGGCACGCCTGGAGGAAATCAGGCCCGAGACTGTGGAGCGGTGTGGAAATCAAGTGGTGACTCAGTATCGAGACAAGATCATGCCATTGATTTCGCTCGATGGTGGGTTTGGTGGGACGTGCACTGAAGTGGGGACGATTTCAGTTGTCGTTTACCGTGGCGACCAGCATGACTATGGATTCATGGTCGGTAAGATTCTCGACATCATCGATCACGCAATCTGCGACCCGGATTCCGTGCTAGGCAGCCAACAAATCATGGGTGGACAAGTGACCAGGATCATCGATCTCTCACGGTTGATTTGTGCCTGACGCACGACTCGACCACTTCAAACGAGACCACGGCGAAACTCTACGAAAGAAGTTTTATGGATTCCCAGTCCGCCTTCTGTACTTTTCGAGTTGAAGACATGCACTTCGGAATTGAGGTGTTACGAATTCAGGAAGTGATTCGTGAACAGCAGATGACTCGCGTTCCGTGTGCCTCGCCCATCGTCCGGGGGTTAATGAATTTGCGAGGCCAGATCGTCACGGCACTTGATTTCCGGCGCCGTATTGGGCTTCACGAAAGAACGACTCAAAAGCCGTTAATGAACGTTGTGGTGCGGACGCATTCGGGCCCGGTCAGTCTGCTGGTCGACGAAATCGGTGACGTGCTGCAGATCAACTCCGACCGTTTTGAACCACCGCCGGAAACGTTGCGAGGAGTGCCGCGGAGTTTGATTCGAGGTGTCTACAAACTCGACCAGCGACTATTGCTCGTTCTGGATCTCGAACCCGTACTCAATCTGTCTGCGTAAATCGGGCAAAGGAAACTCCGGAGATTTTTCGGTCTCGCGAATCGATCAGTTTTCGGTTCAAATTCGGCATCGTTTCAAACGGTAATCTTTATGACATCCAGTCCAATTCGCATCCTCATGGCAGACGATTCAGCCGTGATTCGCCGATTGCTATCGCAGGCGTTTACTGCAGATCGCGAACTGTTGATCACGGGAATGGCAGTTCACGGCGGTGAAGTCTTGCAATTGCTCGCGTCACAACGCCCCGACATCGTGCTGCTCGACGTGGAAATGCCCGTCATGGATGGAGTGGAAACGGTAATGGCGATCCGAAAGGTCTCTCCTTCCATTCCGATTGTGATGTTCAGTTCGATTACGTCGGCAGGTGGTCAGGCGACGCTGGATGCACTCGCTGCAGGCGCGAACGACTATGCGACGAAGCCGACGCGGCAGGGACATGCCGTCGACGCCCTGGGCTATATCCGGAGCGAGCTGATTCCGAAAATCAAACATTGGGGACGCAGGCAGCAGTTGCGAAACACGGGTGGGACAAATCCTGTCGGGCGGCCTGTGACCGCGCACTCGCACATCGCAACCAATGCACTTCCCAAGGCGGCAATGATCGGAATGACAAGGTCAGCGGCACCGGCGCCAGTGAATGTGTCCTCGGCTCGCAATCCTGTCGACGTCGTTGCCATCGGTGTCTCAACTGGCGGGCCAAACGCACTTGCCGAGGTGCTTGAGGCCATTCCGGTCGACTTTCCGGTGCCGATTGTCATTGTCCAGCATATGCCCGCCGTGTTTACGCAGTTGCTGGCCACCCGCCTGGATGCGACGTGTTCGTTGCGGGTACGCGAGGGTGTCGACGGTGCTGTTCTGCAACGCGGGGACGTCTGGATCGCGCCCGGTGATTTCCACATGACGGTCAAGAAGCGTCGAACGGATTGCGTCCTTGAAATTGCGCACGGACCGCTGGTCAATTCCTGCCGTCCTTCCGTTGATCCGCTCTTTCAATCGATCGCAACTGTTTATGGTGGCCATTGCCTGGGGGTGATCCTGACTGGCATGGGGCGCGACGGCGAGGACGGTAGCCGAGCCCTTTGCGAGGCCGGTGGTCAAGTGATTGCACAGGACGAAGCCAGCAGTGTCGTGTGGGGTATGCCACGCGCCGTTACGCGCGCAGGTCTGGCCAGCGCCGTTGTGCCACTCACGCAAATTGCTCGTGAAATAGTCGACCGGACCCGCCGGATATCAACCCCTCTGATGGCCCCCCTCCGTTCACGTTAATGGTCCACCACCTGACGTCCGACTTCGCGATCCCCTTAGAATGAATTTTAATTGCGTTCACAAAGGTTCGTCCGATGGCACTTTCCGAAACCGACGTCACTTACCTGCAACAGCTCGCGGTGCGCCGTTCCGGCAACGTGCTGACGCACAAACACACATATTTGATGGAATCATGGCTGACGCCCGTTGTTGAGGAACTCGGTCTGCCCAACGTCGAAGCACTGGTGGCTGAGTTGAAACGCGCACCAGGGAGATACGACGATCAAGTCGCGGCTGCGATGACGATCAACGAGACCAGCTTTTTTCGCGACGTTCAACCCTTCGAAGCATTGCGTCGCACCGTGATTCCAGCCCTGATACAGGAACGCAGCCGAACCAAACAATTAATTATCTGGTGCGGTGCCTGTTCCAGCGGACAGGAGCCTTACACCACGGCCATCACACTGAGAGAATACTTCCCCCAACTTGCTTCCTGGAATGTCCGGATCGTCGCTACCGACATCTGCGAAGAAATGCTGGAACGGACTCGTGCAGGTCTGTACTCGCAGCACGAAGTTTCACGCGGGTTGCCGTCGGCATTGCTGGCCAAATATTTTACGAGAGAAGGATTGAAATGGCAGGCTCACGCTGAGCTTCGGAAATGGATTGACTGTCGCAAGCTGAACCTCGCCGGACGCTGGGGCATCATGCCTCGCTTTGACATTGTCTTCATGCGAAACGTACTGATCTACTTCGATCAGGCGGTCAAGGAATCTGTCCTGCAACGGACAGCTTATAATCTTGCCCCGGACGGCTACCTGTTTCTTGGAGGCGGCGAATCGATGGTCAATTTGAATGCTCCCTTCCGACGAGAAACCATCGATCGGACGGTCTGCTTCCGACCTGAACCGCAACCCGGATCGCAAGGACGTCCCGTTTCACTATCCCAGTCGAACTGGTAAACCATGCGTGTTCGGCGCGGGTCTCCTGACTCCGCCGAAACGGCTGACCGAAGGTCTCCTCGTTTTTCCCATCCGCGATGTCCCTTCGTTCGCATGGCCCAATGCTGCTTAGGTTCGTCAAACGAATGCGATCATCAGACTGCAGCAAGGTGACACAACCACAGTGCCACCCACTTCCAAATACCGAACGGAACCACCTGCTCCCTTGGTTTCCGGGTGGGATGAGGTAGAATCGACGGGCGTCGATGGATCTGCCGGTTGGGAGAGTTCTTCCATTCGGACACAAGCATTCACTGCCGCGAACTCGATGAATCCTGATGGGATCGAGGGATCGGACTTGCCTGTGGCTGACCTGCCGCTGTTCAATGGATTGACGTCTGCCGACTGAATACCCGCCTGAACTCCTACCTGCTGCGAGATTGCGTCATGAAGTGCCGTTTTTTCGGCTGGGTCTCGCCCATCGTCGTCCTGATGACCTCAACGGTGTCACTTGCGGTCGAACCGGATCCCGCGGCCGTTGAGTTTTTTGAGGCGAAGATTCGCCCGATTCTGGTGACGCATTGCCAGGAATGTCACAGCACCTCCTCCAAGCTTCTCAAGGGGGGCCTGCTGGTTGATCACCGCGAAGGATTGATGAAAGGTGGTGATTCCGGGCCCGCGATCATTCCGGAAAAGCCCGAGCAGAGCCTGTTGCTCAAAGCACTGAAGTATGACGGTGTGGAAATGCCCCCCAAGGGAAAACTTCCCGCCAACGTGATCGCCGACTTTGAACAGTGGATTCGACAGGGGGCGGTCGACCCTCGTGTTCGCCCCGTTGCTGCCACATCACCCCGAATGGACTTTGCCGAAGCGAGCAAGCTCTGGTCGTTTCAGCCACCCAAAGTGACGGCCGCACCAACCGTTCAACAGGCGGAATGGCCAAAACGCGAACTCGACAAGTTTGTCCTCTCTCAGTTGGAAAAGCACGCACTCAAGCCGAGTGAACCCGCGGATCGTCGGACTCTGATCAGGCGTTCCACCTTTGATCTGATCGGACTGCCTCCTTCCCCCGAAGAAGTCGAGGCGTTCGTCAACGACCCTTCGCCACAGGCGTTTGAAACCGTCGTCAATCGTCTCCTGGACTCTCCGCATTATGGCGAGCGTTGGGGACGCCACTGGCTGGATGTTGCCCGCTACGGTGAAGACCAGGCTCACACCTTCAAGGCTCGTAACTATCCTCAGGGATTTCGGTACCGGGACTGGGTCGTGGATGCCTTCAATAAAGATATGCCGTACGACCGATTTGTCGCCGAGCAGATCGCCGCAGACTTGATCGGCAGTCCCAGCGACCCCAAGCGACTTTCTGCCCTAGGTCTGTTCGCACTCGGCCCAGTCTATTATCAGGACAATGGTGAGCAGGCAAAGGCCCTGGCGGACGAATGGGATGACCGCGTCGACACACTGACTCGCGGTGTTCTGGGGCTCACCATCTCGTGTGCGCGCTGCCACGATCACAAGTACGACCCGATTACAACAGCCGACTATTACGGCCTGGCCGGGATTTTCGCGAGTTCCGACTATCAGGAGCGTCCCATCGTTCCGCAAGAAGTCCTCGATCAGAAGAGCAAGGCAGATGCTGCTGTCAAAGGGCATCAATTGCAACTCGATCGATTCCTGGATGAGGAAGCTCGCAAGCTGCGGGTGACGCTGGTTGCCGAGATCCCTCAGTACATGACAGCAGCCTGGAAGGGGATCAATCAACAAAAGACCAAGCCCAATGACAAAAAAGTCCTGGCTAAGGTGGCAGGTGAGCAAAAGGTGAGCGAAGTTCTCCTGAAACGCTGGGTCGATTTTCTGTCGGCCACGGGCGAAGGCCAAAAGTCGCGTCCCTGGCTGGCAGGTTGGTACGAGTGGTATGGAAAGCAGGATTCCAAGCTGGATCTGTCGGCGGATGCCGCGGCGCTCGCGACTGTTCAGCAATTTGCGACCGAGTTCCAGGCTCTCGTTCAGTCGAAACTGCCAGCGAAGGATCAGCTCTTTGCGGAGTTCGGCGAGAACATTGCGTTCGTCAACTCGAATGACAAAGCAGTCGTTCCGCCGGGAGTCATTCCACTGGGTAACCTGTTCGACGACCAGGCAGGAGTCTCGCTCAGTTCAGCGATTTCCATCGATAAATTCGGAGCCGCCGCCAGCGACAAGAGTCTTGGTGTTGATCGAGTGGTTCAGGGGTGGGGCCGACAGACTCAGATCGCCAGCGATGTTCATTTCGACTTCACGAAACTCGGCAGCGATGGCAGTTCGCATGGGGGTGTGATTAACGATGGCTGGGATGCCAGCGGTGGTATTCGCACACTCGGACAATCGTTTCCCTCGAACTCCGGACGGACCGAGCAGGGAATCGGCATGCACGCCAATGCTCTGATTACGTTCGATCTCGACAAGCTACGACAAGCTGGGTTACTCCCTGCCGATCAACGGTTTGTCTTTCGAGCAGATCGAGCAGGATTGAACGACGATACGTTTGGTGGTACCGGGCCGAGTGCTCATCTGGCTGTGATCGTGTCTCGTCCACATCGAAAGAAGGATGTCTACGACGGGATCATCTCCGCGTCCATTAACGGACAGCCAGCGACGATTGGTGAAAATGATCGGGTCTATTACTTCTCGGGCGAGATTCCCGCACCGCTCAAAGCTGACGGAAAGTTTGCCAGGTTCGAAGTTCCGGTTCCCGCGGAAGCCAGGTATCTGACGCTGGTCGCCACCGGAGCAGGCATGGGGCCGGGCGACAATACAATCAGCAGCGATCACACCGTTTTTTCGGGGGCACGACTGGAGCAAGATCCGCTGCCAGCGGCTCCTGTCGCAGCGGCAGGACCAGCATCAGGAACCGCTCGCACTGACGCCGAGTTGCAGCAGGCGAAGCTGGACGCTCAATTGCTTTCGAATCTCCTCTACGATCAAGGGTTGCTGGCGATCCCCGGTAGCGACGCGGACAAGCGATTGCCTGAGCCGGCGGCACAACAGCTGACGCAATTGAAAACCGAGCAGGACCGGTTGAAGAAAGAATTCGATTCCATCCAGGTGGCGATGGCGCATTCTCTGGCTGATACGTCGGGTCGCGACCTGAAAATCTATCTGCAGGGGAACCCCACCAAACAGGGCGACGTTGCTCCCCGGTCGCTGCCTGTCGTGCTGACCGGTGGTGAGCGTAAGGCGATGGGAGCCAAAGGGAGTGGCCGGGCCGAACTCGCTCAAGCCATCTCATCGCGAGACAATCCGTTGACGGCTCGCGTCATCGTCAATCGCGTCTGGCGAGGTCACTTTGGATTTGGATTGGTCCGGACGCCGAGTAACTTCGGGCAATTGGGCGACCGCCCGACTCACCCCGAACTGCTCGACACCCTGGCCGTACGCTTTATGGATTCGGGATGGTCGCTGAAGACTCTGCACCGCGAAATCATGCTTTCGGCAACCTACCAGCAGAGCAGTGCCTATCGGGCCGATGGCAGCGAGATTGATCCCGAAAACAAACTGCTCTGGCGAATGAATCGGCGGCGACTGGAAGTGGAACCCTGGCGCGATGCGATGCTGGCAGTCACAAATGAATTGGATCGTACGGTGGGTGGACCTCCCATCGATCTCGGGTCTAGTGGCAATCGGCGGCGTACGATTTATGCGTTCATCAGCCGACATCAACTGAACGACCTTTTACGACTCTTCGATTTTCCAGATCCCAACATTACCAGTGATCGTCGTAGTGTGACCACGGTACCACTGCAGCAATTGTTTGTGCTCAACAGCGATTTCATGACGCAGCGGGCTCGGGCTCTCGCCGGCCGTCTGAATGCGAACCGCGATGCAACGGATGAGGCAAAAATCCGACAGGCCTTCGCGTCACTCTTCAGCCGCCCGCCGACTGATGACGAATTGAAGCTGGGGCTGACATTCCTGGGATCCGCAACCACAACTGGAA
>Ga0194055_10000439_pt1 | contig 33506 bp, 26 predicted proteins | sample SepL449m_MetaG_FD_155482 | JGI IMG/M metagenome (GOLD analysis project Ga0194055, IMG submission 155482) | Anoxic zone freshwater microbial communities from boreal shield lake in IISD Experimental Lakes Area, Ontario, Canada - Sep2016-L442-9m | ecosystem: Environmental > Aquatic > Freshwater >... | reverse complement strand
TCTGTTGACTTAGTTGTGGTAAACCTTGTCTAACAAACTCTGAACCAGGATGCATTTCATCCTCCTGGATCTCTTCCAGCTTTCCCCCAGTCACCCCCTCACGCATCCACAAATTCCGCCGAAGAGCCAAATTTTGAGGCATCTGTGGATAAGTCCATTCGCACCATCATGCAGCTAATGACGCAGGATGCGAAGCGGAACTATGATCGCATCGTTTTTGAAATGGTTCGTGGCGGAACCGAATTCGGAGGATGGGAAGTTGCTGCGGTGCTCGAAGCCGAGTTTCGAGAAGCGACTCAACCAAGTCGGCGGTCCGAACTGATTCCTGTCGAATGCGATTCGGCGGCGGATGTTGATGGAATCATGAATTTGCTGGAAGCGATCGGATGTCAGCGATTTCCAGCGACCAACGTGACTTCGACGTTCCTTGTTGTCCGCAAGATCGCAACCACCAACAAATTTCGGACCGATCTGCCGGAGGGTTCGCGGATTGATACTGGCAGCAACATCAATCAGCCATTTCTAAACTACCGTATCACGACCTGCGATGATCGCGTGGCGCACAGAATCAAATCCGATACCCCGCGACTTTCGTAACGATGGCGAGGCCGCATTTCTCGCCGCGCGTTTGACGCAGCTTCAGGATCTGCACGAGTTTCAGGGAGATGAACTCGGCGGGATTGCCATGCTGATTGAAGGAACTCCTGTTGAAAAGCGGGGAAATTTCCTATTGAATGCGGAGAAGATGACAATTTTAGAGATTCGGAAATTGTTCCCCGAACTCGAGTTTTGCCGAATCTGCAGGAGTTTTGGAAGTGATCAAGCTCTCTCCCGAACAGATGGAAAATCACTTATCTCGGCGTGATTGCCTGCAACTGGCTGCGGGTACCCTGCTGAGCGGAGCGATGTCGCCGCTCGTCCTTGGTCAGGATGCTGGGGCCGCCCAGAGGGGCTTGCCAACGAAAACTGTGGCTGCCGTAGTGACGATCTATACCCGGAATTCTCACTCCGACGTGATCCTCGGCAAGATCCTGGAAGGTTGGGAGCAGGATGGAGGGCAGGGACCAGCCCTCAAACTGGTGTCGCTCTACGTCGATCAGTTCCCGGACGGTGATCTGGCACGGTCGATGTGCAAGAAGCATGGCGTGCCTATTTTTGATTCCATCGAAAAGGCGGTGACGGTTGGTGGCAATCGGATTCCGGTCGACGGGGTCATCAGCATCGGCGAGCATGGAGACTACCCCTACAACGAACTGGAACAGCATCTCTATCCCCGTCGACGTTTTTTTGAGGAGATCACCGCAACGTTTGAGAAGTACGGCCGCGTTGTTCCCGTGTTTAACGATAAGCATCTTGGTCCCGCATGGGCCGATGCCAAGTGGATGTATGACCGCGCGAAAGCTCTGAAGGTCCCCTTTATGGCGGGGTCTTCGATGCCGGTCGGATATCGATTGGAGCCGTTTGAATTACCGTTAAATTCAAAGATCGAAGCGGCGGTTGGGATCGGTTACGATGGCTTGGACATTTACGGGATTCATGCCCTGGAGTTCTATCAGTCGTACGTTGAGCGGCGTGTGGGAGCTGAACGAGGGGTGACATCCGTCCGCTTTCTGCACGGGCCAGCGATGTGGAAAGCGGTCGACGACGGAATCGTATCTCAGGCTGCACTCAATGCTGCCTTTGCGATTGTCCCTAAGACTGGCGAACCAGATGTCCGCAAGGACGAAAATGCCGGGTTATTTCTGTTCGAATACGCCGACGGATTCCAGGGTGCACTCTTCATGCTGAAATGTGTCCAGGGAACTTCGATTGGTATCAAACTGAAGGACCAATCCACGCCTCTCGCGACGGCATTCCACGAACGGTCGGAACCCAGGTATCCTCACTTCGCTTATTTGCTGAAGGCGATCGAGCAGATGATTCATTCCGGGAAACCGACGTATCCTGTCGAACGAACGCTGCTCACGAGCGGCATCCTGGATCGAGCACTGACGTCGCGATCTCGCCGAGGAGAACTGCTGAAGACGCCGGAACTGGCCATTGCTTACCAATCCGTCGCGTATCCACATGCGCCTCGACCACAACTGTGACGAGCAATGCCATCCCGCTTAACGCTCGAAACATCTCTGATTTTGCACGGGCTTCGAAGTCCGTGAAGTCGCCGAATCGCATTGCGGAAGTAACAAACGTCGACGCAAATAGCAGTCCGCCAAGGATCTGTAACCCCGTCCCGACATAAAATGCAGCCTGACGTCCCTCAGAGATCTCTACCTTCCGATTAGCGTTTATCAGTGTTCATCAGCGGTTTCAACCCGCTTCTACGGTGTGATCTCAACCTTCGGCAGCAGTTCCTTCAGTCGCTTGCGCCCCGCGTCCGTCACTTGAGTTCCCCCGAGGTTCAAAGCTCTCAACTGCGTCAGCATAGCCAGATGCTCGACGGACTTGTCGGTGACTTTTCCGGAATTCAGTGTCAATTCCTCAAGAGTTAACATCCCTGCCAGTTGTTTGACCCCCTCGTCGTCAAATACTCCGTTGAAGAACCGCAGCATTCGCAGTTTCGGTAATTGTTTGACCACGGCCAGAGTCTGGTTGGACGCCGGGCGATCATAAATGTCCAGTTCGTAAAGTTCCTTGAGCTCTCCGACAAACGGCAGTCCTGATTCCGTGGTTTCTTTTCCATGGATATGTAACTGCCGCAAATTCTTGAGTGCAGCCAGTTGCTTCAATCCCACATCCGTCACGTTCGTGTGGACGATTTCCAACCGCTGCAGACTGGTCAGTTGGCTAATCGCTTCCAATCCAACGTCGCTGGCCGGTGCGGAATGCAAATTGATCGATTGCAATTGAGTCATTCCTTTCAGGTGCTGGAACCCGGAACCGGTGATCATGGATGCGCAAGTCGTCATGCGGCGCATGTTTGTCAGCTTCGCCAGATGTTCAAATCCATCGTCACTGACAGCCGTCAAGCAGACGTTGAGGAACTGCAGGCTGGTGAGATCTTTCAAGTGGACCAGTCCCGCACTTGTCACTGCGGTGCCGCTCAACTCAAGTCGTCGCAGAGCGTCCTGTCCTGCCAGCAACTTGAGTGTTTCGTCGTGCACTCGTTGTGTCAGTGGCTTTGCTTCTGGTTCTTTGTGACCATCCGTACGCTCGTTCAGATACAACTCGGTAATTCGTCCAAACATCACCAGTGCATCGTCACCAATAATCGAACGCAGCCAGCCGGGTGCAACGACTTCCAACGTGGCCTTGCCATTCAGCCGCTTGACTTCATTCAACAGGGGCCGGTCTCGTTCAAATCGGACAGCGGCCTGTTCCAATTCTGGCACAAGCTTTTCGACATCTGCTTTCAATGCCGGGTCTGTCAGCGTCTCGATCAATCCTTTGATCTGCTGACGCGCAGCATCATCCAGCCGTCCGTCAACAAGTTTTGACGTCTGTGCTGCCATGACGATTTTCTGCAGCAATGCCGTTTCGGGATGCGACCGACGGACGACGACATTCAATTTGCGAGTGGCAGGAATCGGCTGTCCCGGATGGCCAGCAAATCCTTTGACGCCAACCTTGGCATGAAAAACCCCAGGAGGTTCACCCGTGGTGCAGTAGATTTCGTCGTGATTGGGGCCGCCGAACGCGATGTTACTCACGACCTTGGCAGGGACGGGGAGATAGGCCAGGACTTCCGCCTTAGGACTTAGAACTGTGATGCGACCATGCCCAGTCTCTGGCCGATGGAAATCGGCAACCCACAGGTTTCCATCCGTATCGAAGGCACAACCGTCGCCACCGGAACCACCAAGGTCATAAAACAGATCTGGCTTTCCCAGCAGATCATTGTCTCCCACCAGTGCATAACGCAGGATTTTCTTGGACTGTGATTCAATCACGTAAAGGAACTTGCTGGCGGGATCGACGTCAAGACCGTTGGGGAACGCCAGGCCCGTCGCCACGCGATCAACCCGGCCATCGGTTCGAACACGAAAGACGCTGCCGACAGGTGTCTGAGGTGTCGAGCCTTCTGGATCGGTCCAGTAAACGTTTCCGCGCGCATCAATTGTCAGATCGTTCAAGCTGCGGAGCGGTCGCGACTCGTATTGGTCCGCAATGACATTCACAACGCCGTCTGGAGACAGATCCAGCAGCGCCTTGTACTTGTTGTCGCAGATCAGCAAGTGGCCGTCGCGGCGCAACACGGTTCCAGCAGGCCCGAGTTCCATGTGCGTGTGGACGGTTTTGTCGGCAGCGACTCGTAACAGCGGACCCGAGCAGAAAAAAACTTCGCCGTTGCGCCATGTGGGACCTTCGGAATATCCGGGGGCAGGGGCATAGTGATCAAATTTGACTGCGGCCAACCGCTGGGCCAACTCTCCTTTTGGCTCATCGGCGTTCAACGAGACTGGCAACGTGACGTTCAGGGCCAGCATCATGATTGAACTGACGGTCAGGCATCGAGCGATGGTCCAACGGCGGTAAATCACTGGTTATTCTCCGAGAGTGCGAACATAAGCGGGGAATTGTCGGACTATGGTTTCAGATGTTGATCAACGAATCGGTATGCAGTCTGGCGGGCGTCCGATGGAAATGCATGTGGAGTTGCCGGATAGTATGCTGCCAGATGCTTCTCTGCACCATACAGGCGATAAACAGTCAAGGCGGATTCCATGACCTCACGGACACCCTCCACGTTGAAATCATCATCACGCTCGGCTGCACAGGCGAGAAACGGACGAGGTGCCAGCGAGCCGACGATCTCTTCAAAATCAAAGGGCACTCGCTTCACGTCGTTACCAAATTGAGCGGCGATACGCGGCATGTATGTCGGCCCTGTCCAGCTTGGCAGATCATCTTTCCGGAATGTTGTAAATCCGCAACTGGACACAATGACTTTCAAGCGAGGTTCGAAGACGGCGGTGAACATGGCATTGTGGCCCCCAAGAGAATGGCCGATCACCCCGATCCGACCGGGATCTATTTCGGGAAGTGTCTCCAGCAGATCGATCGCTCGAATGTTATCCCAGATCGCTTTCATTGATCCGCTGGCATAACCGGTGCTGGCGTTGAAGTCGTAGCGATGGTCGCCGAATGTGGGATAGTCGGGAACAATGACGACATACCCGCGATCGACCAGTTCCAGGGCATACTTCAAATTGGTATCACCACGAATACCGAGTGGCTCATCTTTGCCGACGGCCGTTGTCTGGTGCAGGCACAACATGGCAGGACGCTTCCCGGAATACCTGGGGGACGGAAACATCAGGTACGCCGGGACGCGGTCATCTGCATCCGACTGGAATGAGATCTTCTTTCGAACTTGATCACTAACACGGACTTCTTCGATGACTTTATAATCAAGATTAATTTGTTTCTTTGGTGCGGGAAGAGGTCCCATCACCCGCTGCAGATTTGCAACGATGTGCTGCCGTCGCTGTTCCCAGCCGGCGGGCGTTTGGATGGAATGCGATTGTCCATTGGCATCACGAAAATATGTCAGGTTCGCATGATCTGGATAATCGATGTCGGGGGCCGGATGATCGCTGTCTGCTGCCAGGACGCATGACGCAGTACGAAGACCATAAATCGTCAACAGGACGCCAATCCAGAGCGACAGAATCCAAGTGCCATTGCAGAATTTCATGAAAGCGTCCTTCCCGACGGGGATTTGGCTCGTTCAATCTGGTCCAGGTAGCAAGTTCGCTTTTTTTTACCGGACAGCACGGTTTGTGGTTGTCCTGAACGCGGTCATTGGTCCGTTTGACGGTGGGATTCTTTGCGCTTCGCCGATCGCATCCACGAGGTCGCTCGCATGATGTTCTTTGCAAAGAAAACAACCCACACGACGCCGAACAAGAAGGACATTAAGTACGGTTCATTTTTTTGAATGCGTGAAAATACGACGCCACAAATCGGTACGAGGCCAATTAGAAACCCAAAGACATTAATTGCACGAAGAAAACGCCATTCCTCCGAACTCAGCGATTCGGGGTTTCTCGGTTTGTCTTTGCTGAAGGTGTAAGGCATAGCGCTCGCCCAAAAACACTCAACGAACAACGCGATTCTTATTGTCACTCGTCGACTTGAAATCAGAATTCCAGACACGCGACCGCCGCCGTCGTCAGAAGTGTTCCGTATTTCTGACTCCTCACCCAAGCAACACAACGCCAAGGGAGTACCGGCAGTACGGTAACAGTGTGTCGGCATGTCCTCAGGACGTTGCTGCAGTCCACCCTAATCCATAGAATCCACATTGAACAGCGAGGGAGAAAAAGCAACTTATGAGTCGACCAGCAATCTCGATCGATCATCGCATTCCGATCATCTCGGCACGCATGTTCGCCGGTCGCTATGCAGATCATCCCGTTGATGTCAGTGATCCCCGGTTTCAGGAACCGATGGTTCCACTGACATCGGTGGGTGTGGCGTTTGAGAATTATTTTGGCAGAACGGATGGAGCGAATCCGCCCTATGGCATTGCCATTCCGGGGAGTCCTCTAGAAATCTGGCTGCGGAAAACCGTGGCCGAAAAACTGGCTGCGGTCAATGTTCGCCTGCGGTCCTGGCAGGCAGAAGTGTTTGTGCTCGATGGATACCGGCCCATGGAATGCCAGCGTAATCTATGGACGTTCTTCCTGGCAAAAGCCAAAGAATCCGATCCCGCCGCGACGGAACAGGAATGCCGTGCCTACGCAATGCAGTACGTTGTCGATCCCGCCAGATTCGATGAGAAGGACTCCAGAACATGGCCTGCACACTCGACAGGAGCCGCCGTTGACCTGACTCTGAGAGACTCGTTGACGGGTGAATTGCTGGACATGGGCGCCCGATTTGAAGAATTGATCGACGCCAGGGTGACCGACTACTTTGAGCGACAACTGGCAAGCGGAATCATCAGTGAAACCGATGTTCGTCTCCAGAATCGACGTTTACTGCATTGGGCAATGACATCCGAAGGTCTGCTGAATGAAACGGCCAGTGTCTTCTGGCACTACGACTATGGCAATCAGAACTACATCCGGGCCTGCCGCGCACTTCTTCCGGAATCTCCGCGAACGGCTTGGTACGGATACATAGCTCCACCCAACTGATTCTTGTTCGAAAGGTGTTTATCGAAAACCTCTGTTTGCTTCGGAAGTGATTCCCGCGCAAGCGGGAATTCATGCGGATGCAGTGAGATATTGCACGATCTTTTCGATCTGATCCAATTCGTAAGCATTCGACAGTGTCTCCAGCATTGACTTCGTCGCCAAAACATGGAATCTGGTAGGCGGCTAACGATTTGTGGCGACTGTCAGGTCACCATGACGCCTGATACACATTTTGAGTTCACACCTACTGGAGAAACTGATGATTCGCAACGTGTTCGTACTTTCGCTGCTCACGATGTCCGCTGCGGTATTTGCCGCCGACGCTCCCCCGGAAGCCGCCGATATGAAAGTCATTTTCAACGGCAAAGACTTGACCGGTTGGGACGGTGACCCGCGGTTGTGGAGTGTGAAGGATGGCGTGATCCATGGGGAAACCACTAAAGAAAACGTTGCTAAGGGAAACACATTCATCATCTGGAAGGATGGAACAACCAGGGATTTTGAACTTCGTCTATCGTTCCGCTGTAACGCCACCAACAACTCGGGAATTCAATACCGTTCGAAGCACATCACCGAGAAAGTCAGCAACAACTGGGTAGTTCGTGGCTACCAGCACGAGATTCGAAACGAAGTCAAGTTCCCGAACATCTCGGCCTTCATCTACGACGAAGGGGGCAAGCGAGGTCGGATCTGCATGGTGGGTGAGCAAGCCACCTGGGAAGCTGACGGAAAGAAGATCGTCAAATCAGACCTGATCGATCAGGCTGGTTGGGAGAAGCTCTTCAAGCTGAATGAATGGAATGACGTCGTGATCATCGGCAAGGGAAACCACATCCAGCACTACATGAATGGCAAACTGGTCTTGGACTTCACAGACAACCACCCGGATCTGGCCCTGAAAGACGGGATTCTGGCCCTGCAACTGCACGCCGGCGCACCGATGTGGGTCGAATACAAGAACATCCGGATTCGCGAGATCAAGTGAGGTGAACTGACACCGCATCCGCAGCTACTGTCAGACAAAAGCAAAAATGAGGCACAGAGCTTTTCTCTGTGCCTCAGTGTTTCCAAGGCTTTCACACGAGTTCTGGCAGTGGGTTCCAGCCGTCGACCAGATGATGTGGTCGGCCAGCGAAGTCTCGCAGATAGATCGACATGGGGTCGATTCCCATGTGTCGGTAGAGCGATGCATGAACTTCGCCAAAGTGAACGGGGCGATCAGCGATGCGAGCTCCTTCTCTGTCGGTGGAACCGATCACCTGACCGGTGCGGAATCCCCCACCTGCGATTAATGCTCCGCCGACTTGTGGCCAGTGATCGCGGCCTGCGTCTGGATTGATACGCGGAGTTCTGCCGAATTCGCCCCAGGCGACAACGGCCACATCCTTGTCCATTCCTCGTTCATGCAGGTCTGTGACGAGCGCATGAATCCCCCGATCAAACATCGGGAAGTGAGTGTTCTTGCATTCGCTGAAGTTCTGGCTGTGGAAGTCCCAGCGGCCGAAATTCAGCGTCACGACGCGCGCCCCCGCTTCGACAAGTCGCCGTGCCATCAGGAATTGCTCCAGATTTCTTGGAGCACCATCGCCGTAGTTGTTGGGGTCACCTTTGCCGTACCGTTCGCGAATCGCCGGATCTTCCTTCGACAGATCCAGGGCTTCAACCAGCCGACTGGAGGTGAGGATCTCCAGAGCCTGGCGATTGAGAGAATCGCAGCCTTCCATCATTCCGCTGGCATCGGCGTCACGCCGGAAACCATCGAAGCTCGTCAGCAACCGTCTGCGATCAGAAAGACGCCCAACGTCGATTCCGTTCAGTGTCATGTCGTCACGAGCGGGGCCCGAAGGTCGAAACGCTGCATGAGCCACACCGAGGAATCCGGGATGCCCTGGCGATCCATAAGGTGGGTGTCCAGCGTTGGGGGCTAAACCGAAGAACGGTGGTACCGACTTGTTGACTGGACCCTGAACTTTGGAAATCGTCGAACCGATCGAAGGCCAGCCGCCGGGTGGCTGCCCCTGCACTTTGCGGCCGGTATAACAGATGAAGGAATCGTGGTCGCCAGTTGGTGAACCGTAAACAGATCGCACTGGGACGACCTTGTCCATGATCGAGGCAATTTTCGGCAGATGTTCGCAGATCTGGATGCCCGGAACGGATGTCTCAATCGGCTTGAATTCGCCGCGGATTTCGGAAGGAGCGTCCATCTTCAAATCGTACATATCCTGGTGCGGCGGAGCACCGACCATGTAGATCATGATGATGGCTTTGTGTGACTTCTGAATTCCCGCAGCCTGTTCCGCTCGCAGCAACTGAGGCAGTGTCAGGCCTCCCATCCCCAGAGCCCCGATTCGCAACGCATCGCGCCGACTGATTCCGTCACACAAACGGTGGGACATCCCGGAAATATTCAGCATCGTGCAGATCCTTCAAGGCGAAAAACGGCGTGTGGGACGAAGAGAAGGTCGGGCGGCGGGATGGTCACGGGACCATTTCAACGGAAGGTAGCTTCGGCGGCAAACACGTCAGAGACTCATCAGGCAGAATTGATCCTAATCCAAAATCGGCTGAGAGGCCAAGTCTGAAACAGGTTTCGTCGCTGAAAAACGAGGAATTACTGACCGCTTGCAGGGGAAAACGGTCAGATCAGTTCCTGAATCGGTGCCCCACGATAAAGAACCGGAACCGGGCGACCTTCATGCAGGAAAATTCGATCGGTCGGAACACCCAGTTGGCGATAGATCGTGGCCAGCACATCGTTGTAATGGATTGGCCGATCCTGAGGGATTTCGGCGCGCGGGTTACTCGTTCCCAAGACCAGACCTGACTTCAAGCCACCTCCAGCGAGTACGACCGAAAAGACATCGCTCCAGTGGTCTCGACCGGCATCCTTGTTGATCTTTGGCGTCCGTCCAAACTCGGAGACGATGGCGACCAGTGTGGAGTCGAGCAGACCTCGCTCTGTCAGATCATCGAGCAGGGTCGATACCGCCTGGTCGAATCGAGGCAGCAGCGTGTTCTTCATCGAAGCAAAGTTACCAACGTGAGTGTCCCAGTCCTGATTGTCCGAAAAGTTGACAAGCGTGAACGGGACCCCGGCTTCGGCCAGTCGGCGTGCCAGCAAAGTGCGCTGACCGATCTTGTTGCTGCCATAGCGAAGCCGGGTTGTGGTCGATTCCTGAGAAAGATCAAAGGCGTCTCGCGTGACCGGATGACTGACCATTTCCAGTGCTGTGCTTCGGAACTGGTCGATTCCCGTCATGGTCCCGCTGGCATCCGACGATCGTGCGATGGTGTCCAGACGCTGTAACAATCCCTGGCGATCCTGAAACCGGCCGGGATCGATTGCTGGAGACATCACCAGATACGGTGGAAGTTCGTAGGGGGTCGTGGCATCGACCGGTACTACACCTGACTCAAATGGGTCATACGCCATTCCCAGGAAATGGGCACCAGCGTAACGAACGCGATCCCCCAACTGACCTTTGTCCGGCACACAGACATAGGCAGGCAACCCCGGTCGATTGGGGCCGCGCAGTTTGGCAACGAAGGAACCGACCGAAGGTTGGTTATTGCGGTTCTTTGTCGTGACATTCGCGCCGGGGTAATCGTAGCCCGTCAGCACCCAATGAATGGCTGCTTCATGGCTCGGCGTTCCGTGGTGGACACTTCGCAGAACATTGAATAGACCGGTCTGAGTGGCGAGTCGCGGAAGGTGCTCGCACACGCGATAGTCAGGCGTCGCGGTGGCGATACTCTCGAATTCCCCACGATATTCGCTGGGGGCTGCCGGTTTCATGTCCCAGGTATCGAGCTGCGAACACCCCCCCTGAAGGAATATGACGATTGCTCGCTTGGCCGGAGCGTTTGGCGTCGCAGTTACCGCCGAAGCACCTTCGAGCGATCTTGAACCAGCCGCAAGACTGCCGACCGCGACTCCACTGGCCTGCAGGAATTGACGACGAAGGACCCGGGCAGGCGAGAAATCGTGTCCGTTGATCGGCATGAAATATCCTCAGGCAACTACAGCCGCGACCCTGAATCGAACTGAAAATCAGAGACTTCCAATTCGCATACTACCTTTGTCGGCGGGCGAACAGCAAGGCGATTACTTATGTTTGCCGAAGGACGTTTGCCGGGTCTGTCACGCCCAAAACCAGCTCAAGATACGACCGGCGTTCAGGTTCCGGCAATTTCAGGTGTGCCGCCAGGTTCAGAATCGCGTCACGAGCCGCAGCCCGGCCTGCGTCGTCAACGACCAGTTCAATTTCCAGAAAAGTCCCGATTGTCGGAACGACATCCAAAGCCAGTTCGTATTTCTGGTCCTGCCAGACGACAGACCACGGAGTGCGATTTTTCCGGACTTCTTGAACGGGTCGAAAACCCATCAGGGTCAGCATTTGTGACATTTGCGAGGGAACTTCTGGTCCGTCGACAATCGGGATTTCAATCTCATGCCGCATCTTCGTTTCTCGATCCAGAACCGGGCCTTTATAGGTGAGACAGTTGGTTTTTCCCGCCGAGCGAATCCGAAACGCTTCGTTCGTCGCCCGGAAATCGCGAACCGGGTGATTAAAGTAGCAATCGATCTGCTCGACGGGTGAGTCGGCAATGGCACCCATGGCCACCAGACGGGACTGCATCTCGCCGGGATCTGCGAGCGGAAATTTCAGTTCGACTTCATAGAGCATTGCAGGGACCTTGCAGGAGAACACGAGGAACGGCAAGGGATTGTGAAGTAAAACACCTCTTGCCGTAAAGGGGCCCGACGACCTATCGTTCCCAATGGACTGGTGCCAATTGGTATCAAGACAGGACTACGAATTCGGGGGAATGATCATGTTTCTAAGATTTCACAAGGCGATTCTGGCGTTGGTGACGGTGGTGAGTTGCGTGGCGGGAACTGAAGCACAGGCTGATCCGCGAGTCCGATTCGGGGTCACATTCGGAAGTGGCGGGGTCCGCGTGGGAGTTGGCAACGGTCCAATCTACGGACCAGGCTATTATGGGCCTGGTTATGGGTCCGGGTACTACGGGCCTGAGTATGGCTACGGATATCGTCCTGCCCCGGTCTACGTTCCTCAGCCTGTCTATGTCCAGCCACAACCGGTCTACGTTCAGCCCCGGCCTGTCTACACGCAACCCCAGTATTCAACGATCCCTGCCGGTCCCACTCCACTTGCAGATGGCGGCGAAATCCTGCTGTTCAGTCCGAGCACCAACACAGGCAACATTCGCTACACGCTGAATGGTCAACCGTACACAATGCCACCGGGGACCAAGCAGCGGTTTACCAATGATCGTACCTGGACAATTCAATTCGAATCCGCGCCGGGACAAACGATGACCTACACGCTTTCAGCCGACCGGTACAAGTTCACATCGACGGAATCAGGAGTTGGACTGTTCCAGACACAGGATCTGCCGGAAGTGGCTCAACCAGGCTTGCCACCGGCACCGATTCCGAACCCACCAGAACCGCCAGCGCTGAAGACGAGTCCGTGATAGTGGGGCGGCGGTCGCTATGGGAATGATGGGAAGAATGGGATTTATGGGGTTGTTTTTGAAGCATTTTTCACATACTTCCCATTATTCCTATCGATTTCAAGCTGGCGAAACCTTCACTGCCGCGATGTGCGAGCAGAGCCCATGAAGCCGCTCCCAGGTGAAAATTCCCGATCCGTGGCCATCGCTCCAGACAACTTTCAGCGCATAGTTGCCGGAATAGCCGAGTTCGATGGGATGGATATCATCGGGAATGGAATCTGGCTGAATCATCCGTTCGCCGGTGATTTCATGAATACATTGTGCACACGGACATTCGACACGCACCAGTTTGAACGGCAGACGGAAAACACTGCCATCAGACCAGGTGATCTCCAGCATTCGAACATCTTTGAGAGCTCGGAGAGATTTGGGGGCGAGGGCCATATTTCAACAAATCCAATTAGTTTTCGGGTGAAGAAAGAGGAGGAGACCTTCGGTCGTTCGTTTCGGCGGGGTCGGGAGACCCGCGCCTAATGATGACCTGACGTTGGAAATATCCCAACACACGATTCGTTTTCACTTTTTGCGGTAGACCTTACGCCAGGATTTCCATTCATCCCGGCACGAATTTACCATCGTTTGTGCAGCATCTTCCAGCCAGTTGGATTCCTGCGCATCGAGCCACTGCAGGATGGAATCACGGGCATCTCTCGAACCGCAGTGGACGTTGGCGGTCTCGGCGCCCATCGATTCGAACATCAGTTGTTCATCGTCGATATTGTCCAATTGTTCCAGTTCAATCCGTGAACATCGTGGGGCCAGCCGACGGACGATCCAAGCGCCGTCGACTCTCAGAAACGGATCGTGACACCGCGTAGCCCGTGACAGCAGTTCTTCCACGCGCGAGGGACTCGGGCGGCCCGTATCCAGCATCGCCGTCGCTGGTGGAGTTATCGCCTTGGCCTCACGTGCTAACCACCCCCCCATCACATTTGCCAGGGCCACAAACCGGGGCTTGCCGAGGCTTCCCATACCGACTTTCGTTCGTGAACGAATTTCGAAGTGGACATCATTCCCTAGCAGGTCTCGATTCAGGGCGGTGACCACGTCTGCAGGAACATGCGGAATCGGTTCTTTCAGAAGTTCCGTCAGCTTCTTCCAGAAGTGAACTGGATCGCGGTCGGCATTCGTCGCCAGTTGTCGCAGATCCAGATTTTCTTCTTCCAGAACGAAGGGTTCACCACCTCGTTCGAGTTGCACAACGTAACCTGACACGATCGCTCGGCAGGTTTTCTTGACGCTCAATCCAAATTCCGCCCCGTTAGCCCCAAGAATCGCACTGGCTGCCAGTCGTACCAGATCGTTCGAAAACGGGAGGTCATCCGCTTCGTCGAAGTCATTGATCCCCCAGACGAGTCGACCGTCGCGATCTCGCCATGTCCCGAAGTTTTCGACATGCAGATCACCGACCGCCAGGACCTGCGGAGCCGTTGCCACTTCCGGACAAAGTTCGGGCCAGACCTCTGCCCAGCGGTAGTACGTTCCGCGAAAGAACGGAAACGAACTGTTCTTGTCGGCCATTTGAGAATGCTTGTATTCCAGCTCTTTCTCTTGCAGAGCAACCTGTTCGCGCAGCCATGTTTCGTAGCGTGTCGTTGCATCGACAAAATCAGTTCTCACGACATTCCTCCACCTGCTAAATCGCATCTCGCCTGAAGTGCAATCTGCGATCAGGATTCCGTTAGCCAACGCTCTAGGCGACATGGTAACAATCTGGAGCGATTAATGACGTCACTGATCTGACATCGTCCGCCTGGTTTGGTAGATTGGAGTTCATTGATCCGTCGTTCTTCGGAGATCAGTATGAGACGGTTGGTTGTCGTGTTGGGAATCCTGGGGGCAGTCGTTCCGCAGATCTGTCCTGCTGCCGATGTCGTTTCCGTTGATCGTCAGGCTGCCACAGAGTTCTTCGAAAAGAAGATCCGACCGTTGCTTATCCAACGCTGCGACGAATGCCACTCGACGAAAAAGTCTGACGAAAGCGGGCATCTCGCTCTCGACAACCGAGCGGGATTGCTTTCAGGAGGGACGCGAGGTCCAGTGCTGGTTGCAAATAAGCCCGACGAAAGCCTGTTGATCAAAGCCATCCGCTACCTCGACCCTCAATTGCAGATGCCTCCCGAGGGAAAGCTTCCCGATGCTGAAATTGAGTTGTTGTCCAAGTGGGTGCGCGACGGGGCTTTTGTTCCCGATTACGGCACTGATGTCGCCCGAAAGTCGAAAGAGATCGATTGGACTGCCGCGCGTCAGTTCTGGTCCTTTCGCCCGCTGGCCCGCCCCGTTGTGACCTCTGTCGGAATCACGGACCGAAATCCGATCGATTCACTGATTGCTCCGTTACAGCAGGCAAGCGGTCTTGCGCCAGCCCCGACCGCTGACAAGCGGACATTGATCCGGCGTCTGTCGTTTGATCTGCTCGGTCTCCCTCCTGCTCCTGAAGACGTGGCGGAATTCGAAGCGGACGCGAGCCCCGATGCGTATGAAAGACTGGTTGACCGACTGATGGCGTCACCCCATCTGGGGGAACGCTGGGCCCGTTACTGGCTCGATCTGGCCAGGTACGTCGATTTCACACCAGATTGGCAGAAGAATACGGATCGAGCCTGGATGTACCGCGACTGGGTGGCGCGAGCCTTCAACGAAGATCGCCCGTACGATGAATTTGTCCGGATGCAACTCGCCGCTGATCTGGTTCCTGACGTCGACCCTCAGGATATCGCGGCGCTGGGGTTACTTGGCGTCAGCCCGACGTACTGGAAGGAACTGAAACTGGCTCCTTCCGTCATTGAAGTGATCGTCGCCGACGAATGGGATGAGCGACTGGATACCGTCAGCCGCACGTTCCTGGGACTGACGGTAGCGTGTTCGCGTTGTCATGACCACAAGTTTGATCCGGTCACGATGCGCGACTATTACGCGTTGGCAGGCGTGTTTGCCAGTACTCAGGTGGCAGACAGGCCACTGCTCTCGTCGCCTCTGGCTGAACAGGTGACTGCAGCTCGCAAGAAGCTGGACACACTGGAAGAGAGCCTCAAAAAGCAAAAAGAGAAGCAGTCGGACGAAGCAAAAAAAATTCAGCAGCAGATCGACCAGATTCGCCTGGCGACACCTCAGGTTGACTCGCCATTGGCCCCGGTTGTGGAAGACTCCAGCGTTTATGTGGTTCCGAACGGTCCTGATGCGACAAAGCTGGAATACAAACCAGAACCGCGCGACCTGCCGATCTTTCGACGCGGAAATCCGGCCAATCCGGGTGAGATAATTTCGCGACGGTATCTGGAGCTGTTTTCAGCGCCGCCAGCGACCACAGTAGATGCTGCAAATGCGGGATCTAGTCCCGCAGTACCACAATCCTTTCGTAAAGGGAGTGGACGGCTGGAACTGGCTGATGCCATCGTTTCGAATTCCCGAGCGTTAACTGCGCGCGTCATTGTCAATCGCCTCTGGGCCTATCACTTCGGCAAAGGACTGGTTCGAACACCGGGTGACTTTGGTCTGCAAGGGGACAAGCCGACACATCCCGAACTGCTGGAATGGCTTTGCTGTGAATTGGCCGTTCCGTCGTCGCAGAACAATCCTGCAGGACGCTGGTCTCTGAAGCATCTGCATCGACAAATGGTCATGTCCGCAACATACCGCCAATTGAGTTCTGCGGCTGTTCACTCGGTCCGCACGGACCCGGACAATCATCGCCTGGCGCGCATGAACCGCCGCCGTCTGGATATCGAAGCGTGGCGCGACGCGATGCTCGCCGTCGCTGGAACAATTGATGATCGCATGCAGGGGGCGGGGATGGAACTGGATCAGCGTGCGAATCGTCGACGGACAATCTATGGAAAGATTGGCCGCGACGAACAAAATGACATGCTGCGGATCTACGATTTTCCTCCACCAACAACTCATAGCCCGTCACGTGATGTCACGACAACTCCGCTGCAGCAGTTGTTTGTGTTCAATTCGGATTTCGTGGAACAGCAGGCCAGTGAATTGGCAGTCCGGTTGCAGAGGGCCACCGACATGCCGCTTCCTCAGAAGATTGATCGTTGTTACCAGGCTCTGTTTCAACGTCTGCCTCGTGATGAGGAACGAAAACTTGCTGAACGATTTCTGAATGATCCCATTGCAGCAAGCGGCAGCGAACCTGATCGCTGGCGATGGTATATTCAGTCTCTGCTGGGACTCAATGAGTTTCTGTTTGTCGATTAAGTCTGCAGTCGAATAAATTCTGCCGAGCAACTGCCGGCGGATTGAGCGAATGTGATCGGAAAGCAATGGGTGCTCAAGTGAGTCAACAGATGCTCTTTTCACCGTCCCGGCGGCAGGCCATTCAGGCACTTGGTGGCGGACTCGGCACACTTGGTCTGGCAGCGATGGCCGGACCATCGCTGGGGACTGACGTGGCCCCGCACGTAATGCCGAAGGCGAAGCGAGTCATTCAATTGTTCATGAATGGCGGACCGTTTGGTCCTGACTTCTTCGACCCGAAACCGGGACTGGAAAAGTTTACTGGCCAGCGACCCGCTGAACTGGATGGATTTCGAACGGAACGTAAAACCGCTGGCCTGCTGCCGTCGCCATTCAGTTTTCAACCGCGGGGTGAGAGTGGCGTTCCCGTCAGCGAACTGTTGCCGAAGTTTGCCGGCTGCATCGACGATGTCTGTGTCCTGAGATCTGTCTACACCGACAACCCGAATCACGGTCCTGCCCTGCTTTTGATGAATAACGGGACGATCGTTCCCACGCGCCCGAGTATGGGCTCCTGGTTTTCGTACGGATTGGGAACAGAGAACGAAAGTCTGCCGGGATACGTCGTCCTGTGCCCGGGGCGACCGGTCCGCTTCTCGATCCTCTGGAGCAGTGCATTTCTTCCGGGGGAACATCAGGGAACCTACATCAATCATTCGAACCTGGACCCGCAGAAACTGATTCCTTTCCTGCGCAATAAGTCATTGACGCCGAATCTGCAGCAGCGGCAGTTGGAATTGATGCAGACCCTGAATGAGCAGCATCGGGCGGAACGGGACGGTGATTTGCAACTGGACGCCCGGATCACAGCGATGGAAACCGCGTACCGAATGCAGTTTGCCGCGACGGAAGCGTTTGATTTGAATCGCGAGACGAAGGAAACTCGCGAAGAGTATGGGACAGGACACTTCGCCAACGGGTGTTTACTCGCTCGCCGGTTAGCCGAACGCGGTGTGCGGTTCACGCAGGTCTACTATGGCGATGGCCAGCCTTGGGATACCCATAGTGACCACAACAATGCCGTCAAAAAACTTGCCAATGACATCGATCAACCAATGGCGGCGCTGCTGCGAGACCTGAAGCGCCGCGGCATGCTGGAAGATACCTTGGTCATCTGGGGAGGCGAGTTTGGACGGACACCGACCACTGAAAATGGAACTGGCCGGGACCACAACCACTATGGCTTCACCATGTGGATGGCAGGAGGCGGGATTCGTGGCGGAATGACCTATGGAGAAACCGACGACTTCGGATTCCAGGCCGTCCACAATCGTGTGCATATTCACGATCTGCACGCCACGATCCTGCATCAGCTTGGCCTGAATCACGAACGATTGACCTATCGGTACGCTGGGCGCGATTTTCGATTAACGGACGTCGCTGGAAAGGTCATCCGCGAAGTGGTCAGTTGACCGCGTTCGGCACAAAACATGTCGTCACGAAAAGTCCCGCCGAGTCAAACTCGGCGGGACATCGAATCCCGTCAGAATGATTCAACGACTTACTTGGCGGCGGCGAGCGCGGCTTCGTAGTTGGGGTGCTGCGAGATTTCGCTGACGTATTCGACGTGAGTTACTTTTCCTGCTCCGTCGACAACGAAGATGGCTCGCGCCAGGCAGCGATCCAGAGGGCCACCGATGATCAGGACTCCATAGTCGTTGCCAAAATCGGTACAGCGGTGAGCGCTGAGTGTCTTGATTGTTTCGACCCCTTCGGCTCCGCACCAGCGCTTGGCTCCGAATGGCAGGTCCATGCTGACAACCAGCACTTCGACGTTGGGCAGATTCTTGGCTTCGTCGTTAAACCGTTTGGTTTCGAGAGCACAGACGCTGGTATCGAGCGACGGGATCGTCGCGATGATCCGGGTTTTGCCTGCGCTGGATGCCAGGGTGATATCGGCGAGTGAATTATCCTGCAACTTGAATTCCGGGGCATCATCCCCGACCTTCAACGCCCGCCCCTTCAGATCGACTGGATTTCCCTTGAGAGTGACCGCTGCAGCACGCTTCATCTGATTGATCCTTGCAAATATCGGGTTGAGACAATTTTCACTGTGTAAAGTGAGAAACTAACGCATCCCAGTATCGCAAGGATTTCGAGAGAAGCAAAGTCGGTGAGGAACGCAATTGTGTTCGCTGATATACGGCTGGTCTTGCCTACGAGTCCATCACCGCTCGACGCGATGGGTCAGGCAGTACTTTCGTCAGATTTTCGTACGGGCCCCGGTAGTGGCAATTTGACGGAAGTACAGCGGTAGCAACGCATTCAATGCGGCTATTTTCCGCAGTTGGCGGTGCCACAATTGTGACCGCATTGGCTGCAAATCGTATCGACAACGCATTTCCAGCCCGGTTTGTCGACGGTGGTGGTGACCTTTTTGAGTTTCTTTTTGGTCACGATGCGGTCACACGTAGGAACACTGACCTTTTCGCAGCGCTGGCCACCGGCGACGCAGGCATCGCTGACCATTCGTTCTTCCGTACACGATTTTCCTGGCAGGCAAATGTCTTCGCAATCCACGACGAATTTGGTTTCTGTCACCTTTTTGACATCGGGGACGACACGACAGACTTTTTCAAGTTCCCCGCAGCCGCATTTTGAACAGCTTCGTGAAAACCACCCTGCGATACAGGGAAGCGTGGTGCAGAAAATCAGACAGGCTATCAAAATACGAACGGTTGCGATTCGCATGGTTATCACTCGAGTAAACGCGAGATTTCAGAAGGACCACTGGTAACGAACGGCAAAAATATCGGCGCCGCTGTTGGTAGCGGTTTTGTTCAAACCCTTGGCGTCGAGAAAAGCATGAATGTAGTTAAACATCACTCGAGACCGCGTGGTGTAATACCAGTTCATTCCGACAGTCATGTCGGTCAATCGTCCACCATTGATGTTCTGACTGTTCAGATCCAGGGTCGAAACACGTGCCGTCGCTTCCCAGGCTCCCCAACCGGTTTGAATCCCTTCGTCCGTCTTAACCCGGAAGAAGTTATTGTGAAGTTGAACGGCCTGGTGAATCCCCAGTTTGCGATTGTAATTGCGATTTTCGCCCGTCAGGAAATACATTGCTTCGATATATCCCCCGTGGAAAAACAGGTTGGGATTATTGATCTGATTGCCACTGACGAATTGATATTCCGCCTGGATTGAAAGCGATCCCATCGTTGTCAACGCTTCAACCCCGGCTACGTGATAGTCGAGCATGTTGATGATTGGAGTATTGACAAAGCGGGGAGTCTGCAGCAGCGTGATTGGCGTATCCTGCTTGATGACCACTTCCGGGGTTGTCCCGAAACGGGCCAGATGATTGGTCGCAACGCGATAGCTGTACGATGCTCCCAGATGTGCCAGATATCGCCCCTCGGCAAGTTCATCGTAGTATGGAAGCCAGGTTGTGCGACCTGTGAATGCAATCCCCCCGCTGAGTGGCAGTTCTTCACCGTAAGCGTTCGAGTTTTCGGTGAAGACTCCGTATGACCAGGTGCGGGTTTCACTGTCATTACAATCGAATCCCATCACGCCGATGTTACGAAATGGGACGAGTGCGTTTGTGGAAATTGCACGTTCGAGAAACGGCAGATCGTGAGTGCTGTCGAGTCGATCAAGACCGAATGGTTCGCGAAACCGTCCGACTCGAACGTTTCCAACCATCGGCAAGTTCATCGTGTCGAAATAGGCATCAATCACCACAGGACGCTTGTTCGAGGAGAGCGTGTTATTCGAGTTGGAATCGAGTGACGCGAAGTCGACGTCGAATCGATAAAAGAACGTGTCGAATCCTTCCCCTTCCAATCCAAATCGGGCACGCCGGAAATCAATACCACTCAGAGCGGGGCCGACAATCGCTCGATTATCCGCATCCTGACGGAACGACACCGCATCAATGTGGACACGTCCGAACGGCCTGACCGTAAATTTCCTGGCTGCAGCATCGGCCGTTTTCTTGTCGGCTGCGTCCCGCTTTTTCAACTGATCTTCGACACTGTTTAATCGCTTGATCAAATCGGCGACGAGATTGTCACCGGCCGGTGCGGGGGGCAACGCTTCGTTAGGTTCGCCCACCGCATAGTTGATCGAGCGCACGTCTTGAGTCGTTTCTTCCGGTTCCAGAAAGCCATCACCGTCAACATCCGACGCTGACTGGTCACGCGATTGACGTGAATCGGTGACGGGTTCAGGGATCGCATCGCCGGCAAGAAGTGATGACGCTACCGCAAAAATTGGGATTGCGAGAAGCAGCAACGGGAGTTTCACCCGGATTGAGCGCATGGCAGGTTGACCCTCCCTCAAATGTGATCGCGTGAATAACAGGAAAAGGAGACCATCGAACTCGTTCGTGCACCTCCGTGATGCTCATCCGAGCCTCGATGTGCCTCTGGTTGTCCAGTCAACACAACAGAAGGGAGAGATTTCCGCTTGCTCCTTCTTTATCGGTTATTCCGATTATTCGGTTTAGGATTGTTTTGCGGAGTGAATCGCCGGGGATTGTGACTGACCTGCTGCCTTGCGTAACTCATGGGTATTTAGTGTGTTACGGCTGGCGTGCTCGTTTTTGCGAATCTGACTGCATAATCTCCGTGTTCTGAACACATCTTTTGAAGGGGGCAATCCTCTCCTGCCCGTTTGACTTTCTGACCTGCGAGAAACGCGATCATGTCCCTGTCCCCTGTTCCACCTGTCAAAGATTCGCTGCTGGCAGACTTCGAAACGACGAAGTCCCCTGAAGTATTCGAGGCACTCGTCCAGCGCTACTCGCCGATGGTTCTCGGTGTTTGCCGCCGCATACTTCAGAGCAGCGACGCTGAAGATGCCGCACAGGCGGTCTTTGTTCTGTTGTGGCAGAAGGCCGGTCAGATCAAGGACGGGGCGGCCGTCTCAGCCTGGCTGCATCGGACCGCCTGCAATGTCTGCTGCAATGTCGTTCGATCTCGATTGAGCCGGACCAGACATGAACAGCACGCCGGTTTGGATTCGAAGACCATGTCACGTGAACCCGCCGACGAAATGCAATTGGCAGAACTCCATAAGATTCTCGATGAGGAAGTGAATGAGTTGCCGGACAAGTGGCGTGTCCCATTTGTGCTGTTTCACCTGGAGAATCGATCGCTCGCCGAAATTGCGGTCGCGGTCGGATCGACCATTCCTACTGTCGGTGCCTGGTTACAACGGTCGCGTACGCGACTGGCGGAACGGTTGCGTCGGCGCGGAGTGACCGTTGGTTCTGCGGGGCTGACTGGAATTCTGTATCAATCTCTCGGTGCCGAGGCCGCATCGTCGGCGTTTGTTTCTGCGGCCGTTCAATCGGCCGGTCTGTTTTCGGCGGGGCCGACGAGTGCCGCAGCATGTCCCCCTGCCATCGTTGCGATTCTCAAAGCATACGCGGCTGGTCAAGCCTCAATCTGGGGCTGGGCTTCTGTGATCGTCATCGTCGTTGTTCTGGTCAGTTTCCCGGTTGTCATCTGGGGTTGGCCGATCCTGCAGACGCGCAGCGCCGTAGACTTTGAGCGTCTGCAAGGTGAGTGGCAAGAGATCTCACATGAGCGGGATGGTGGCTCCGTGAATGCGCAACCCCGCATCGCATATGTGGCAACGCTCAAGATCTCGGGACGCCGATTTCATCGGTATCAGACGCTGACCGATGGGCGAGTGATCGACGGAGGAAGTGGCACTTTTCTATTCGTAAGGAATGTCGGAGCTGATGCGATCGACTTCTCTCAATGGCAAGGAACCGCTCACGGAATCTACGACGTCGATGGTGACACACTGACCATGTGCGTGACAACGAACAGTGGAATTCGTCCCGACAGCTTTTCAACGGCGGCGAACGACGGTCGTCAATTGCACAAATACGTCAGAGTGCAGTGAACGGTATTGCCCTCTGGGACGGAACAATGCCGATCTCGACCTCACCAGTGAGACGACGTTTTCCGATGTTTGACGAAACAAATTCCCGCAAAAAACAACTCAGCAGTGGGAATCCGCGCGGCAACCGATCATTGTGTGATGAGACCGACCTCTTTTTCGAGTCCATCATGCCAGACATTACCAGTCAAATTATTGCTTTTTTCTCTCAGCCCGGCATCAAGTCGATCCGGCCGAAAGAGTTGGCTCATGAATTGGGACTAGGCAAACGGGACTTCCCGAAATTCAAGGCGGCAATCGAGCAACTGCTGGAAGCGGGCCGACTGACGATCGGCAAAAACAAGCTGTTGCGGATGAAAGCCGACGCCAGTCTGCTCACCGGAACCATCAAGCGGACGAGTGCCGGTGCCGGGTACTTTCGGCCGCACGATGCCACTCAACTGGACGTCGACGAATCACTGTACGTCGCTCCCGAAGACCTGAAGGATGCCTTCACGGGGGATGAAGTTCAGGTTCAGTTGCTCAAGAAACGGATGCGGGGCAAGCGGTGTGGGCGAGTTCTCGAAGTTCTGCAACGGGCTTCGACCACGTTCGTCGGAACGTACTTCGAAAAGCGGAACCGGGGATTCGTCCGCATTGATGGCGGGCAGTTTGAATCCGCGATTTCGGTCGGTGACCCGGGAGCGAAGGGAGCTCGCCCCGATGATCAGGTCGTCGTTGAGATCCTGCGGTTCCCCAGCCGGACCGATGCCGGTGAAGCAGTCATCACGAAGGTTCTGGGACCACGAGGGACACCCGGTGTCGATCTGCTGACGATCATCCATGAATTCGCCCTGCCGGATGAGTTTCCAGCCGGTGTTCTGGCTGAAGCGAGAATCCAGGCTCAGCAGTTTGCGATCGAAGTACTAGATGAGGTCAACGAACCCGATGCCACAGGTGACGCGACAGTTTCACCGAAAGACGGTCACGCTTCGGGAGTTCCTGCCAATCGACTCGATCTGACGGGCGAGACCATTATCACGATCGATCCCGTTGATGCACGTGACTTTGACGACGCAATCTCGTTGACACGTGAAGATGGCGGAAATTGGCGTCTGGGCGTCCATATTGCCGACGTGGCACATTTTGTTCGGTTGGGGACGTTGCTCGACAAGGAAGCACGCCAGCGAGGGACCAGTGTGTACCTTCCCGACAAAGTCCTGCCGATGCTCCCTGAAGTCATTTCAAACGCGTTGGCGAGTCTGCAGCGGGGACGCATCCGATTCACCAAGTCGGCGTTCATCACCTTCAGCCCGGAAGGAATACCGCTCCACTATGAATTCGCGAATTCCGCGATCCGAGTGACTCAGCGGTTTGCGTACGAACAGGTGATGCCACTCTTGAAGTCGGCTGAGGAACCGCCAGCGGCGAACGAACAGCCGGTTGCACCGCACGTGTTGAAGCTGCTGCAGCGGATGCACGAATTGGCGATGATCTTGCGTGGTCGCCGGTTCCAGCGCGGGGCACTCGATCTGGCGTTACCAGAAGTGAAGATCGATATGGACCCGGATGGGAAAGTTACCGGAGCCCATCTGGTCTCGCATGACGAAAGCCATCAGATCATTGAAGAGTTCATGTTGGCGGCCAACGTTGCTGTCGCTACGAAGCTGTCCGATTGTGGAGTCAGCTTTCTGCGACGGACACATGCCCCGCCCGATGAACGGAAGCTCCGTGGTCTCAGTGAATTCGTGGGGTCGCTCGGACACAAGATCCGTGCGATGCCTGGCCGAGGCGACTTGCAGAAGCTACTCAAGGAAGTGCACGGGACGGCCCACGAATACTCCGTCAGTTACGCGGTTTTACGCAGTACGAAGCGTGCTGAATACAATCCGGATCCGGACATTGGCCATTACGCCCTGTCGGAAAAGAACTATTGCCATTTCACCAGCCCGATCAGACGTTATCCTGATTTAACCGTTCATCGACTGCTGGACGAAGTCATTCGTGCCGAAGAAGTGCATGGGAAACGCAAGCCAAAGAAAGCAGCGGCAGCCTCTTCGGACGGTCACCGAACAGAAAAACGAGGTGATGCACCTGTACCGTTGCCTGCGGACCTGGTGTCGCTGGGCAAATGGTGTTCGATGACAGAACGCCGGGCTGCCGATGCCGAGAAGGAATTGATCAAACTGAAGATGCTCGAATACCTGTCGGATCGGATTGGCGAAGAGATGGAAGCGACGATCACAGGGGTCGAAAAATTCGGTCTGTTCTGTCAGGGGATCCAGCTCCCTGCAGAAGGTCTGGTACACATCAGCACTCTTCCTGACGACCAGTACGACTACGATGATCGAGCCCGTACGCTGGTCGGACGGAAGCGAGGCCGCGTGTTCCGTTTGGGTGGAACCATCCGAGTCATCGTCGCCGAAGTCGACCTCGTCAACCGCAATCTCGAACTCAAACTGGCTCCTTCACGTCGCAAATCGGACGAAGGAGACGTTTCTAAAAAAGAGCCCAAAGCAGGCTACGAGCCTAAGAAGCCTCGCAAGCGGCGGTAGGGGAACGAGGATCTTTCGACCTCAAGAAAGTTATGTTCTGGAATGGCTCTTGGTTTCGAATTGACGAACTCTAGTCGGATGGCTGGCGGACTGGCGAAGGATGCTCCACGAAACAGATATACGACTGAACGGCAAATCGGAACGAGTGGTTATGATTCGGTGCGGCTCGTGCGGGCAGCTCAATGGCGAAGGGGCGAAGTTCTGCCAAGCCGTAGAAGCTGGTTGAAACCGCTGATGAACGCTGATCGGAACGTAATTCTCAAGGAGTTTTGATCCGAATTGGTGGAGGTTCGTTGTCAGGGAGATCAACACGTTTTTGTCTGTAAATCAGCGTTTGTGAGGACATGCAGAAATGTCGAAAGAGATCTCTGAGGGGCGTCAGGCTGCATTTTATGTCGGGACGGGGTTGCAGATATTTCGCGGACTGTTGTTTGCGTCGACGTTTGTTACTTTCGCAATGCGATTCGGTGACTTCACAGACTTCGAAGCCCGTGCAAGATCAGAGATGTTTCGAGCGATAAGCGGGATGGCATTTCTCGTCACAGGTGCAATCGTTCGAGGCATCGGGGCGCGAGGCTTGGCTGGGTCGGGGATGATTCTTGACCCGCAGCAGGCTCGTGAGGATTTGGAACCGTACAGTCGAATGGCTGGCGGACTGGTGAAGGATGCTCTCAATGAAGCAGACATCCGGCTGGACGGTAAATCGGAGCGAGTGGTTATGATCCGGTGTTGGTTCGTGCGGGAAGCTCAATGACGAAGGGGCAAAGTTCTGCCAGGAATGCGGAACGCAGACCGGAATCACTCGCCAATCATAATCTTTCCGCCATCGAACAATCGTAACTCGACGGGTCCGCGCAACTGTTTCGTCGCTTCCACAAATTCCGCAGGAGTTGCGACTGAAACTCGATTTACTTCTGAGATGAAGACTCCTGCTTGAATTCCCGCAGATTGAGCCGCGCTGTCTGGTGACACCCTGGTGATCACCACGGCACGCCTGTAAGCATCGTCAGCACGATGATATCGAAGACGGCCTGTCGGGTAGTCGACAGTTATTCCTCGCCACGGAGCGTAACGGGGAACCGTTTCAATAATTCCTTCATCATCCATCACTGGCCACTTACCCAGGATCGCTTTTACCTTGAATGGACCGATGGAATGCCTGGTGTGCCATCCCACAATTTCGACTTCGTCACCGGGAGGATGCAAACCAACGACCCGCATCAGATCAGAATCCGAGTAAATTGGGATTCCACCGACGCTGACAATAACGTCGTCAGCAAGAATTCCAGCCCGCGATGCGGGCGAATTCGCTGCCACAGTAAACGCCTGTGCCGCTGACGCCTGCTTGAACGTTGTATTCAATGCTCGAAAACTGCTGGGAAGAATCGTCGTTGGAAAAATCCCCAGCATTCCATATTCGACTTCATGCCCGGCAATCAGCGAACGGACAACCCGGCGGGTGAGGTCATCGAAGGGAATCGCAAAACCCGCGGATTTCTCGTAGCCTTCGATCGCTGCCAGTGACGTCGTCAGCCCGACAAGTTCCCCCTTCAAACTTAACAGCGGACCTCCGCTAGTTCCCAAATTAAGTCGGCCGTCAATCTGAATCAGATTTCCCAAACGATACATCATTGACCGCGAAGTCCGATCCTCTGACCAGGGCAGGGGACGCCTGGCCAGATTCGAGACCATTCCCCAACTGGCACTTGATGACCCATCATGTGCCAGCGCATAGGGGTTGCCCAGCATCACCACCAGTTGACCTTTGCGAATCGGAGGAGCAGTTGTCCAGTCGAGCGTTTTCAGTTCGGCTGGCTCGATCTTGGCTTCGGCAAGGCCCATGTGTAGCACGGCCAGATCACTGCGAGGATCGGCCGCGATGATCGACGCCTGACAGATTCGTCGATCTGCAAATCGAACGTAAAGCAATGGGCCTCGTGACTCTTCTTCCGCTGTCGAAGAATGGACCGGCCCGCCTTGGACAACGTGGTAATTTGTGAGCACCAACCGGTCACTCGGACGTGCACCGGCAACAAGTATTCCTGTCCCAAAGTTATTCGGCTGAAAATCCGGGTGTTCAGGGTCGTCGGGCCGCGAGTCCTGTGGACCGGGCTGAGCAAACGGTCGAAGGGAAAGGCCGCGAGTTCCCTCCGGTGCCGACCGGACTTTCGCAATACTCACGACAGACGATTCAGCCTGCTCAATCACCTTGACAAGTGAGTTTTCCAGCAGAATTGCCGGGTCCTGACCATTGGCAGAACGAGGAACAGGCAGCAGGCTGATTCCAAGGCCGATCACGACCAGAAATCTTCCGATTTGGTGGGCTCGCTGAACTGCACGGAATCGGTCTGCGATGAATATGTGGAGTGACATGTGGCAGTACACCAGGTCGACGTTCAATTTCAGGAGTGCCAAATGGACTCGCACGCCGCCCCGTGGTTATATCAATTTGTCTTCAAGGTCGCACTACAATTCGGCCAAGATAGTCGTGGTTCGCTCCGCGAACCAACGCCGCATTTTCTTATGGCAACTCAAATCTTCGCCTTGTCCTCAAGAGTCTTGTCAACCATTAAGCGTTGGTTCGCAGAGCGAACCACGACTGCCTCAGTGGCGAGCGACATCACTCGCCACTGCCTCTTCGGTCGTCCCGTGTCAGCCGGCTCAGTCACTCATCTTCGGCATGATCTGGCCGCTTTCGACATAGGCCGCCGTTACCTTTTCCCGCAGTTCGGCAACGATTTCCGGATGCTCTTCCATGTAGGCCCGCGCCTTGTCGCGGCCCTGTCCAAGCTTGATGTCGCCGTAGCTCAACCAGGTTCCACTTCGCGCAATGATATTATAGACAATGCCCAAGTCGATCAGATCTGCTTCGAGACTGATGCCGCGTGATCCCAACATATCGACTTCCGTCTGGCGGAATGGCGGTGCGACCTTGTTTTTGACGACCTTGATCTTCATCCGCATCCCGATGATGTTGTCGCCTTCTTTCAATTGGCTGATGCGTCTGACATCGATCCGGCACGAACTGTAGAACTTGAGCGCCCGGCCACCGGGTGTCGTTTCCGGGCTACCGAACATAACCCCGATTTTCTCGCGGATCTGATTGATGAAGATCACGCATGTCTTGGCCTTCGAGATGACGCCCGTCAGCTTTCGCATTGCCTGACTCATCATACGGGCCTGCAGTCCGACGTGAGAATCGCCAATGTCACCTTCCAGTTCCGCTCGCGGAACCAGAGCCGCGACCGAGTCGACGACGATGATATCAACCGCGTTCGATTTGATCAGCATTTCGGCGATCTGCAACGCTTCTTCGCCCGATGTGGGCTGACTGACCAGCAGGTCTTCCAGGTTAACGCCAATCTTCTTGGCCCACAGCGGATCCAGAGCATGTTCGGCGTCGATGAATGCAGCAATCCCGCCTTCGCGCTGGGCGCTGGCGACCGCATGCAGCGCCAGCGTCGTCTTGCCGCTGGATTCTGGCCCAAACAATTCGATGATACGTCCCCGGGGAAGACCCATGCCGCCGAGTGCGAAGTCGATCGACAACGCTCCGGTCGGAATCCCCGAAACCGTCATACTGCCCGCTTCGGACAGCTTCATAATGGATCCACGCCCAAAAGCCTTCTCGATTTGACCGAGGGCATTTTCGAGCATTGCTTCGTCGCCAGAATTCTGACTGGCGGCAGCCGCCTTGGCCGATTTCGCCTTAGCCATATGATGAGTCCTTTCAAGCAGGTGATGGGCGTGAGCAGACCGCGGTCGTTTGAGCGATCTATCCAGACAGGTGACCGCTGGAAATTAGGCTTTTGCGCGCCGATTCGCAAGTCCCACACGCAGAGCCGAAGATTTCGCTCACGCCAACTCGACACTCTGCCAGCGGCGATAAGCCGCCGCGGCAACCGTCGCCCCGATCAATCCAATCGCAACTGCGACGGCAGCAACCAACCCCGCCCCGAATTCAGGCAGATCGGGTGGAAGATCTCGTACCCCCAGAATCGATGCCTGAAGCATCAGCATTCCCACATTGACGATCAGCATGGCGTAGACGGCAAAGACGGCTGTCACGAACACCAGCCAGTCACGGCGAATCAGGAGTAGCCACAATATCATTCCATAGACGAGTACCCAGCGCGAGACCGCGACGAGCAACATGGCAATAACCCATCCAACGGACATCCGAGTGGAGTCGGCCAGGGTGACCAACATCGCAAATAAACCCAGATAGACACAGCCTTGCGGGCCAAGATCCCAGGCAATGGCACCCATCATTTGTCGGATGTATTCCTGCCGAGAATTTGGACGAAGCAATTCCATTCCGAACAGACTGCGCCGAATCCACCACTGTTTCAAAAAGAAAATCATTCCAAAATCCGGTATTAACACGGAAATCAGCATCAACGGGCGCAAGTCGCTCTGGTAATCCGCGAAACCAAATTGAACGACCTGCGCCGGGACAAACAGAATGGCACCGAATCCCATCAGCAGCGGCACGACCCTGCCACTCAAGGCGTTTCCAGCGATCCACAATCGACATCGCTCTCTCCATCCCCCGTTCCTCGATTTTGCAATGACAGTCTCCAGATTTGCGCCGAGCAACCACTGAGGCCAGCGAGGATGGGGGGGCATGTCATTTCGCTGATAAGCCCTCCGTTGCAATGACCTGATCGAAATGAGATCCAGCCCCAGAACCGGCGAATCGCACCCGTTCTCAAGATACACGGAATACAAGCGTCGCGATCGCAAGATAAGAATCAGCGGCAGCACAGCCCCCAATACGATCAATGCAAACTCGACCCAAGGCTCGTTTCCTCGCAAGTACCAATCGACCGACGACGGAAATCTAAAAACCGCCAGAAGGATCAGTGGAAGCCACCCACCTAACACAGCACCTGCCACAGCACCGACAGGAGTAGCAATCCAGCGAGGTAATCGTGCAATCAACTGCAGTATCGTGCTGACAATCACGATTCCTGTCATTGACGCCCAACAGGCTGCGTGGACGCCGATCGCGGGAATGATTGGGACACCCAAAGCCAAAAGTGGAAGAATGTTGACGATGCTGCCAATCCACAGAAATAACGGTGGGACAAGGTGAGGCCAGGTATATGCCGGAATCAAGTGGGCGCCTGGATGTGCAAAGTGGCTGCGCAATTGCAATGCAATCAACCCCAAAACAGCAGCGTTCAAAAACACGACCATGAGAAACCACGACATTCGACTGACATCAACAAAGGCTGGTCGCACTGCGACATCTGGCAGCTTCGCCTGTAGGTCTTCGAATCCAGGAAACCCAAGCGAGATCTCTTCCAGATTCAGGTCCTCAACAGTGACTTCGGCCTGCCAGCGCGACCTGAGATCATTCACCATGTGCTCGCTGACATTGGTTGCGGCGACCAGAGCAACTCGACCTTCAACCTCTGTCCGTAGCGCACCTTCGACTGCAAATGATCGCGGCAGCGGTTCCGTCGCCGAAATCCTCAACCGCTTGATGCGATCTTTGACTGTGTCGAGATCTTCAAACAACTCCACTTTCCCCTTCTTGAGGATCGCGACGTGTGAAGCGACTCGTTCCAGATCCGAAGTGATATGTGTCGAAAACAAGACCGTATGCTTTTCGTCCTGGGTCACTTCCAGCAGGGACTTGAGGAATTCGCGCCTGGCAACGGGATCCAGTGACGCGACAGGTTCATCCAGGATCAGCAGTTCGGGTCGATGGCCGAGCGCGAGAATCAGTCCTAATTTCTGAATCTGACCTGGCGATAATGGACCAACGCGACTTTCACGTGGCAGATCCCATTGTTGAACCAAATGCTCGCTCAGAGCGAAATCCCACGTGGGATAGAAGGCCGCCGTGTAGGAAATCACCTGGGCGACTGTCATCCAGGGATATAGCTTCACATCCTGTGGAACGTAACCCAAACGAGCCTTTGCCGCACCGCTCAAATCCCAGGGATCTTCGCCGAACAGTCGCGCTGTTCCCCCGGAAGCTCGCAGCAGGCCGAGCAGGCACTTGATCAGCGTCGATTTCCCACAGCCGTTGGTTCCCAGCAGCCCTACAACCATGCCGCGTGGAATTGCCAGATCGACAGACGTCAGAACGTCGGTCGTGCCAAATCGACGAGACAGCCCGCTCGCTTCGATCATCAGTTCATTCATGAGCGACGTTCCTTGAGAACCGCCTTGACGACGGAGATGATCTGTTCATCGGTCAGACCGAGTTGCAAGCCACGCGTCACGACATGGTCAACGAGATCTCGCAGTTCCGCCTGCCGGTCCGTTACGCTGCCAAGATTCTCGACCTGACCTCGAACTCGCATACCAGTCCCGCGATCCCGCTCCAGCAAGCCTTCCGCCTCCAGCCGACTATAGGCCTTGGAAACGGTCATCATGTTGACCTGCAGGTCAACGGCCATCTGCCGAACGCTCGGGACCAGGTCACCCGGTTTCAGACGGCCGCTCGCAACCTGTGCCCGGACCTGATCCATGATCTGGCGGAAGATCGGCACGCCAGACGAAGGGTGGATTTCGAACTGTATGGGAAGATTCGACATAGTGTATTACGATAGTGATACACTCAGCGAAAGTCAATTGCGATTCAAAAAACGTGTTGCTCACGTGCACGAGACTCCACCTCCGTGCATTCAGTGTCGTCCGTGTCCAGTTCGTATTGACCTCCTTCAGCGGCGCATCGGCAAGTTTTGCCGAATTCCTCTTGCTCGATTTGCCGTTCTTCTCATAAAACGCCACTTGAAGTTCCAGGAGGGTGCGGCGAATTCTGCTCGCACGTGAATCATCCGGGACGGTTTTTGCAGGTTTTCAACTTTGAAAGCCCGGAAAATCGCCTCGAGACTGCTCTCAATGGATGGAGAGGTCATGACATCAATGAGTCGCTTGTGGTCAGTATCTGTGGTAATGGGTCTCGCCGGATTCTTGTCCGGATGCGGTGGTTCCAAGCCTGCGACCCCGGTCGCCGAAACCTCTCCAACGGCTGTTGCTGAGGAAGATTCGGGAGGTCTGATGACCGTCGCGATCCCCGGTCTGAAGCCTGCCACGCCCAAAGCCAAGCCAGCCGGGGCAGCCACCGCGACCACCCCTCCTGCCAAGGGGGCTGCCACAACCCCAGCAGAAACTACCGTTCCCGTCAAAAAGGAGCCGGTGAAAGGCTCACCAGAATGGCTGCTGCGTGAGATCCAGTACATCAAGGTCATGCCGCTGCCGGATTCCGAAGACGCGGCCAAGACCAAGAGCGCGCCGAAGACTGACGCCGAACTGGAAATGGAAGACGACGAAAAGCCGCTGACTCGTGAAGAAGAACAAAAACTCAAGGCTCATTTCGAAAAGACAAAGGCAATCCGCCGCGATCGCAATCTGCAGATCATCAAGCTTTCCGAAGAATGCATCGCGAAAACGGCGAAAACGCCCGAACTTGAGCCCGAATTCGACGCAGCAGTCCACTACCTGTTGGACGCTCGATTGCAACTCGCGCTGCAGGGTGACGATGCCAGCATTGAGGCCTTGTTTGATGCGGCGAAAGTCTTCTATGAACGAAAGCCAACCTCGGCTGCAGCCCTCGAAGCAGAACTGACGCTTGTCAACCTGACCCATGCGAACGCGATTCGTTACGGTCAAGCTCAACCAAAGTGGATCCAGGAATTTGCCAAGCATGCTCAACTGTATGCCGCACGTTTTCCCGACGAGCAAGCTCGTTCTGTCAAATTGCTCGCAGCGGCAGCCCGGACATGCGAACTCTCGGGTTTGTCAGACGATGCTCGCAGTTGCTACACGCTGCTGATCACCAAGTTCAAAGAAACCCCCGAAGCTCAGCAGGCCGAAGGTGTTGTCCGACGATTGCAGCTCAAGGGAAAGACACTGGAATTCACCGGGCCCACCATTGATGGGGGGGATCTGAATATCGCTTCCTACAAGGGAAAGATGGTCGTCATCGTCTTCTGGGCGACTCACGCTCGACCATTCATTGACCAGCTTCCGAAGCTGACGGCGACAATGAAGAAGTATGAAAAGTACGCCACCGTCGTCGGGGTCAATCTGGACGCGGACGAAGGGGCCGTTGAGGCGTTTGTGGAAGAAAAAAAATTGACATGGCCACAGATTTTCTCGCCAAACCGGGCACTCCGCGGCTGGAATTCTCCGCTGGCGGTTCACTACGGAATCAACACGCTGCCAACAATCTGGCTGGTCGATCCAAACGGAATCGTCACCGACACGTCGATCA
>Ga0194055_10000438_pt1 | contig 33508 bp, 16 predicted proteins | sample SepL449m_MetaG_FD_155482 | JGI IMG/M metagenome (GOLD analysis project Ga0194055, IMG submission 155482) | Anoxic zone freshwater microbial communities from boreal shield lake in IISD Experimental Lakes Area, Ontario, Canada - Sep2016-L442-9m | ecosystem: Environmental > Aquatic > Freshwater >... | reverse complement strand
CCGGCAGGGTGACGATGGATGGGCAGCCGCTCGAGGGCGTCAGCGTGGTGTTCGAGTCGGAGCGGGGCGTGCTCTCCTTCGGGAACACCGACGCCGATGGCCGCTACAAACTCTCCTACATCCGCTCCGCCAAGGGTGCGGGGCTTGGGAAGAACATCGTGCGGATCAGCACCCCGACCATGGGCCCGACAAGCCCTTTGCACAAGGACTCGATCCCGGCGATCTACAACACGCAGTCGACCCTCGCGGCCGCAGTCGTGAAGGGAAGGAATGTGTTCGACTTCGCACTCAAGTCGACCCAGCGCTCAAAGTGATCGGATGAATGCCATGCGGCCAAAAAACACGTCCGTCACAGGCATGGGCGGTTTTACCCTCGTCGAACTATTGGTCGTGATCGCGATCATTGGCCTGCTCATTGCCCTGCTCCTGCCGGCGGTGCAATCAACCCGTGAAGCGTCGCGCCGGTCTCGGTGCCAGAACAACCTCAAGCAGCTGAGCCTCGGCCTGGTCACCTACGTCTCCGCTCGGGGCGGACTGCCGCCGTCGATCCTCGACAACGTGAAGGCGGGGATGAGTTCGTTCGCTCCGGCGGACAACGCACCGGGCTTCGCGTGGTCGGCGCTCATCCTGCCGTTCGTCGAGCAGGCGTCCTTGTGGGACCGCCTCAAGACGGCCACGAATGGCGGCACCGTCAACTGGCAGTCGGCCGGGTCGGCGGCGACGTCGCTCGCCAGCCTGCCAGTCAACGTGTTTGAATGCAGTTCCAACGAGGGGTCGGGGCAGCCGAACACCAAGAGGGATCACTTCCAAACCGGCACGGCCTACGGCCAGAACAATTACGGCCCCAACTCCGGCTCGGCCGCCAACCGTTCGACCATGGAGGAGCTCGTGACCATTTGGGGCATTCCTGAAGCCGATGCACCGGCCCTTTGGGCGGCCAGCGCTGGCGTATTTGCCATCTCCAACAGGACCGCCGCCATGAAGCTGGCAGCCATCACGGATGGGCTCTCGAAGACCCAGATGCTCGCCGAGCGGTCTGCGACCAGTGAAACTGGTGGCAGCAGTTGCGGCGGCCTGCCGTGCGACAATCCGGGCGGTCTCTGGATCGGCCCTCAGCTCATGCGAGCGATAGCGGGCTGGTCTGCCGGGATGGTCACGCACGACGTGGAGACCTATGGCGGCGGTGACGTCGCCTACATGATCAACCGCTCGGCGTACACCTGGGGCGACGACTGGTCCAACGGCAGCCCTCACGCGGGCGGCATGAATGCCTCGATGTGCGATGGCTCGGTGCGGTGGATCAGCGAAAACATCGACATGACGACATACACGCGCCTCCGCACCAAGGCGGAAGGAACCTCCGCCGAAGACTTCTGACGCCGCTAGAAAACGGCATGAGCCTCACGGGGCTGCCACGATCAAGGTGCCAGTGACACGCTCGTCGGCGGGAGCGGCGGCTGACCCCCCTTCCCCGACACCTGTGGGGCAAATGTCACCCGCCACAGACCCGCCACCTCGAGCACGAGCCTCCGGGCTGGGGCATTTTCACTTCCCGTTGCCGTCGCGCTTGCCTGCTGCGCTCTAGCGGCACGATCGGCGAGACCGGGTCGCGAGGCCGGCGGCGACCGCGAGCGAACTGGCCAGGAGGGCCAATGTCGATGGCTCCGGCACGGCAGCAATGCCAACTGCCCCCGGGGGCACGTTGTAGTTGCCAGTGTCGTAGAGGCCGGTGCCGAAGAAGTCGGCGGCGTCTTGAATGTCCACGACGCCGTCGTAGTTGAAGTCGCCTTCCAGCCAGGTCGACGGCAGGCCGGTGTCGTACTTGCCGAGCGTGAGGAAGTTGCCGGCGTCGAGGATGTCGACCTGCCAGTCGATGTTGGTGTCGCCCGGCGCCGCAAAGGCCGCCGTCACCGAGCCGTCGCCGTTGTCGAGCCAGCCCACCGACCGCGGGATGCTCGCGGCGACGTCGGTCGCGGCCACGCTCGACGTGATGCCGCTCGTGCCGGTCCAGGAGCCGTCACCACGGCCGGCTTTGATGGCCGTCACGAGATCGTTGGCGGACAGGCCACTCGCCACGGTCACCAGGCCGTTGCCCAGGTTCACCAGGCCGCCGGCGTTGGGGGCGAGGCCGCCAACTGTGGTCTGAAGATAGGGCGCGAGCGACACGGTGCCCCCGGCGACCGGGATGACCTTACTCGAGGCCAGCGCCGCGGCGTTGGCGAGTTGCAGCGTGCCCTGCTGCACGGTCGTGGGGCCGGAATACGTGTTGGCCGATGCGAGCGTCTGCACGCCCGAGCCGATCTTCACGAGTGAGAGCGAACCAGCCGTATTGCCAATCACGCCGGAAAAGGTGGCGGAGGCGTCGCCATCGCCGACGGTGAGCGTGGGCGTGCCGCTGCCGCCGTCTACGCTGCCCGAGCCCGACAGGCCATTGATCGTCTCGCTGAAGCCGCCGAGTTTGAAGCTGCCCGCCACGCTCACGTTGCCCTTGCCCGTGCCGTTGGGCACCTGATCGGCCGCTGCGAGCGCGAGCGTCGTATTGGCCTCGACGGTGGTCGAGCCCTGGTAGTCATTCGCCGTGCCGGTCTGGTTGAAGAGCCGAACGGTGATGCCTGGCACCTGGCCATTGCCCACGAGCCGGAGCCCGCCGCTGGTGCCCGTGCTCGTGATGCGGCCAGTGAGCACGGCGACGCTGTTGGTCACGATCGAGCCCGTGGCGAAGCTGACCGGTGCCTGGCCGGCCACCAATGTGCCGGCGAAGATCGCCTCCGTGGCGTTGAGCAAGACACCCGACGGCGTATCGGCGCCGGCGGCTGTGTTGAAGAGCATGTCGTTCAACACAGTCGACCCCACGCCCGCCGTGACCGTCCCGGGGCCCATGTAGAACTGCGCCCGGTCGGACGGCGCGAGGCCCACCGTCACCGTGCCGGTGCCGAAGATGCTATTCGTGATCGCCCCAGCTGAGCCGCCGTTTGTAAGCGGATTCTGGATATTCAGCCGCGTGCCGTTGCCAGGCCCGGTCATGAGCGTCAGTCCGCCCGAGAAGGTGCTGAGCGCGTTTGTCAGTTCGATGTTTTGCATGTCCGCGCTCGCCACATTCAGTGCCAACTGACGGCTGCTGCCGTCGTTGATCGCCGTCCCAAGCACGAAACTGCCGCTCGTCACCGTGATCGTGGTGGTTCCGGGCGTGGCGGAGTTGTCGAAGATCACCCCGCCGCTGCTGTTGTAGGCGTTGGGTGCGTTGACGCCGTCATTCCGCCATCCGAACGTCGGGATTGTGATATCGCTGCCGTTGAGGTCGAGGGCACCCCCCGAGGTCACGCTGAGATTTGTCGTCGATGGGATCGCATACGCGTTGTTGAGCGTCATGGGGCCGTTGTCGACCGCCGTGGAGCCGGTGTACGAGTTGCTGCCGGAAAGCGTCACCACGCCGCTGCCGCCCGACCAGCGGTTCACCCAGCCGGTGTGCGACATGTTGCCGCTCACGGTGAGGCCGCCCGAGCCTCTGAGAATGAAGCCCCCGGTGCCGCTGACGTTACCGGAAACCGTAAGGGTCGAGGAGCTGTTGGGAAACAGTTCGGCGGTGCCGGTGAGCGTGATGGGACCGGCCAGCGTGACGTTGCTGGCCAAGATCCGAATGGCACCGCCACCACCGACGGCCGCATTAATTGGATTGCCACGGCCCGCGATCGAGAACGACTCGTTGGTCGTGACGGGCGACCCACCTGTTGAGATCTGCAACTGTGCACCGCTGGCGACGACCGTTTCGTTGCCTGCGCCGGTGGCCCCGAGCGCATCGATGTTGGTGATGATCGTCGTACCGGTCTGAACAATCGCGGTGCCCGAAAACGTGTTGGCCGCCTGGAGGGCGAGCGTCGAGGTACCGGTCTTACGGAAGCCCTGGGTGCCGGCGACAATCGCCGAGATGCCGAGCGTCGTGCCATTTGCAGGCCAAAGCAAGGGCGTGCCCGTCCCCGTCGCGAGTGTCAGCGTGGCCGCGCCGGAGATCCCCCGCGAGCCGGCGCTGGTGATCGTGCCGATGGTGCGGTTCGAGTCGACAGTGGTCGTGCCGGTGTTGGTAAACGCCGCCGTGTTGCCGGAGCCGTCTGCGACCGTTCCTCCGCTCCAGTTCGCCGTTCCGCTCCAGACGGCTGTTGATCCCGCAGCGGCAGTCCACGTGCCGCTCTGGGCGGACGCGGACTGCTGCCACCCTATGGCAGACAGCATCGCCGTCGCAACCGCCAGCGACGCCACGCGGGCATTCCTCGACACGACCGCCCGGATTGGACGCATGGATATTCCCTCCATTCGCGAGCAGGGATTCTGCCCGCCCCTCGAAACCACTCTTCTTGATGGTATACGAACGAGGGGCAGGCGGGCCAGCGTTCCGTCAGAAACCTCGGCGCCGCCGCCAGACGAGCAGGCTCGCCACCGACACGACCCCGGCGACGATCGCGATCGACGACGGCTCTGGAATGACCGCGAGGACGCCGGTCGACTGGTCGAAGGTCAGCGTCTGGGCACCCCCCGGACCGACTTTCGCGAGCGAGAAGATGCCGCTGCTGCCGGTCCACGTCCCGGCGTAAGAACCACTCGACGTGACGCTCTGGAAGTTCCCGGTGAGGCCCGTGAAGTTGAAAAGGTTCAGCGTCGAAAAATCAGGCAGCAGGCTCGCCACGTTGAGCGACAGGCTCGCGGTGCCGCCGAGCGTCAGGCCGTTCGCGCCGGCGGTCATCACGAGCCGGTCATACGTCGTCGCGTCCTGGATGCCCAAGAGCACCGCGGCGCTCTGCACTTCGAGCGTGCTCGCCGTGATCGTCCCGTAGGAATCCGCTGCCGCGGTGCCGGTCGCTCCGGGGGAGAGGAAGTTGTTTGCCCCGACCGTGAGCCCCCCGGCGAACGTGCCGGTGCCGGTCAGGTACCTGCTGCTGCCGCTGAAGACCATCGGGCCGGCCAGGTATCCCGTCATCGTGACGGGAGCGCCGCTGTTGGTAACCGTCGTCGTGCCCGTGAGCGTGCTGGAGCCAGACAAAATCAGGCTCCCCTGGCTCGAGTAGCTGACATTACCGGTTCCGGCGATGCCGCCGCTGACGGTGAAGTCGCCGTTGTCGCTGAGTGTCAGAGTATTGGAATCTACGTTGATCGACCCGCTCAGCGTGAGTGCCGCGCCCGGGTTTGCTTTGATGCTCGCGTTTGCTGCCAGCGTGATCGGGCCTGTGAACGCATTGCCCGTGCCGGCTTGCGAGCGGAGGGCGCCGAGACTGCCCACGCCGTCTCCCGAAATCGTGAACGACTCGGACGTCTGTATCCCGGAGACGAACGTGGATGTAGCCGCGTTGTCGAGCCGTAGCATCGCACCGCTTGCAATCACCGTTTCATTCCCAGTGCCGCTGGCCCCCAGGCCGTCATTGACACCGAGCCGGACGTCGCCAGTCGAGATCGTAGTCGTGCCCGTGTAGGTGTTCGTTCGATTGAGATAGAGCGCCCCGGCACCCGACTTCGTAAATCCCTGCGAGCCGGCGATGACCGCGAACATGTCGAGCCGCCCCGCGTTGGTGATCGCAGGGGCGGTGCCGGTCGTCGTCACGAACTGGATCTGTTCATTCGTCAAATTCGCATTGACGGTTTCGGTTCCCGACCGGATCTGCACCCGCGTAGCGCCGGTGGTGAGATTGCCGAGCACGATGTTGCTCAGCAAACTGGCTGTTCCGCCGACTGTGAACGTCGCGGTGTTGTTCGCGCCGCCGGCGACGACGCCACCGGTCCACCTCGCGGTGTTGTTCCAGGAAGTGACGCCGGCCGAACTCCACGTCCCGCTCTGGGCGAACACCCGCGCAGGGTTCGCCTGGGTGGCAAAGAACGCCATTGCTGCCAGGAAAATGCCCCCGCAGCCCCCGCCTAGCCGAAACGTTCCTGTCTTGATGCCAGTCATGAGCATGTCCTTGTGCAAAAATGTAACTGTGCTTCGATCGAAAAAACCTGCCAGGTTCCGTGCATTCAGTCAGTACACATCGCCTCACGTGATGACAACAAACCGCTCCTGTCGTTCCATTGAGTTGATCTGATCGCTCATCCAATCACCGGGAAATTTGTGGACGCGGGCTCAGCCGCGGTCGCCGCGCTGGCGGCGGGCGAAGAACCCGATCACCCCCAGACCGCTGAGGAGCACGAGCGCGGAGGGCTCGGGTACCACGATCAGGTTCACCTGGCCGGACGTGGAGGTGTCGATCTGGAACGACTGTCCGCTGCCGAGCGTCGGCATGGTGCCGAGCGCGAGCAGGTTGTCCGTCAGCGTGCCCGGTGTGTAGTTGAAGAGCCGCCACGTCGTGAAATCGGCGACGGACGTCCAGTCGCCGGCGCCCGAGACGTTGAGGACGCCGTCGAGCGTGAGGTTGGACACTCCCGTGATCAGGTCGTTGATCCCGCCGCCGACCGTATTATCCAGCGGGTTAAGCTGAAAGTTCAGGATCGACGAGTTGGCGAGGGTGAAGGCGTTGCTCACGGTCAGCGTCCCGACGCCGCTGCCCGGGGCCACGATGGCCCCTCCGAGGATGCTCACGGCGCCGCCGGTCGTGCCCGAGCCGCCGAGCGTGGCCCCGCTGGCCACCGTCACGGCACCGTCCGCAGCCGACTGATTGCCGTTGATGAGCAGCGTGCCGAGGTCGACGCTGGTCGCGCCGCGGTAAGAGTTTGCCGCGTTGAGAATCGTCGTGCCGCTGCCGGCCTGGATGAACTTGCCGATTCCGGGGCCACCAACCGAGGCCGTGATGGCGGCGCCGCTGAAGTCGACGCCCTGGGTCACGGTATCGCTCTGGTCCACGACGAACGTCGATTGCGCCGCCGCCATGGAGATGGCGCTGTTGGTCGACAGCGAACCGTCGGCGCCGCCGGCTCCAAGCCGCAGGCTGCCGTTGCCGGTGATCGCGGTCGTTCCGGTGTACGTGTTCGCGGCTGTCAACGTCACCACGCCGGAGCCGCCGTGTGCGAGGGCGCCGCCGGTGCCGGCAATCGGGCTGTTTACAGTCAGGGTTCCGGACGCTGCTATTGTAAGTTTGAATCCGTTCGTCTGGATCGCATCGGCGGCCCCGGAGCGGGTCATGAATCCGGCAGCGCCGGAACCAACGCCGATGGAAGCGTCGCTGGCGAGCGTCACCAAACCGGCCATGGTAGCGAGGGTTGGGAAGGTAACAGTATCCGACGAACCGAAATTCAAAGCCCCTGTGTTCGGAGCCGCAGCGGTACCAGCACCATTGATCTCAATGGACTCGTTGATGGTGACATTTGCCCCGATGCGAAGCCGACCGCCGTCTGCAACGACCGTTCCGATTCCGGTACCGACGGCACCAAGTGCATCGGCGGTCTTCGCTTCCAGCGTGCCGACACTAACCGTTGTGGTGCCGCTATACGTGTTCGCCCCGCCTAGATAGAGAGTTCCATCGCCGGTCTTCACGAATCCCTTGGTTCCGGCCACGGCGGCGGTGATGACGGCGGTGCGAGTCGCAGCAACGTCGATCCCAGGGATGCTGCCCGACAACGTCGTGTCAAGAGTCAGGCTACCGCTCGTACCCATTCGCAGCGTGTGGTAGGCCGCACTATTTGGGTCAAACCTAAGATACCCGATTGTTTTGTCGCCATTGAGGGAAATGGTTCTAGTTGCGGCGAGAGTTGCGCCGGTAAAAGAGGCCGTGTTGTCCGCACCCGACGCAACTGTGCCATTGAGCCAGTTAGACGTGGTGGACCAAGTGCCGTTGCCCGTGCTTGTCCACGTGCCACTCTGCGCGACCGCCAGCCCCGGCGTCATGGCCAGGAGCCCCGCCACGAAGGCCAGGCTGATCGCAGCGATCCGTGAAGTTGTCTTGATGCCCGACATGAGCTTTCTCCCTGCCAACGTTTTTAAAGTTCCCGTGAGCGACCCCACCCCAGATGACTGCCTGAAAACCCTTTTCAGTCATCCACCCGAAAGAAATGAATAGCAATCGCTGTGCCAAATCCCAAAACTTCTTGAGGAGGATCGCAACGAGCACCGTAAAAGCAACTTTTCTCGATGAAACGATGGTTTTTGGTGACACCGCTGGCTGGCGCGCCGAGCTCGGGAACCGGGCGGAGGTGGAGCGATTCGCTCCATTCGGACGAGGGGGTGGGGCGAATCGCTCCACCCCCCTGATCTAAGTGGAGCGAAATAACTCACCCCGTCGGGGGGTGTGGCTGAATCTTTTCACCGCCGTGAGGCGTGGGTCGCTGCCAGGAGGGGGCTGGGCCCAGCGTGGTTCGCCCGCGGCCTTACGGCCGGTCGGCTTTCACACGTACAAGCCCAACGCCGTGAGGCGTGGGACGCGGCTAGGAGAGGGCTGGGTCTCGAGTGGTTCGCCCGCGGCCTCACGGCCGGTCGGCTTTCACTCGTACAAGCCCAACGCCGTGAGGCGTGGGACGCCGCCAGGAGAGGGCTGGGTCCAGCGTGGTTTGCCCGCGGCCTCACGGCCGGTCGGCTTTCACTCGTCCAAGCCCAACGCCGTGAGGCGTGGGACGCCGCCAGGAGAGGGCTGGGTCTAGCGTGGTTCGCCCGCGGCCTTACGGCCGGTCGGCTTGTGCAGTTGCCGTCCAAGCCCAACGCCGTGAGGCGTGGGACGCGGCCAGGAGAGGGCTGGGTCTCGCGTGGTGTGTCCGCGGCCTTACGGCCGGTCGGCTTTCACACGTACAAGCCCAACGCCGTGAGGCGTGGGACGCGGCTAGGAGAGGGCTGGGTCTCGAGTGGTTCGCCCGCGGCCTCACGGCCGGTCGGCTTTCACTCGTACAAGCCCAGCGCCGTCACTGGGACCGCGCCGGTCAGATCGGTCAGGCCAAAATCGGCTCGATCACGTGGCCGTGGACGTCGGTGAGGCGGCGCTCGATGCCGTTGTTGTAGAAGGACAGACGGGTGTGATCGAGGCCGAGGAGGTGCAGGATCGTGGCGTGCAGGTCGTAGATCGTGGCCACGTTTTCCACCGCCTTGTAGCCGAAGTCGTCGGTGGCGCCGTGGTGAAACGCCCGCTTCACGCCCGCACCGGCGAGCCACACGGTGAAGCCCGAAGGATTGTGGTCTCGGCCGTTGGCCCCCTTCTGGAACGTCGGCATCCGGCCAAACTCGGTGACGAACGCCACGAGCGTGTCGGCCAGCAGGCCGCGGTTCTTGAGATCACGGAGCAGGCCCGCGACCGGTTGGTCGAGGATCGGGCCGTGGACGGCGTATTGGTCGGCGATCTTTTTGTGGCCGTCCCAGTTGCCCACGCCCTCCCCCATCGCGTAGCCGCCGTTGAAGAGCTGCACGAACCGCACGCCCTTTTCCACGAGCCGCCGCGCGAGGATGCAGTTGCGGGCAAACCGGGCCTTGAGTGAGTTCTGCGTGTCGTCGGCGCCGTAGAGCTTGAGCATCTCGACCGACTCGTCGGAGAGGTCGGCCACCGTCGCTGCCGAGAGCTGCATCTTGGCGGCCAGTTCGTAGGCGCTGATCCGGGCCGCGAGGTCGGTGTCGCCCGGATGCCGGGCGAGGTGGTCCTCGTTGAGCATCCGGAGGAAGTCGCGGGTGGCGATGTCAGCGCTTTCCGGGATGGAGGCGGGCCTCACAAGATTCGGAATCGGCCTGTCGGCGTTGAAGCTCGTGCCTTGGAACACGGCCGGCAGGAACGCGCTCTGCCAGTGCCGCGGGCCGTTCTGCGGCACGCCGCGGGGATCGGGAATCGCGACGAAGGCCGGCAGGTCGCGGCATTCGCTGCCGAGGGCGTAGGTCGTCCAGGCGCCGATGCTCGGGAAGCCGTCGAGCGTGAAGCCGGTCGACATCTGGCTCTCGGCCGGCCCGTGCGTGTTGCTCTTGGCCGTCATCGAGTGAATGAAGCACATCTCGTCGGCGAGTTCGCCGAGGTGCGGCAGGAGGTCGCTCGTCATCGTGCCGCTCTCGCCCCGCGGCTTGAACTCCCAGAGCGGCTTGATGAGGTTGCCCTGCTCCCCCTGAAACGTGATCAGTTTCTCGCCGCTTGCCGTCGGCATCGGCGTGTCGTGGAGCCGGATGAGCTCGGGCTTGTAGTCGAACGTGTCGACGTGTGAGAGCGCGCCCGAGCAGAAGATCATGAGCACGTTCTTCGCCTTCGCCGGGAAATGCGGTGCCCGCGGGGCAAACGGCTGGGCCGGGTCGATCGCCGGCCGGATCGGCGGCTCGCCGGCGAGGAGCCGCTGCTCGTGGAGCAGGGCTGTGAGCGCGATGCCACACAGACCGGTGCCGCCCCACTGGAGGAACGCCCGGCGATCGAGCATCCGGCGGCCGGCATGAGAGAGTGCGTGGCGCATGGAAGCCTCAGTAGATGGTGAGGAATTCGCTGGCGTTGTAGAGGCTGCGGCACAGGATCGGCAGGCCGTGGGTGGCCACGAGGTCGCGGCCGGCGGCGAGTTCCCGGTCGCTGGCCTGGCGGCCGAAAGCGAGTTCGATCGCGCGGGCCACCTGCAAGCCGGGGTCGCTCCCCGCCTCGCGTTCCACGCGCTTCGCGAGCCGACTCGCCTGGTCAAGCAGGAAGTCGCCGTTGAGCATGTTGAGCGCCTGCAGCGGCGTCGTGCTCACCGTGCGCTTGGGCTGCGCCTGGCCCGCATCGGGGCAGTCGAAGGCGCCGAAGAAACTGTCGAGCTCGGCCCGGGGCTTCGACTGATACACCATCCTGCGGAAGTCCTCGTCGGTGAACGTCGTCTTCGTGGTGTAGACCTTCACATAGTTCGTGTTGGGCTCGAAGAGGTCGAAGCCCGGCCCGCCCATCTTCTTGTTGAGGCTGCCGCTCACGGCGAGGATCGCGTCGCGGAGCGGTTCGGCCTCGAGCCGCCGCGGCGGATACCGCCAGAGGAGCCGCGAGCCCGAGTCGGCGGCGAGGGCGTCGGGGCGGGCCGTGCTCGTCTGCCGGTAGGCCTGGCTCGTGACGATCAGCCGATGGATCGCCTTCAGCCGCCAGCGGTTGGCGGGATGTGCGGGGTCGACGAGTTCGCTCGCCAGCCAGTCGAGGAGCTCTGGATGGCTCGGCGGCCCGCCGTTCACGCCCAAGTCACTCGGCGTGTCGACGATGCCAGTGCCGAAGTGGTGGTGCCAGAGCCGGTTCACGATCACGCGGGGCGTGAGCGGGTTTGTCGGCGAGGCGATCCAGTCGGCGAGCGCCCGGCGGCGGTCGTTCTCCGGGGCGTCGGCAGGCAGTTGCCAGGTCGCGCCGAATCCCGTCAGGCCGCCCGGGGCAACCTCCTCGCGCGGCGCCAGCGGATCGCCGCGGAAGAACCGGTGGGTCTTCCCGGGTGTGACAAACTGGCCCGCGTAGGCCTTGGGCAGCACGGCAAGGGCCTCGAGCCGCTTCGTGAGCACGGCAGCGTTTTCCGTGAGCGTATCGAACTCCGTGATTTCGTTGGGCGACAGCTCGGCGGTGGACGTGATCGGGCCGATGGAGTCGGCGTGCACGTAGTCGGGCGGCAGGCGATCGACGTGGGCGGCGACCGGTGTCCACTGCGTGCCGTCGAGCGACACGGCGATTTCATACTTCGTCGCCAGCCGATCGGTGTACTCGGGCTTGGGGCTGCGGTCGCGGCTCCAGACGACACGGCTGATCTCCTCCACCTCGGGCAGTTCCAGCTGCACCCAGCCGCCACCGATCTGGTTTGAAATCCACGACCGCTTGTTGCCGTACACGCCGTCGTTGATGTGTGGGAGCTTGTGCAGGTCGCCCTGGGCGTAGTCGCCCGACGACGACGGGGTCGCGCCGCGGGCCACGTTGCGACCGTCCACCGAGAGCACTTCCAGTTCGTCAATGCACGGCTCCGCGGATGTGGTCTCCAGCACCCGAAACCGCACGAACTTCGCCCGCGTCGGTGCGAAGGCATCGACGTTCTCGCCGGCGGTCACCCGGCTGCGCAGGTGGGCCACGCGGCCGCCGGAATCGTCGGCCGACGCCTGCTCCTCGAAGATCACGACGTCGGCCGTGACCGCTGCGGGGGCCGCGCCGTCCATCACGAGCAGCCGCGTCTGCTCGGTGAGCGGATGCACGCCCGCGTCGCGGAAGCCGCTCCAGAGCGCCTGATCCGGCGGCGGGTCGCCGGTGCCGTCCGCGAAGGGCCGCTGGTCAACCACGGCGATCTCCTTCTGGTCGGCGGTTGTCGCTGGGTCGCCGTCGGCGTCGAGCACGTAGCGGGCATCGCGGGCGTGGGAGTGCCAGCCCGCGCCCCACGAGAGCCAGATCCGAAACACCCCCGCGGCTTGCGGTACGTAGGCGAAGACGGCCTCGCCGGGCGTGGCGGACCACCAGTGATATTGTTTGCCAAGGTTGGGCAGTGAGCGGATGTCGCCCGGCTCGGCGACATGGCCGCGATCCGTGCCGCCGGCGTGGTCGGCGACGCCCTTCGGCTCGACGAGTTTGGCTGTCTGATCCTTGGTGAGGTCGTCGATCACGATCGTGCGGCGCAGGCGGGCCGCCGGCTGCAGTTCCGCCATCCGCCGCCGGAGCAGCGCGAGTTCGGACTGCAGTGCCGTGACGTGCTTCACACGCTCGTCATTGTCGGGCGGCAGGACATCGCGATCGCCGTGCTTCACGCCCTCGAAGACGGCTTTCATCGCGTAATAGTCCAGCTGCGGAATGGGATCAAACTTGTGGTCATGGCAGCGGGCGCAGCCGACGGTGAGGCCGAGCAGGGCCGAGCCCGTGGTGCCCACCATGTCGTGCAGTTCGTCGGCCCGCTGGTTGGCCGTGAGCACCGGATCGGGCGAGCTGACCTCGTCCTTCGGCCCGCCCACGATGAAGCCCGTGGCGGCGTCAGCGCCCAACTGGTCGCCGTAGAGTTGCTCCTTCAGAAAGGAGTCGTATGGCTTGTCGGCATTGAGCGATTCGATCACCCAGTCGCGATACGGCCAGGCGTTGGGCCGGGCCGTGTTCACCTCGAAGCCGTGGCTCTCGGCGAAACGCACGACGTCGAGCCAGTGGCGGGCCCAGCGTTCGCCGTAGTGTGGCGACGCGAGCAGCCGGTCGACGAGGTCGCCATAGGGGCCATCGACGCTGCCGGCGGCGCGGCAGGCATCCTCGAACGCGGCAATCTCCTCGAGCGAAGGCGGCAGGCCCGTGAGGTCGAACGACACCCGGCGGATGAGCGTGCGCGGGTCGGCCTCGGGATTCATGGCGAGGCCGGCGGCGGCGAGTTTTTCGGCGAGAAAGGCGTCGATCGGGGTGGTGCCCGGCGAAGCGGTAGGCACAGGCGGCTGCACGAGCGGCTGAAACGCCCAATGCTTGTGCCCCTTCTGAAGCTTGGGCCCCTTCTGCGGCTTGGGCCCGTCTTTCGGGATCAGGTCGGCGAGCGTCTGCATGTCATCCGGCCAGACGGCTCCGGCCGCGATCCACTCCTTCAAGAGCGCCTGCTCGTCGGCGGGGAGCGGCTCGCCGTCGGCCGGCATCCGCGATTCCTTGTCGGCGGTCGAGATGCGGACGAAGAGTTCGCTCTCCTCCGGCTTGCCGGGCACGATGCCCGTTGAACCAGAGTCGCCCCCGGCGATCGCCTTGTCCCGGTCGTCGATGCGAAATCCACTCTCGGCCCCCTCCGGCCCGTGGCATGCTCCACACTTTGCCGCGAGCAGCGTCGCCACACGGTCGCGAAACGCGGAAGCCTGGGTATCAGCCCTTGATCCCTCGGCCTCAGCCCCGGTGACGGGAACAGCACGTGCCCCAAGGAGCGTCACACAGGCAACGCCCCACCATAGTTGTGTAGGCCTCTGACGGGTGCCCCTGCTCATACCGTGAATCCTAGACTCGACAGGGATCACGCAGCGCGGCCGATTCCCACAAATCGTTTCCAATTGTTCCCGGCAAGTCTGTCGCCCTACCCGCCTCCCAGTCCGTCCTGCCTGGCTTGCCCGGCCCGCGGGCCTGGCGGCTCACTTCGACTCGAGCGGGAAATCAAACGTATTGCGGCCCGGCTTCACCTCGGCCGTCAGCGTGGATCGCTTGTTGTATTTCGCCGGAATCCTGGGCGGCGGCGCCACTGGAGCCCCACCTCTCGAACCATTGGCGGCAGCCTCCTCTGGGGACATTTCCGTCGGCCTGACGAAGACCTTGTGAGGGCCCACCTTGGCTCCCATGGTTCTGTTGATGTACCACAGGTCGTAGTGGCCAGTTGCATCGGTCGTGGCCATGGAAGGCCGGCCCTTTTCCGGAAGAAAGGCGACGTCGACGCCGGCGAGCGGCTTCCCGTCCATCGTGACCTTCCCGCGAACCCTGCCGAGCGGAGGCTCGTCGGCCGGTCGCGACGAGCACCCGGCAATCACGAGCATGGCGGCGATCGCGAACAGCTTCGCGATCCGCCTGTGGGTAGACGAGACCGTCATTCGACCGCCACCGTCTGCCCGTCGCTGATATTCGCCATTCCCGCGAGCGTCGTGACGTCGGCATTTTGACTGATGAATCGGCAACTGCCATCGGCCAGGCCGAACAGCACCCCGCCCGGATGCTTGCTCGCGAACGGATACTTGTTATTCCCAAAGAGCGTGCCGTTGGTGCTGGTTGCGTTTGGCTGGAGGATGCCGACCGTCAAGCCGGCCGCCAACTCACTCGAGATCGCGCCCACCCAGACACCCCCCCGATACGCGGCATTGCTGCCGAAATTCGGATCGATCTTCGGCAGCCCCACCGCGAAACTGACGTTGCTGAAAACCTCCCCAAAGGTCAGCGTCTTCGAGAGCCCGTCTGTCACGTCCTTCGATCGCACATACGCCCAGGAATCTGCTGCCCCCCACGAACCGCTCCTCTCGAGGGGAACGCGGCGAAAGAGGCCTAGCGTAAGCACCGTCGCGCTGGATCCGTCGGGAAGAGTCAGGGTGCCCTCGCCTACCCCATCGAAGTTGCCGTCGGAACCGGCGACGGCTTTGTAGTTGGTTTTGGCGTACTTGCCGCTGCTCGGAAAGTCCTGGCCGAAATTCAGGCTACTGTCTCCCGCACTGGGACATACGAATACCTGCACCACAGTCTGCTGGAGGGCCACCTGGTCGCGACCGTTCGCTTTGGCCAGAGCGGCTTGCGCTCCCGTCGGACTCCCGCAGACCACCTGGCTGCTGCCGGAGTTGACTGTCAGGCCATCCGATAGCGACTGTTCCTCGATATGGGGCAGCAGAAATACCGACCAGCCCCAGCCTGCATCCTTCCATTTGTTGGAAATGCTGTTGCCCGCGTTACCACAGTTGCCCAGCATGCCCTGGTATCCAGGCGGAAACCGCTTCTGGGCATCGTGATACGTCTGAAGCCCCAGCCCCAACTGCTTGATGTTTGACAGACACTTCGCCCGCCGCGCCGCCTCCCGTGCCGCCTGGACTGCCGGCAGCAGGAGGCCGATGAGCGTGGCGATGATGGCGATCACCACCAGCAATTCAACAAGCGTAAAACCACGCGTTGACCGAGGCGGCTTTGCCATTTCATGCGGTGTCTCGCGGAAAGTTTTGGCGACCATGCAAGAGGCTGCGCGTCTGCAAAAGGATGACGGTGCTGTTTGAATCATGTGATTAACGAGGTCTGCGCCCGGACCTTTGCGTTCCTCCGCGACCCCCCTGGGATCACCCTGTAACCCTAGGAAAGGATAGGTTTTCGGCGGCGTTCGGTCAACGCGACGAGGTCACGAAAGGACTGTTTTCGGACCGGGCGAAGGTCACGATGGCCCGGCTGGCACGCTCGATCTCCTCCGGCGACCCGAGCACGACGAAACTGTGGGCGCTCACCATGTCGCCCGGACTCGTAAACTGGAAATCCGCCTGGATCGTCCGTGCCGTGAACGGATTCGGGCAATCCGCCCCGCCGCCGCTGCGAACGGCGGTGAAGGAACCGGTGAAGGAGTCGGATCGCGGGGTTCACGTCATGGTTTCAGCAGGACAACGATCCGGTTGGCAGCGTTGGCCAAAGAGCCCTCGGAGGCTTCGTTGACTGCGGCACCCGTCTCCGCCGGGCGGCGCGACCAGCTGCCCGCGCGGATCTGCATACCAGGCTCGTAGATGCCGCTGCCTACGAGATACGCCATGATCGCGACGATGGTGTTCTCGTAGAGCACATTTGGCGGGGTGTCGGGGTCGACGCGCCGCTGCAGGGTGTGGCCGTCGTAGAACAGTTCCTCCTGCTCGCCGAGGCCGGCTTCCACCACGTTGATACCCATCTGCACGCCGCGGGCGGCCAGGGACGAGTTGTGGCGGTGCAAAAGTTCCGTGACGTAGGGCAGGCTGTAGGTCCAATCCACGTCCATGAAGACCGTGCGGGGCTTGAAGCCGGCAGTGTTGAGCACGTCGAGGAGCTGGTCGAGATACCGTACCGAGTTGTACTGGGGCGACGTGAACACGATGCGATGGAACTCCTCCGGCGTCTGGCACCAGGCTGGATCGGCGGCATGAATGGCATCCAAGCCCTTCTCATCGCGCCACTCCCAGGCGGGATTCACATTCCAGTGCAGGCTGACAGCCGGCATCCGCTCGCCCCAGTGGGCGCGGGCCACCTCGAGGTACTTGACGTAGTCTTCCATCAGACTCCCGAGCAGGCGGTCGTACGGCTGGCGCACGGCCATGAACGGGTGGAGTTTGCGTGCGGCCTGCTTGCGTTCTTCCCACGTCCCCGGAGTCTGTGCCAGCAGGGCCGCATCGAATTCCGGAAGGAGATTGGGAATGCGTTCATCAAACACAATCTCGTCGGGAATAAACGGCGTACCGTCGCCCGTGATAAACCAGCCTGCCCCAAATGGATTCGGCCGATCGGTTGGAGCGTCGATGCGAAAGATGCTGGAGAAGATGTTCCCTCCATCGACGGCCTCGCCGTGGATTTCGGCCCGGGCGAGCTGCGAGCCGTCAAAGGGCTGCGTGAAGGCGGGTAGTTCAACGCTGACTGGAATGCCCTCGGACCGGAGGAGGGCCAGCAGTCCGCCGGAGTCCTTCAGGTGGCCGATCTCCGCCGCTGGAATGCCGAATGCGCCATGGTGCGCCTTGAGATTCCGCAGCAGGATCGGCCACCGCTCGCGTTGACCGAATGACTCGTCGAGGTGGCCATTGATGACGCGATCTTGATCACTAGGCCGGTACCACGGGCAGCCGGCCATCTGGTTGGGCGCGAACGAGAACGTGGCCGCAGGGCTGGCAGTGGGCGGTGGAGGGGATGATGGGGCGACGACCGGCTCCGGCATGACCTGCCCGGCGACGTTGTGCTTCAGCTGGGACTGTCCGCCCGGCACCCCGCCGCGATCTTCCCGGAGCTTGTTTCCGATCACGGTGAGGGCGTCCACGTCGCCTCGAGTCGTATCGACTGCAAACGCGGATTGGGCGGCAAGGCCGACCATCAGGATCGCCAACCATGGAATCCAGCCAGCACGGAATCTATTCTGCATGAGCCCCGTCTCCCTGAGCCGCACTATTTATGCCCTCTGCAGCCTGTCACTGCGGCGGAACGGTCGGCTGAATTTCGATGATGTCATGGATCGCGACACGGGGCACTGTGACCTGCAACCGGTCGTCGCGATATTCGTATGCGAGCGTCCGGCCGTCGGGCTGGAGCAGCACGGAGGCGGGCCGCGGGCAGCGAATCGACACGTTCAGGGGCCCGACGGGGGGAATGTCATCGTGCACGTTCACCTTCGCGTTGCCATGCGGGCCGGCTGTGTTCACCAGGCTGATGAGCAGTCGCTCACCCAGCCGCGTCGCCGTCACGTCGATATGGTGGGATCCCTCCACCTCCACCATGGGCGCGGGAAACATCTCGCGCACGAGGGCGTGGAGGAAGTCACGGCTGACGGTGGTCGTCGAGTTGGCATAGCGCTCGCCGAGGCTCAGATAGATCGCGGCAATGGATCCCTCGCCGAGCCTCGTGATCGAGGCCGCGACCTCCGCCGGGCCGTCCGCCTCGTTCTCGCGGCGCACGTTGCCGAAGGGCTTCGCGCGAGAGCCCAGGGTCGCCTTCTGAAAGAGTGACTGGATGCCGGCCACGTGTCCGCCGAACTCCAGACCGTTCACCTGCACGGCCGGAGTTCCCTCAAGGTTCACGTCCAGTTCCTCCTGAAACAGGGCGGCGGCCCGCGGGCCGACGACCAGGAGTGATCCTCCCTGCCTCACATAGTCCACGAGCGTCTGCTTGAAGGCGGGCTCGATCGTCTCCCACTCCGGATAGACGAGGAGCGGATAGCGATTTATGCCCTCGGTGAGGTGATGCTCGCTCACGACATCCACCACGTGCTGGCTGTCGAGCAGCGACTGGAGCAGGCCCTGCAGGGGCACGAGCTCGCCGCCCCAGGTGGCGAAGAGCATCTGATTCGTGCGATAGAACGCTCCCGTGGAATAGATCAGGCCGATCTGTGGGATGGGTGCGGCCCGGTGGCAGAAGGGCTGCCGCTCGCGGCAGAAGCGGGCCACCTCGGCCATGATGGGGAACTGCCACTCGCGCACGGAGCCGTCGCGACGCTGCGGGAAATAGGCCTGGAAGCCGCCGCCCAGTGCCATCACGACCGCCGCTTCCTGCTCGAGTTGCTGGGCGGTCTTGGTGCTGAAGAGGCCGTCGAGGTGGCTGAAGCTCCAGGCCATGAGATCCCAGGGCTTTCCCTGCAGGGCCATGCAGCGGCCTTCGATGCGGGCGCTATTGAGACTATTGGTCGGCGTATAGTCTCCGGAGATGAAGTCTACGTCGATGGACACCTTCTCGGGCATCATCGAACTGAAGGCCCAGTTGCTGGCGATCTGAAAGCCGCTGTCGTGGCGATGCACCTCGTCGACGTAGCGGCGCAGGTAGCGGCGGAATCCCTCGCGGCAGAACTCGGAGAACTCGTACCAGCCGGGATCTGCTCGCGAGCGGGGAACCGACTGGATCCCGGTCTGCTCCTGGAAGGCCTTCAGGACGGGCTCGGCGTAGTCGCGATCGACGGCCCAACACTCGCCGTCGACCCAGACGCCATCGACGTCGTATGCGTCCGCCAACTCCTTCATCTGCGGGATCAGGAGCTGGTCCACGTACGGGCCGAAGACGGAGGTAAGGCGGCCGTCGCGTTCCCCCTTCTCGTTGACGCGAGCCCACTCTGGATGCTGGGCCACGGCCTGGCCGTCCCAGACACCCGAGTAATGCATGAAGAGGCCGACGCCCTTCTCGGCGGTGACCTCCCGCCAGATCCGCAGCGGATCGCCGACGAACCCCGGTGCGGGGGTACCCACCCGGGTGGGATAGCTGGAGAAGCCCGAATGCCCCTTGCAGTCGATCTGCACGTAGTCGGGCCGCACGGCATCGAGCAGCCGCTCGATGCTCTCCCGCGTGGTGCGCTTGCCCACCTCTTGGCAGTCGGGGCCGGCGTGAAAGTCGAAATGGATGCCGAGAAAACTCTCACTCCGCTTGAGGCGGGGTGGGTACGTGGGCGGCTCGTATCCCACGCCCTCAGCCGGCGATTCCTCGCCCGCCCCGACCAGGGCGGGGAGGAGAAGTACGAGCACCAGGCACATCGCAAGAAGTCTATTACTCATGCATCCGCAGCGAAGATCGTATGACTATTGCCCTCGTGGCTTGGAGGATAGCCCGGCCAATGGCACTTCCGCAACGATTGTTGAACTGATGAGCGGCTCGGTCCTGGATCGCCCGCGCGCTGCCGTGGATCGCCGGATCGGCTATCTTGTCAGACTCGTGAACCAGACCCTGGAGGAAAGCTCGTCATGACCGCGCGGCATGCAGGATCGATCGTCATAGTCGCCGTCTGCCTCGTTGGCTCGGTGCCGTTGTGCAGCCCGTGCCACGGGCAGCAGGCATCGGCGCCGGCCGGAACGGTCCTGCCGCGTCCGGAGCCGCCGTTCAACGGCACGATCGGCCGCACGACCGCGGAGTCCACGCCCGACTTCCCCCGAGAGTTCGCCGCGCCGCAGGCGGCGCCGAACGTGCTCCTGATCATGACCGACGACGTGGGATTCGGCGCGTCGTCCACGTTTGGCGGGCCAATCCCCACGCCGGCCTTCGATGCCCTCGCGAAGCGGGGCCTGCGGTACAACCGCTTCCACACCACGGCCCTCTGTTCGCCCACGCGGGCGGCGCTGATCACCGGCCGCAACCATCACACCTGCGGCACCGGCGCCATCACGGAAATGGGGACGGGCTATCCGGGCTACAACACGCTGATGTCGAAGAAGTGCGGCACCGTCGGGGAGATCCTCAAGCAGAACGGCTGGAACACCGCCTGGTTCGGCAAGAACCACAACGTGCCCGACTGGCATTCCAGCCAGGCCGGGCCCTTCGACCTCTGGCCGACCGGGCTCGGCTTCGAGCACTTCTACGGCTTTCTCGGCGGTGATACCGACCAGTGGCACCCGGCGATCTTCGACGGCACGAAGCCGGTCGAGCCGCCGCACGACGCCCAGGACTACCACCTCGATGCCGATCTGGCCGACAGGGCGGTGGCCTGGATCCGCGAGCAGCATTCGCTCGCCCCGAACAAGCCCTTCTTCGCCTACTACACGCCCGGCCTGTGCCACGCGCCGCACCACGCGCCGAAGGACTGGATCGCCAGGTTCAAGGGCACGTTCGACCAGGGGTGGGACAAGGTCCGCGAGGAGACGCTCGCCAGGCAGATCCAGCTGGGCGTGGTGCCACCCGGCACGAAGCTCACGCCGCGACCGAAGGAAATCCCCGCCTGGGATTCGCTCACGGCCAACCAGCGGAAGCTTTATGCCCGGATGATGGAGAGCTACGCCGCCTGCCTCGCCTACTGCGACTCCAACATCGCCCGCGTCATCGACGCGGTCGCCGACACGGGAGAACTCGACAACACGCTGATCATCTACATCCAGGGGGACAACGGCGCCAGCGCCGAGGGAACCCTGCAGGGGGTGCTGAACGAGGTGGGTGTGGCCGCCAACGGCGTGCAGGAGACCGAGGAGTACGTCCTTTCGATGATGGACGAGATCGGCGGGCCCCTGACCTACAACCACTATCCCGTCGGCTGGGCGCACGCCATGTGCGCGCCGTTCCAGTGGACGAAGCAGGTGGCCTCCCACTTCGGTGGCACGCGGAACGGGCTGGTCATTTCCTGGCCGTCCAGGATGCAGCAGGCCGGCGGGATCCGCCCGCAGTTCTGCCACGTGATCGACATCGCCCCCACCATCCTCGAGGCGGCCGGCGTCGCGGAACCGACCATCATCAACGGCGTGGCGCAGACGCCGATCGAGGGCACCAGCATGGTCTACTCCTTCGCCGATCCCCGCGTTCCGGAGCGGCACACCACGCAGTATTTCGAGCTGATCGCCAACCGCGGCATCTACCACGACGGCTGGCTCGCTAACACCGCCCCGAAGAAGCTTCCCTGGGCGCCTCCCGGCCTCGTCACCCACCCGGAGGATTTCGAGTGGGAGCTGTACCACGTGGCCGACGACTTTTCGCAGGCCGACAACCTGGCCGCGAAACACCCGGAGAAGCTGGCGGAGCTCAAGGCGTTGTTCGACGTCGAGGCCCGCAAGTACGACGTGTTTCCCCTCGACTCGACGTTCGCCGAGCGGGCCGATGTCCGTATCCGCCCGAGCCTGACTCGGGGCCGGGACACGTTCACCTACTATCCCGGCACGTTCCGCGTGCCCGAGGGTTCAGCGCCGGATCTCAAGAACCGGTCCTATGCCGTCTCCGCCGAGGTCGAGATTCCCCCGGGCGGCGCGGAGGGGGTTCTTGTCACGCAGGGCGGGCGCTTCGGCGGCTGGGGACTCCTCGTCATCGACGGCAAGCCGGAGTTCGTCCATGCGTACTCCAACCAGAAGCAGCACAAGTACCGCGTGGCCTCCGCGGAAAGGCTTCCTCCCGGCAAGCACACCATCGTCTTCGACTTCGCCTACGAGGGGCCGGGAATGGGCAAGGCCGGCACCGGCACGCTGTCGGTCGACGGGAAGCAGGTCGCCGCGGGACGGATCGAGAAGACGATCCCGCTGCGAATCTCGCTCGACGAGACCTTCGACGTGGGGCGGGACACCGGGACGCCTGTCGTCGAGGAGTACGTCGACCGAATGCCGTTCGCGTTCAACGGCCGCCTCGGCAAGGTGGTGATCCGGCCGCGCGACGACGGGCCGGCCGGCCCATGAGTCGCGCGCCCCAGGAGTGTCGCCGCTGACCGTGGAGCCGGAGGTCGAGCGGCGAGCCCGCTTGTGTCGCTGGACAGGCCGATCGGCGGCGCACTCCCCGCCGACGAGCCGGGGGCGATCGCTATCGGCACCCCGACCAGTCCGGTCTTTCCCTCACGATCCAAAACGGCGCGGAGATCCACGACATCGTGCTCGTGCCCGAACCCACTGCATTCCCACCATGACGCGCACCATGTTCCCCCAACGGCAGGCGGTGTGCCTCGCCGCCTGCCTGATGCTGACCGCGGGCGTCGCGACCGCCGACGACCTGCCGCGGTTCATCGTGCCGGGCCACGAGCAGGCGATGAAGTCGCTCGAGTTGTTGCACGCCCTCCACGCGCCGCCGGCTTTCAGCAACTGCACGCTCTGGGACGGCATGCTGCCGCATTCGACCCTGTGGACCGGGCCGGGGCCGCGCCAGCGGTATGCCGCCGCGCTGCTCGCCCGCCCGATCGATGCCGAAGGCTACGTGGCGATGCAGCAGCTTCGCGGCCTCGGCCACAGTGACGGCTGGCCGTTTCCCACCTGGCAGCAGTCCGGCGGCACGGGCTTCCATTTTTCGAAGCACGACGAAGTGTTCGCGATGCAGATGTTCAACCTCGAGCCCCTCGCCTCCACCGACGGCTGGGAGATCGACGGGGCGACGGTGGCGGGGATCGATCCCATCCGCGGCCTCATGCTCAAGGCCACGGGCGACGTCGTCACGATCACCACGCCCCCCTTCCGCTGCGGCACGATCGTCGCTCCCTTCGCGAGGATCGAATGGGCCGCCCGCGGTCTACCGGCAGAGTCGCGTCCGGCCGTGTCGTGGCTCATGGAAGGCGAGGCTGCGTGGTTGCCCGAGCGGCGGGTCGAGTTTCCCCGGCTCGCGTCCGAAGACGGCGTGCGCTACGCCAATGTGCCACTCTACCGCCAGCCTGCATACGCCGGGATCCTCACCCACTATCGGATCGTGATCGACCACGCCGCCGGCGCCGAAATCGACCTCAAGTCGCTGATCACGGCGATCGACACGCGGCATCCGATCACCGGTTCGCTCTTCATCCGGGCCTGCAGCGATTGCTTCAACTGGACGGCCGACCTCCCCTTCCTCCGTCAGACCATCGGCCGCATGCGGAAGGCACTCCATTTCACGCTGAACGAGTTCGCGGTCCGCGAGCAGAAACACGTGTGGGTGCGGTGGGTCGGCCATGACGGCCGCAGCGGGCTCGAGCTGCTGCCCGAGGGAGGCGCAAAGCCGCGCCTCGGCCTCGGCGTCGGCAACAACTACTGGGATCTCCTCCCGTTCGGTGGTCACGACGCCTACGCCACGATTTATCTGCACACCGCCCTGCTGCGGATGGCCGACCTCGAGCGTGCCATCGCCGCCCACCCGGCCTGGGGCATTCCCGCCGACGGCGGCCCGTTTTCGGCCGACGAGCTGACGGCGCTCGCCGATGCCGTCCGCGCGGAGTTCCAGCTCCGATTTTGGAGCCCGGCGACGGGCCGCTTCGTCGGTTGGATCGACAGCGAAGACAAAGCTTACGACTACGGCTTCACGATGCTGAACCTCGAGGCGATCGACGCCGGCCTCGCCGCGCCCGAGCAAGCCCGAAGCATCCTCGACTGGCTCGACGGCAAGCGGGAGGTCGAGGGCGACACCTCGCGCGGCGCCGACATCTACCACTGGCGGTTCGGCCCTCGGGCCACAACGCGGCGCAACGTCGAGACCTATGTGTGGGCTTGGAGCCGGCCGGAATCGATCCCCTGGGGTGGCCAGGTGCAGGACGGCGGCGCGGTGCTTGGCTTCAGTTACTACGACATCATGGCGCGTCTCGACGTGAACGGTCCCGACGACGCCTGGCGGCGGCTCCAGGAGATCCTCACCTGGTTTCGCGACGTGCAGGCCGAGGGCGGTTACCGCCCCTACTACGCGAAGCCCGGCCGCGGCACGCTGCAGGGAGGGGGCCCGTCCGGCGGCCTCGGTCTCGATCAGGAGTTTTTAGAGAGCGTGCTCGTGCCGCAGGTGATGCTCTACGGGTTTCTGGGGTTCCGGCCCACGCCCGAGGGCTTCGAGATCAACCCTCGGCTGCCCGAGGCCTGGCCCTCGCTCACGATCACGGGAATTCACGTGCACGACCTCGTGATCGACGTCACGGCCGAGCGAGGCGGAGCCGTGCGGATCAACCAAAAAGGGGAGGCCGCTCATGTGGATCAATGAGCTGCCTCCCCTTTTTCCATCGCGGCCGGATAGCATCGAAGCGGCGTTCCCGCCCCGCGACCCATCCACGCTGCCAGTCACCGGAGCCTCAGCGATGCCGTGTCCCTCATCCGGAGTGTTTCGCGCGCTGATGGCGCTTGTGCTCGCTGCCACCGCGATCGTCGCGCAGGCCGCGCCGGTGCCCGAACTCCGCTACGCCGGCGAACTCATCGCCTACCCCGGCCCGTGGGCGTTCCAGCTGGGCAAGCCCAACCTCGTGCTCGTCAACGATCAGCAACTCGACGATCTCACCGATCCGGACAAGCCGGTGAATCTCAGCCTGACGGGCGAGCCTTGCGTGGAGTCTCTTCGGCAACTCTGCGAGCGCTCGCGGGCCGCGGGATTCCGCACGGTGATCCTCGCCCACGACCACTTCTTCAGCCAATATCGCCAGCCGACCGAGGCCGCGCCCCGGGCCTACCTGCCCGACACCGACGCCGCCATCGAGCGCATCGGCACGATCAGCCGCTTCGCCGCGGAGTATGGGATCGGCCTCGAACTGAGCCTCTTGAGCCCCCTGGAGATCGGCCCCGGCTTTCGCACGGCCACGGGCGAGTCTGGGCAGTGGATGCACTACCGCAAGGGCCTTCGTGACACGACGAGCGGTGCCTACAGCGTGGCCCTGTGGCGGCAGCGCCGCTGGACCAATAATAAGGGGCCGGTCGCGCTCGAGGATGCCGGGATCCGCGTCTTCGCCTTCCGCGAGCGCAAGTTGCGTGGCACCCCGCACAAGGTCGTCGATCCAAATGAGATCGTCGAGATCACCGAGACGGCGGAGGCCGAGGTGTTCGAAGGGCTTGTCCACAAAGCCGGCACGTTCGAGGCCGTGCGGGTGCGGGTGCACGGCCGCGGCCGGGCCGACCTTGCGGGGTTCAACCGTGTGCTGGTGGTGCAGCAATACCGCACGCCGGAGCTCGACTATTTCAGCCCGCAGGCGCTGCCCTTCCTGACGGGCCTCGTGGACCGCTACGTCGACGCAGGCGTGAAACTGCACGGGCTCTACAGCGACGAGATGCACATCCAGCAGGACTGGCATTACTTCTTCCACCACGACCACGGCGAATTCGCGGTGCGCTACGTGACGCCTGCGCTCGGCGCACGCTTCGCGGAGCTCTACGGCGAGCAGTATCGCGACTTCGCGAAGTGGCTCGTCTATTTCACCTACGGCCAGGAAGACTTCGTCGGCGATCTGGGGGCGACGGCCGGCGCGGGACACGTGTGGGGGGAAACGCCGGAGGCCGTGGCCGACACGGCGCTCTTCCGCGCCCGCTACTACCGGCTGCTGCAAGACACCGTGGTCGACCTGTTCACTGAAGCGAAGCACCACGCGGAGGCCCGCGTCGGGCACCGGCTCGAGGCCCGGGCCCATGCCACCTGGGCGCAGAGCCCCACCATCGACCGCTGGGACACGCTTGGCGAGCCCCCCCAGCGGCACCACTACGAATACACGTCGAACTTTGTCTGGTCGAACACGGTGCAGCAGGCCGCCTCCGCCTGCTCCGACTATTTTAAATGGGGCGACTACCTCACGGGCAACGGCAACGACCACGCCGAGGGAGGCTGGCTCGATCGCAACTACTATGGCCTTGCGCTCGCCTGCAGCCTCGGGGTCATCAACGAATTGCCCTACGCCTACGCCGCGCACTGGGGCATGCCCGGGGAACTTCACCGCCGACGCCAGGCCGTGGCCGACGCCTACGGCGTGGGCAACTCCACCGTGCATGGCCTCGTGCAGAACATGCAGCACCGTGACGTCGATGTGCTGATGCTCTACCCGCTGAATCTCGTCGCCAGTGAGGAGCGGTTTGGCAGTTGGATGACGCAATACGGCTACGCCAACCTGATCACGCAGGAGAAGCTCGCGGCACTCGGCGAAGTGCGCGACGGGGCGATCCACCTCGCCGGGCGGAAGTTCACCACGCTGGCTGCGCTCTTCGAGCCGTTTCCCAGCGAACGGCTCCTGGCGATGATGCGGGAACTCGTCGCGCAGGGCGGGAGGGTGGTGTGGTCGGGGCCGCCGCCCTTGCGCACCTGGGAGGGGGGCGATGCCCGAGGCCCGTGGCAGGATCTCATGGGGGCCGACTTCAACCCCCGGATCGATGGTGGCCTCGTCGCGCCCGGAAAAACGGTTGCCTTCGAGGGCGTGCTTGGAAACGTCCTGCCGCAGGCCGTGCTCACGCATTTCCTCGTGGACCGCGTGCACCCGCTCGTGCCGCGGGCGGAGAGCGCCGTGGCGGCGCGGCTCTTGAACGACGTGGTGGGCGTGCACCGCACGCACCCCGGTGGCGGCCAGACGCTCGCCCTGGGCATGCGGCCGCGCGATGATCAGTCGGCGAGCCTGGGGCAGGATGTCGCAACCTGGTTCCACGTGTTGCGGTCCCTCGGGGCCTACTCACCCACCAACGCCTTCCCGGACCACAACGACCAGACGGAACATCTCTCCCGCACCGGGCCCCACCTGGCCTGCCGCTTTCCCAACGGTGCGATCTCGATCGCGCCGCACCTGCGCAACGTGCTCGAAGACTGGCCCGGCGGGTTTGCCCGCAACGCAGCGGAAGACCAGGCCTATCTCGCCCGCGTGCCTCCGCCGAGCGAGCGGCTCGAACTCGCCGACTTCCGCGTGAATGGCCGTCGCGTGACCTATGCCGGCGACGGCACCGTCAGCTTCCGCACTGCCGCCGACGGAATGCTCGAGTCTTTCGCGGGGCGCAACACCGCCGGCATCACGATCGACGGCGTCGAGACCCGCCTGGCCGACCAGCCGCTCGCGCAACTCGCCTTCGGGCCGGTGCCTGAAGATCGCAGTGTGGAGGGAGGCGCGCTGTTCCTGATCCTGGCGCAGGGCGCGGGCACGGTACGCGTGCCCGCCGTGGGGCTGCCGCCAAGGGCGGCGCTGTGGACGGAAGGGCCCAAGCCTGGCAGCCGCGGCACCGCGGTCGCGTCGCGCCGCGAAGGGGAGACCCTCGTCTTCGAGGCCGGGGACACGCAGGGACGCCTTGTCTACGTCGTCGCGGAGCCGTGACCCCACGCCGAGAACCCTCATACCCTTCGACGGTAGACCCCCACCCGTGCTGCCCTTAAACTATTTCCTTGTCACGACTTACGTCGCTGGCGCGATTGCTGCGTTGCAGCCAAACGTCGTCAAAACCCGATGAAATATGAGGTGGAACGTATAATCAGCCGTGGTCTCGGGTGTTCCGGAGAAAAAGACCGATGGCACGCTTCTCGAACGGTGTGGATCGCCGCGGCTTTCTGACCGTCGGCGCCCTTGGTGGCTTGGGCCTCACGCTCGGCGACTTCTTTCGGATGGAGGCAGCCCGGGCCGATGCCGGCCAACCGGCCAAGGAAGGCGTCGCCAAGTCGGTCATCTACATCTACCTGCCCGGCGGCTACGCCCACCAGGAAACGTTCGACCCCAAGCCCTACGCGCCGGTCGAATACCGCGGCCCCCTGGGCAGCATCGACACGGTTTTGCCCGGCGTACGATTTGGTGAACTGCTCCCGCACACGGCCAAGATCGCCGACAAACTCGCGATCTGCCGCTCGATGACCCACGGCGAGGCGGCCCACGAGCGCGGCACGCACAACATGTTCACGGGCTATCGGCCGAGCCCGGCGCTTCAATATCCGAGCATCGGCTCTGTGATCTCTCACGAATTCGGACCGCGCGAAAATCTACCCGCCTACGTCTGCATCCCGAGCGTCCCCAACGAGTTCGCGGGCTCGGGCTACCTGTCGAGTGCCTACTCCGGATTCAGCCTCGGCGCCGATCCGGCCGATCCCAAGTTTCAGGTCCGCGACCTCAACCTGCCGGCTGGCATCGACGTGGCCCGGTTTGACAAGCGGCGGCGGATGCTCGACGTCGTTAACGACCACTTTCGGCAGAAGGAGAAGGGCGACTCGCTCGACGCCCTCGACACCTTCTATCAGCGGGCCTACGGACTGATCAGTTCCGCCAAGGCGCAGGAAGCGTTCGACATGGCGAAGGAACCCGACGCCATCAAGGATGAATACGGTCGCAATCCCGCCGGCATGCGGATGCTGCTCGCGCGGCGGCTCGTCGAGTCGGGCGTGCGGTTCGTCACGCTCACCTACGGCAGTTGGGACCACCACGACGCCATCGAGGCAAACATGCGCACCAACGCGGCCCCCTTCGACCAGGGGTTCGCCACGCTCGTCCGCGACCTCGACCGCCGCGGCCTGCTCGCCTCGACGCTCGTCTGCGTGGGCACCGAATTTGGCCGCACGCCGAAGATTAATCCGACCGCGGGCCGTGACCATTGGCCGAAGGTGTTTTCGATCGTGATGGCGGGCGGCGGCATCAAGGCCGGCATCGTGCATGGCTCGAGCAACGCGACGGCCAGCGAGCCCGAGGACAATCCGCTCTCCGTCGAGGACTGGGCCACGACGATCTACGACCGGCTCGGGATCGACGCCCGTAAGGAGTTGATGTCCCCGGGAGCCCGCCCCGTCGAGATCGTCGACGGCGGGAAGGTGTGCGGGCCGTTGATCACCTGACCAGCCGCTCTCCCCGCCCCCGGCATGCCGGAGCATCCGATGACTTCACGACGCCTGCGATGGTTGACGCTCGGAGCGTTCGTCGGGGCGGCGCTGCAGGCTCTCCCCGCGGCCGCCTCGTTTCCACAACTCTCCCTCATCCTGCCCCGCGGGGTCCAGCGCGGCGGTGATCGCGAGTTCACGTTCACCGGTGCCCGGCTCGGCGACGCGGAGGAGATCCTCTTCCACTCGGCGGATGGCCTCGCCGTGAAATCGCTGACACCGGTCGATGCCAACTCGTTCAAGGCCGTCGTGCATGTGCCCGAAGGATGCCCGCTCGGCGAGCAACTCGTGCACGTGCGGGCGAAGTCAGGGATCACCGAATATCGCTCGTTTTGGGTCGGTGCACTTCCTATCACGGATGAAGTCGAGCCGAACGGCTCGCTGGAGCAGGCGCAGGCGGTGCCGCTCAACACGACGGTGCACGGGATCGCCGAAACCGAAGACCTCGACAGCTTCGCCGTCGAGCTCAAGCAGGGGCAGCGGCTGTCGGTCGAGGCCGAAGGCCTGCGGCTGGGTAGCCATCGCTTCGATCCCTTCATCGCGATCGTCGATGCGAAACGGTTTCAACTCGCGGCCGCCGATGACTCGCCCGCCACGCTCCAGGACGGCATCCTCTCGCTGGTCGCACCCGCGGACGGCCGCTATGTCGTGCAGATTCGGGAGGCGTCGTACGCGGGCGACAAGGAATCGCGGTATCGGCTGCACATCGGCACGTTTCCGCGGCCCACCGCCGTCTCTCCGGCCGGCGGCAAGGCCGGGGAGAAGCTGAAAGTCGTGTTTCTCGGTGATGCGGCCGGCCCATTCGAGCGCGAGATCGACGTGCCCCCCGGGCCGGTCGGCGGCGTCCACCCGCTGTTCGCCACCGACGACGGCGGCATCTGCCCCTCGGCGCTACCGTTTCGGATTTCGGGCTATGGCAACACGCTCGAGCAGGAGCCCAACGACGAGATCAAGACGGCCACCCCCGGCGACGCAGCGCTCGCGTTCAACGGCACCATCGGCCACCCCGGCGACTTCGACCACTTCCGGTTTGGGGCGAAGAAGGGGCAGTCGTTCCAGGTGAAGTGCCATGCCCGCGGCCTGCGCTCGGGGCTCGATTCGGTGATCCACGTCCTGAACGCCGACGGCAAGAACGTAGGCGGCAACGACGACGCGCAGGGCCCCGACTCGGTCTACACGTTCGACGCCCCGGAGGACGGCGACTACATCCTGCAAGTCAAGGATCATCTTGGCCGCGGCCAGCCCGACTTCACCTATCGCATCGAGTTCGAGCCGGCGCAGCCGGCCCTTTCCCTCTCGATCCCCCGCATCGACCGCTATTCGCAGACGCGACAGACCGTGTTCGTGCCGCGTGGCAACCGCTACGCCGTGCTCGTGAACGCGGCGCGCAAAAACTTCGACGGCGACCTCGTGCTCGACGGGGGCCAGTTGCCCGCCGGACTCTCGATGACGGCGCCCGTGATGAGGGCCGGGCAGACGCAGGTGCCCGTCGTCTTCGAGGCGGCTGCCGACGCGCCGCTCGCCGGAAAAATGATCACGTTCGAGGCGAAGCAGGTCACGGAGCAGGATCCCGAGGGCAAGGCGGGGGTCCGCGGACACTTTGAGAACGAAGCCGACTTCGTGCTCGGCGACCCGAACAACGCCGTCCATTACAGCGGCCACGCCGAGAAGCTTGCCGTGGCGGTGATCGACGCGGTGCCGTTTCATGTCGAGATCGCCCCCCCGCAGGCCCCGCTCCTGAAAAATGGCGTGCTCGATCTGAAGGTGATCGTGCGGCGCGGAGCGGGATTCACGCAGCCCGTCACGGTTGAGTTGCCGTTTCGTCCGCCCGGAGTCGGCGCGGCACCGTCGATCACGATTCCGGCCGACGCGTGGGAGGGTATCTACCAGATCAACGCCGACGGCAAGGCGGCGGTGGGCGCCTGGCAGGTCTATTGCATCGCCGCAGCCGACGTGGGCGGCACGGCGTGGGTGGCGTCCCAACTGACGCCGCTCGAAGTGGCCGAGCCGTTCACCACGGCGACGCTCGCGCGGGCCTCTTGCGAGCAGGGCCAACCGGCCCAGATCGCCTGCACGCTCGCACAGGTGAGGCCGTTCGAAGGCGAGGCGATCGCGCGGCTCCACGGCCTGCCGCCGGAAGCGACCGCTCCGGAACTCAAATTCACGAAAGACACGAAGGATATCGTGTTTGAGGTGGCCACGACCGCCAAGAGCCCGGCGGGCAACCACAAGTCGGTGTTCGTGGAGTTGCTGACGCCCGTCAACGGCGCGCAGACGCGGATGTCGGGCGGCGCCACCGAACTGCAGATCGCCCAGCCTGCTCCGGCCGCCCCCGCGACTCCGGCCGAGGCCGCGGCACCGCCTCCGCCAGCGCCGCCCGCGGCCAAGCCGCTGACGCGGCTGGAAAAACTCCGCCAGCAGGCCGGTGGCACGAAGTAGGGTTGGGCGGCAACACCATGAAACCTTTGCAACACCGCTTTCCGCAGCAGTCGCTCGTTACCGTCGCGATCCTCCTCGCGCTGCTCGGCCACCGCGTTGCGCCTGCGTCCGAGGACCCTGGCCCGAGCTTCCGGCTCGACGTGATGCCGATCCTCATGCGGAGTGGCTGCAACACGGGCAGCTGCCACGGCGCCGCCCGCGGCAAGGACGGCTTTCGGCTCTCGCTCTTCGGGTTCGATCCTGAGGCCGATTACCAGAGGATCACGCGCGAGATCAGCGGCCGGCGCATCAACCTCGCCCTCACTGCCGAGAGCTTTCTGCTCACGAAGGCGACCAATGCCGTGCCGCATGGGGGCGGCGCCCGGATCAAGCCCGGAGACGAGTACTACAACACGCTCAAGCGCTGGCTCGACACCGGCGCGAAAAATGATCCCGGCCCCGTGCCGGCCGTCGTCGCCGTGGTGCTCGAACCACCCGAAGGCGTGCTCGACGGCGCGGGCGCGACCCAGCAGCTCTCCGTGCGGGCGAAGTATGCCGATGGCAGCGAGCGCGACGTGACGTCGCTCGCCGTGTTTCTCACGAACAACGACAATGCGGCCAAGGTCGACGCCACCGGCCTCGTCACCGCCGGCAACCGCGGCGAGGCGTTCGTGATGGCCCGGTTCGAGACCCACACGGTCGGTTCCCACTTCATCACGCTGCCCAAGGGCCTTGCCTTCCAGTGGACGAACCCGCCCGCGGCCAACGTGATCGACGAGCTCATCCACGCCAAGCTGCAGAAACTGCGGATCAACCCGTCGGCCATCTGCACCGACGAGGAGTTTCTCCGCCGGGCGAGCCTCGACATCTGCGGTGTGCTCCCCACCTCCGATGAATACCGCTCATTCATGGCGAGCGCCGACCCCCAGAAGCGGGCTGCGCTCGTCGACCAGCTCCTCGTGCGGAAGGAGTTCGTCGACCTCTGGGTGATGAAATGGTCGGAACTGATGATGATCCGCACGGTGCCCAACGAGGTCAGCTACAAGGCGATGCTCCTCTACTACAACTGGCTCCAGGAGCGTATCGAGGCCAACACGCCGATCGACCAGCTCGTCCGCGAGCTGCTCTCCGCCAAGGGGGGCACGTTCACGGAGCCGGCCACGAACTACTTCCAGCACGAGCGCGACACGCTCAAGACGGCCGAGAACGTAGCGCAGGTGTTCATGGGGATGCGGATCCAGTGCGCCCAGTGCCACAACCATCCCTTCGACCGCTGGACGATGGATGACTACTACGGCTTCGCCAACTTCTTCGCCCAGATCGGCCGCAAGCGCGGCGAGGATCCCCGTGAGACGATCGTCTTCAACTCCGGCAATGGCGACGTCAAGCATCCCGTGGGCGGCCGCGTCGTGCCGCCGAAGTTCCTCGGCGGTGCCGTGCCCGACACGCAGGGCCGCGACCGCCGCGAAGTGCTGGCCGACTGGCTCGCCTCGCCGGCGAACGAATACTTCGGCCGCAACCTCGTCAACATCGTCTGGGCTCACTTCTTCGGCTCCGGCATCGTCGACGAAGTGGACGACGTGCGGGTGAGCAATCCGCCCGTGAACAAGGCGTTGCTTGACGTCCTCGCCACACGGTTCGTGGAGTCGAAGTACGACTTCAAGCAACTTGTCCGCGAGATCTGCACGTCGAATGCCTATCAGCGTTCGACGCAGGCCAACGAAACCAACGCCGACGACGACCGAAATTTCTCGAAGGCCCGGCTGCGGCGGATCCGCTCCGAGGTGCTCCTCGACGTGGTCACTGCCGCCACGGCCACGCAAAACAAGTTCCAGGGCCTGCCGCTCGGGGCCCGCGCGGTGCAGATCGCCGATGGCAACACGAGCAGCTACTTCCTCACCACCTTCGGCCGCGCCACGCGGGGCACGGCCTGCTCCTGCGAGGTGAAGATGGAGCCGAATCTCTCGCAGGCCCTGCACCTGCTCAACGGCGACACCGTGCAGGAAAAGATCGCTTCCGGCGGCGTGGTCAAGCGGATGCTCGACGAGAATCGCTCTGCCGAGCAGATCGTCGAGGAGGTCTACCTGCGCACGCTCACGCGCATGCCCACCGAGAAGGAGCGCACGGCGCTCCTCGAGATCCTGCAGGATCCCGCCGCCCAGGATCCGGCAGCCATC
>Ga0194055_10000437_pt1 | contig 33560 bp, 30 predicted proteins | sample SepL449m_MetaG_FD_155482 | JGI IMG/M metagenome (GOLD analysis project Ga0194055, IMG submission 155482) | Anoxic zone freshwater microbial communities from boreal shield lake in IISD Experimental Lakes Area, Ontario, Canada - Sep2016-L442-9m | ecosystem: Environmental > Aquatic > Freshwater >... | reverse complement strand
CAAAAGCAATCAACCTGTAGTGCGAATCCAACGTGTTTATTACCGCAATAACCCCATTATGACCATGGCTACGCCCTTGAAGCCGCCATCCGATTTCTCATTTTCCAAATGTGTCATGAAGGCCGGCATGATTTGGGATGAGGTCGAGCGTGCAGGCTTGTCGGGTGTCAAGGGGGTGTGGTGCCACGAGGCAGGCGCCGCCCGCATGCTCAACATCATCTCCATCAAGCAAGCCTATGCCGGGCACTCCAAACAAGCCGCCATGATGGCTGCCAATTGTCAATCGGGTTCTTATCTAGGCCGTTTTGTGGTGGTGGTCGATGAAGATGTCGACCCAACGGACTTGTTTGATGTGATGTGGGCCATGTGCACACGGTGCGATCCTGTGGAAGACATTGAGTTCATTCGAAAAGCATGGAGTGGTCCACTCGACCCGCGTATTCCGAAGGGCACTAGCACCAATTCACGTGCCGTGATTGATGCTTGCAGGCCTTTTGAAATGTTGAAAGATTTTCCGCCTGTGGCTTGTGCCAGTCCAGAATTAAAACAGCGCGTGGCAGAAAAATTCAAGTCATTTTTAGTTGATTTATAGACTCGGTTCATTGAGCTTTTGAAGTGCACAGTCTGGGACACGTCTCAATTTTGCATCTTGATTTCTGCAACGGCCTCACCTTTTCGTCCCAGATCATCGGTCCATTGCAATATTAATTTACCTCCTTGAGAGGCTTTAATTTCAAATTGAAAAAATGGGTCTGCAGAAATTCCGCTGTCTAAGGTAGCTTTAAATATTTGAACACCATTTAATTGAGCAGCCAAAGTATGAATCACATTTTTTGGAATGGTTGAGCCATTGACATCAAATCGGAATCCTGTCTCCATGGGGTGACGGATCAATAAGCGAACCGTTGTCCCTTGGCCAGATAAAACTGAAGGGATTATTTGCAAACGAGATTGCATCGGGCGATTGTCATGTTTGATCTAAGCATGCTGATTCTGTGACTTCAACCTCTGCAGAATCAAGCCACCAACTACCGTCCGACATTTGTGCTAACGCAAAAACAGTTTGTGACCCACCTAATCGCACCCTTGTTAAGAAGTTGGGCTTTGATGATTCTGGCCCAAATTCGAAGGCGGCAATCAGCGGACGGGGATTGCGGTTTGACAGCAACAATAATTGAAGCACATGGTCGTTCACATGCATCGCGCTTTCTACTGAAACTTTAAGGGGTACGCTTAAACCGTTGTCAGTCAGTCTGGGTATTTGTAAAACGACTCGACCCTCTTGGACTGGCGAATTACCAATAAATTGCTTTAACAAATCGCTTGTGGCTAGATGTTGTGCACTCACCTCAAAGTGAGGTGTTAAAAACGCACTCAATGCCCATAATAATTTGCGTCGAGATTTCACACCAGACGTAACCCTTCATTTTTAAGCGGGAGCATTCTGACTGGTTTTCCTCCACGAGCAGCGGCAATCGCATTTAATATTGCAGGCGCAACAACGCAGATAGTAGGCTCGCCAACGCCGCCCCAGAAGTCATAGGTTGGCGCAATCACTGACTCCACTTTAGGCATTTGATAAAGTCGAGCAATAGGGTAGGTATCAAAATTATTCTCCACAATGCGGCCATTCTTGACTGATGACTCGCTTTGCAAAGAGTCCATGCCGTAGGCAACAGAGCCTTCTATTTGGCTTGCAATCTGCACAGGGTTAACTGCATGGCCACAATTGGTTGCCAACACCAGTCGATGTACTTTGATTGCATTTCCTTGCATGGAAACTTCAGCAACGGCTGCTGTGTAGCTACCATATCCCATGAACTGTGCAATGCCTCTAAAAATGCCTTTTGGAAGAGCTTGGTGCCAATTGGCTTTATCAGCGACTGCGTCCAATATACCCAAGTGTTTAGGGTGTTTGGTAATTAAACTGCGGCGAAATTCAAAAGGATCTCGTTTGGCAGCTCTCGCTAGTTCATCAATGAAACACTCTAGATAAATTGCATTTTGGTTTGTATTCACGCCGCGCCATGGACCCACTGGAACATGCGTGTTGCGCATTGCATATTCAACCTTAAGATTCGGAATTGTATATCCAAGCTGTGATTCTCCTGGGTCTTTCCAGAACCCTTGAAGCTGCCTGCGATCTTTTCCATTGACAATATTTTGCGGTGAAAGATATGCGTTGATTGACTGTCCAGAAACTCTAAGGTGCAAACCGACCAGTTCTCCTTTTTCATTAAGTCCAGCTTGCAAGCGACATTGACCAATTGGGCGAAAAAAGTCTTGAGTCATGTCTTCTTCGCGTGACCAAATTAGCTTGATGGGAGTTCCTGGAAATTGCTTAGCGATTAATGCGGCCTGTCGAACATAGTCTTGTGTGCCACCTCTGCGACCGAAACCGCCTCCTAGAGGCGGGTTATAAGATTCACACTTTTCCAATGGCAAACCCGAGACCGCCGCCAATGCAGCTAAAGACGCTTCTGCATTTTGAGTGGAAACCCAAACTTCTGCTCGATCTGCTTGAATTCGAGCGGTACAGTTCATGGGTTCCATGCATGCATGTGCAACAAATTGAGTGCCATAAATCGCCTCAATTTTTTTATCTGCGCGTTCTATGGCTTGAGATGCATTTCCGTCATCAATATCGGCAAATACGTTTTGTGTAGACATCAGACCTTCTTGTAATCTACTTGCAATACTTGCACTTGACTCATTTGAATTGTTTCCGAAGTCCCATTGAATTGGTAAAGCATCCAATGCAGTTTTTGCGCGCCAGTAGCTGTCTGCGACAACAGCAACAGAGACTTCGTCTACTCTGACGACAGCTTTAATGCCTCTACGTAACTTTATTTTTGAATCATTGAAACTCACTAATTTCCCACCAAAAACAGGACAAGCCTTTATGGCGGCGTACTGCATCCCTGGAAGGGTGGTGTCAATTCCATATTTAATTGATCCATTGACTTTGGGTGCGGTATCTAAGCGTCGTGGGGATTTTCCAATCAGCTTCCAATCCTTGGGGTGTTTTAGTGAAATACTTTTGGGATCAGGTGCAGGTAGTTGAGAGGCTTTGAAGGCTAACTGACCAAAACTGGAAGATTGACCGGAAGCTGCATGTGTCACTATGCCTTTTTCAACACTCAGTTCTGCAACAGGCACATTCCAATGGTTGGCAGCAGCTTGCAAAAGCATCATTCTTGCAGCTGCACCTCCAACACGCACGTATTCATGAGACTCCCGAATACCGCGACTGCCCCCGGTCGACATGTTTTTCCAAATTCTTTTACGAGCCAAGTTTTGACCTGGAGTGAAGGTTTGCAGCAGGACTTTACTCCAATCACACTCAAGTTCCTCGGCAACCAGTTGTGCTAATCCTGTATGGGTTCCTTGCCCCATTTCTGCCCTGGCAATTCGTATGATGCAGGTGTCATCAGGTTTGATCACGACCCATGCATTCACTTCAACTCCGCCAAGTGTAGGCAAAGAATTGGATTGAGCTTCAGCCGGAAAATGGAAACCTAGTGCAAGACCGCCGGAGGCCATTGCAGAGGAAACTATAAACTGGCGTCGATTAAGTTGACTCTGGATTAATTGTGTATGTTTTGTTTGCACTTAAACCTCAATGATCAATGTCTAGTTCTGCTGTGCATGTCGTACAAGCTGAATCAGCACCAGGGCCTGCGTAGTGAATCACTGATCCGATTCCTTTGCCTGTGCCTGCGGCCAGGTGAATTGCCGCCCTGATCCTTTGGTAACTTCCACAACGACAAATATTTGTCATAGCCACGTCAATGTCTTGATCCGAAGGTTTTGGATTTCGAGCCAGTAATGAAGCAGCAGCTAAGATTTGACCTGATTGGCAGTAGCCACATTGAGGAACATCTAGCGCTTTCCAAGCGACTTGCACAGGATGTGAAGCATCAGCAGATAAGCCTTCAATTGTGGTGATATTTTGTTTGCCAACGGCTGATGCGGCTAGGGAGCAAGACCGAATTGGTTGACCGTTGATATGAACAGTACAAGCGCCGCATTGAGCGATACCGCATCCAAATTTAGTACCCGTGAGCCCAAGTTGCTCTCGTATGACCCAAAGTAAAGGCATTTCAGGCTCTACATCAACTTGGTGGTTGATGCCATTGACATTTAAATTAATCATCGAATTTATGAGAAAAAAAGGTGGTAGTTAATCAAATTCTATACCGCTGAATAAGTCTAACTTTAAGGCAAAGCTAGGTCAATCTAACGTCTGATAGAAGGACCCTCAATTAAAGTGTTTGAACTGCGAAATTTCATGAATAATTCAAGTTGTCTGAGAACAGGGCTGCCAGCAGAGGGGGGCTGAGCTTGTACCCCAGAGAAGCAAGCACGGATGCGTCTGTCGATAGTTCCCATTCCCTGCCAACTCATTTTTAAAATCGGAAAGCCAGCAGGGTGGCCTTCTGAAATGACCTCTTCTCGGATGTGCTGACCGACCTTCTGATCGTGGCAGTTAGTACAAGCTAAGTTCATGCGACCGATACGCGTTTTATAAATTTTTTCTCCTTTGAGTAATTCGTTCTTTAATTCCTCATTAGATTTTAAATTTGCTCTTGAAAACAGACTTACACCCTTACCAGCACTGTGAATTAAAGCACTCAGTGAAATAACCTCGTCGCTCTCAAGCCCTTTAAATGGTGCGCCCGTTCGTTCAGAGCAAATTAATATTTGATCCTCAATATTAATTAATTTTCGTTTGAAAGATGACCAACGAGGGTAGCTAGAAGTAGCGTTGCGCATTTTGTCAATATGACCATGGCATTCAGAACAACTTTTCCCAGGCGTGGCTTTGTTCCAGTTGTCAATGCCTTGGGCTGTCCACAAAATTATTGTGTTTTTGTTCACATCATTTTGTAATTCAAGGAGATCATCGGTCAAAAAAGAGTGAGTACTAGGCTTCTGAGAAATGGACGTTAATGGGCTTAATTCATCTTGCATTCGAACGCTGGCAGTTAATGGAAGTGATCGCCATGAAGACAATGTTTCTACAACCGCTTCAATTTGTTCAAGATTCAAAATTGGCGCATTTGAGTTCACCCATTGCATTCCTTTAGTCGTCCCAAAGGCTGGCATCAATGTATGAGGGTTAATTTTTCGTGCATCGCTTACCCATTGCTTTAATTCTTCTCGAGTCCATTTGTCACCTGCATCGTGCAAGGAAGGCGCGAACGTACTTTGTGTTCCATTCACCCCAGGCAGGGCATGACAGGCGATGCAATTGCCAAGGGACTTGTCTGTCATCAAGGGCTGAGTCTCGCTGACTGTCGTTTCGCCCTTGGCGTTTTTTATCTCTCCCAAAAAAATCACCATCAGAATTAAAAAGAAATAACGCATATTTGAATTTTCAATAGTTTTCAAGATACAGAGCCCTTATTTCATTCCATCAGCGGGTGAATTTTTCTCCACTTAAGTGCCCAAAAATAGTTAATTTTAGTAAATTGTTTCAGATGAATGGAATAAACACTACTTTCCAAATCAATTGAAGATAGACAAACTGTGGTCAATTGGCATTGGGCTTTGATCAAAAATAAGGGTTAACCATTAATTCAATTGGATGTCACTCTCGGAAATACATGCATAATATTTCCAGTCCAAGCGGTCGGTTAATTCGCTTTTCTAATTTCCTAACGCAACCTCAATCCGTTCTCAGCCGATAAGGCCCTAAAACATATGCCATACGTACTCCAAAGCTTTGTCGCCGGACGTTGGGTCGGTCAACAACCCGCCCAAGTCCTTCACAGCGCCATCAATGGCCAAGAAGTAGCCTTCGCGCATGCGGAGAGCCTTGATTTTGCAGAAGCCCTTCAATATGGTCGCACCACGGGTTTGCAAGGCATGCTGGTCATGGACTTTCAACAGCGCGCAGCCGCACTGCGCGCATTGGCCAAGTATTTGGGCGAACGCAAAGAAGAGCTTTATGCCATCTCAGCCCACACCGGTGCCACTCGCATTGACTCATGGGTCGACATTGAAGGCGGCACAGGTACCTTGTTTGCATACGCTGGCATGGCGGCCAGCGAGCTGCCCAGTGGCAACTTAATTCACGAAGGCCCAGTTGTTTCTTTGGGCAAGAAAAACACTTTTGCTGGCACACACATTTTGGTGCCCCGCGGTGGCGTAGCCGTGCACATCAATGCATTCAATTTCCCGGTGTGGGGCTTGTTGGAAAAATTTGCACCCACCTTCTTGGCTGGCATGCCTTGCATTGGCAAGCCCGCTACTGCCACCAGCTACCTCACAGAAGCCTTGGTTCGAATGATTGACCAATCAGGCATCTTGCCCAAAGGCGCATTGCAATTGGTCATTGGCAACACGGGTGATTTGCTCGACCGATTGGATGTGGCCGACGTGGTGACTTTCACGGGCTCGGCTGATACCGCTGCCAAATTGCGCGTGAACGCCAATGTGGTTCGCAACAGCATTCCTTTTAATGCTGAAGCCGACTCTTTAAACTGCGCTATTTTGGCCGATGACGTCACACCCGATGATGAAGAATTTGATTTGTTCGTCAAAGAAGTGGTGCGCGAAATGACGGTCAAGGCGGGGCAGAAGTGCACCGCCATACGCCGCGCCATTGTTCCCCGCAGACACCTTGATGCCGTGGCAGAAAAAATCAAAGCACGCCTGTCAAAAGTGGTGGTGGGTGATCCTTCCGTTGAAGGTGTGAAGATGGGCGCATTGGCTTCCAAGGCGCAACAAGCCGACGTGGCCGAGCGCGTGGCTTTGCTGCGCCAAAGTGCGGAGTTGGTGTACGGTGGCGATGCCAATTTCAGTTGGGTGGGCGAGGGCGTGGCCCATGGTGCATTCTTCCAACCTACCTTGCTGCTGTGCCAAAAACCTTTGAGCACCGACAGTGTTCACAACATTGAAGCATTCGGCCCTGTCAGTACGCTCATGCCCTACGACAGCATGGAGGAAGCCATGGCTTTGGCCAAGCGCGGCAAGGGCAGCTTGGTGGGTTCCTTGATCACCAAGACCCCTGCATTGGCTGCACAAGTGGTGCCGCGATTGGCTGCCAATCACGGCCGTTTGCATGTGCTTGACCGCGAATCTGCTGGCGAATCAACGGGTCACGGATCGCCCCTACCCTCTCTCAAACACGGTGGCCCTGGGCGTGCCGGTGGTGGTGAAGAGTTGGGTGGCATTCGTGCTGTGACGCACATGATGCAACGCGCTGCGGTCCAAGGCTCACCCACGATGCTGACCGCCATCACGCGCGAATATGCTCGGGGTGCCAAAGTCATTGAAACCGGCACGCATCCTTTCAAACGTTATTTCGAAGAGGTGCAAATAGGCGAGTCTTTGTTGACAGCTTCCAAGCGCATTGGTGAAGCTGATGTGCAAGCCTTTGGTGAACTCACGGGTGACATGTTCTACATGCACTTTGACGATGAGGCTGCCAAGGCTTCTGCCTTTGGCAAACGCATCGCGCATGGCTATTTGGTCTTGTCCGACGCCGCAGGCCTGTTTGTGGTGGCAGAACCCGGACCCGTCTTGGCTAACTACGGTTTGGACACATTGCGTTTTGTAAAGCCCGTGGGCTTGGGCGAAAGCATACAAGTGCGTCTCACATGCAAACGCAAAATTGACCGCAACAAGAAAGACGCCAATGGACAAGGTCAGGGCGTTGTGGCATGGGATGTTGAAGTCACCAACCAAGACAAAGAGTTGGTAGCCAGTTATGACATTCTCACTTTGGTGGCTAAGAAGGGATAAGGGTCTTCAATTCCCTAATTATTTTGGGTGTTTTAAAAATACTTTCTAATGTCTTTGTCGTTGGGGAGTAGCCTCATTTCTTCTTCCAAGAAATCGACACATCGTCAATACGAGATTTTCCAATCTCCGGTGTGTTGAGTCTGTTGTCACGCAACAGGTAAAGCAAGACCTTCGATCTCTCGCACCACGCTGCCTTGTTTGAAATAATTCAATTGAGGCATTTGTGGCGATGCACTGATCGCATGAAAGTTTTGTATGGAACTCTTTTCTTTTCCTTGGTGGTCCGCTTTGTTGGCCATCGTACTCATTGATTTGGTTTTGGCAGGTGACAACGCCATTGTGATTGCGCTTGCCGCACGAAACCTCCCTGCTGAACACCAGCGCAAAGCCATCATTTGGGGAACTGTGGGTGCCATCGCAGTGCGTTCGGTGATGACGGTGTGCGTGGTTTGGTTGCTCAAAATTCCCGGGCTGATGTTGGTGGGTGGTCTCGGCCTATTGTGGATCGCTTACAAGTTGATTTCAGATGCCTCTGAAGGTGATCACGAAGGCGGTGCAGCCACCACCTTTTGGGGCGCCATGAAAACCATCATTGTGGCGGACGCCTTGATGGGGGTTGACAACGTATTGGGTGTTGCTGGCGCTGCAAATGGTTCATTTGATTTGGTCGTTCTGGGTTTGCTCATTAGCATTCCCATCGTGGTTCTGGGCAGCCAATTGGTGCTGCGCTTGGTTGAAAAGTGGCCAGTGATTATTCACCTGGGTGCTGCTGTCCTTGCATTCACCGCGGCACAAATGATTGTGAACGAGAAATTTCTTGACCCCTTGTTTGACGGCGGACAAACCATTCACGATGTGGCTCGCATGGCTACTTATGTTTTGGCCATCGCAGGCGTGCTGGGCATGGGGTGGTACAAGACGCGAAAACAAGAAAGCTGAATTCAAGCCAATACGCCCCAAAGAAAAAGCCTTCGAAGCATATGCTTGAAGGCTTTTTTCATGACACGCTGCATGGCTGCAGCAGATTGATTACATCGTATCGATGAAGCTGCGCAGTTTGTCGCTGCGGCTAGGGTGCTTCAACTTGCGAAGTGCTTTGGCTTCGATTTGGCGAATGCGTTCGCGCGTCACGTCAAATTGTTTGCCCACTTCTTCAAGTGTGTGGTCGGTTGACATTTCAATGCCAAAACGCATGCGCAGCACTTTGGCTTCGCGTGGTGTGAGGCTGTCTAGGATGTCTTTGACTACATCGCGCAAACCGGCTTGCATGGCAGCATCGATAGGCGCTGTGTTGGCGCTGTCTTCGATGAAGTCACCCAAATGGCTGTCGTCGTCGTCACCAATAGGCGTTTCCATGGAGATAGGCTCTTTGGCAATCTTCATGATCTTGCGAATCTTGTCTTCCGGAATTTCCATTTTCTCGGCCAATATGCTTGCATCTGGCTCAAAGCCAAACTCCTGCAAGTGCTGACGAGAAATGCGGTTCATCTTGTTGATCGTCTCGATCATGTGAACGGGAATTCGGATGGTGCGAGCCTGATCAGCAATAGAGCGCGTAATGGCCTGGCGAATCCACCATGTGGCATAAGTAGAGAACTTATAGCCACGGCGGTATTCGAACTTGTCTACAGCCTTCATCAAACCGATGTTGCCTTCTTGAATCAAATCGAGGAACTGCAAACCACGGTTGGTGTATTTTTTGGCAATCGAAATCACCAAACGCAAGTTGGCTTCGATCATCTCTTTCTTGGCGTGGCGCGAAGAGCGTTCGCCCGCATTCATGCGCTTGTTGATGTCTTTGAGTTCATCCAAAGGCACGACCACGCGTGATTGCAAGTCAGTCAGCTTTTGCTGCAAGTCTTGCACAGGCGGAATGTTGCGGGCCATGACCGTGCTCCAAGGCTTGCCAGCCGCAGCTTGTTTCTCAACCCATTTCAAATCGAGCAAGTGCGACTTGATTCTCTGGTTGGATTTGTCACGACCACTGAAATCGGCAATGAACAAGTCTTGTGGGTAGCCACACTTGTCCACAATGATGCGGCGCATTTCGCGTTCTTTCTTGCGCACATCGTCCACATGGCCACGCACCATGTCGCACAGCTTTTCAATGGTTTTGGCTGTAAATCGAATGGTCATCAGCTCTTCAGACAGCGCGATTTGCGCCTTCTGATAGGCGGGGGTGCCCCAGCCTTCTTTTTCGTAGATCTTGTGAACTTTTTCGAAGAGCTCAGTGATGCGGTCGAATCGTTCCAAGGCTTGGTTCTTCAACTCTTCCAATTTTTTGGTCAGAGCTTTGGAGCCACCTTTGCCATCGTCGTCATCTGATTCATCGAATTCGTCGAAGTCTTCTTCAGCCACATAGTCATCGGCTTCATTGATGTTGGAGAAACCATCTACCACCGTCGAGATGACGATTTTGCCTTCGCGAATTTCATTGGCCAGACGAAGAATCTCAGCGATGGTGGCAGGCGATGCACTGATCGCTGTCATCATGTTCATCAAGCCGCCTTCAATGCGCTTGGCAATTTCAATTTCGCCTTCGCGAGTGAGCAACTCAACGGTGCCCATTTCGCGCATGTACATGCGAACAGGATCTGTGGTTCGGCCGAACTCGCTGTCGACAGTGGAAAGTGCAGCCTCTGCAGCTTCTTCGGCTTCTTCTTCGGTTGAACCTGTTGGGGCATTTTCTGTGATGATCAAAGACTCGGCATCGGGTGTTTGCTCATACACTGAAACGCCCAAGTCGTTGAGTGTGGCAATGACCACTTCGAGTGTTTCTGCATCGACCAGCTTGTCAGGCAAGTGGTCAGAAATTTCACCGTGTGTGAGATAGCCACGCGTTTTGCCCAACTTGATCAAAGCCTTGAGGCGTTGACGGCGTTTGGCCATGTCTTCTTCAGACAAGACTGTTTCGTCTAGGCCAAATTCTTTCATCAAGGCGCGTTCTTTGGCCTTGCTGATCTTCATGCGAAGGGGTTTGACTTTTTCTGTGGACTCCGCAATGGGTTCACCGACCAAGTCTTCCTCGATGTCACTCATGTCGTCATGAACGGGCAAGGCGCCAGCTTTGGGTTTTCGGCCTCGTTTGGCGCCTGCTTCCTGGGCTACTGGCGCGGGTGCCGTTGTTTTGCTGGGCTTGACCGCAGGCACTTTGACGACGGGAGTAGCAGCCTTTTTTTCAGCAACTTTGGCGACTGGCTTGGCAACAGTTTTCACAACGGTCTTAACGGCGGGCTTAACCACGGGCTTAACTGCAGGCTTGGCTACGGGTTTGGCCGCCACTTTTGAGCCGGCTTTGTTGACTTCTGGCTTGACAGCCTTGGCCGGCGCTTTCAAGGGCGTTTTGGCTGGAGCTTTAGGGGGTGCCTTAGCGGGCACTTTGGCGGAGATTATTTTTTTGGATGCGGGCACTGAACTAACTTTCTTGGCCGGAGCGACAGCTTTGGCAGCAGGTTTGGCAGCTGATTTTGCGACTGGTTTGGCCACTGCTTTGACAGTTGGCTTGGCAGGCTTTTTAGCAGGTGCTTTCACGGGTGCTTTGGCTTTGACCGGACTTGTTTTGGCCGTTGCTTTCAGGGCAGGTTTTGCCACTGGTTTGACAGCCGATTTGGCGGCTGGCTTGGCAACGGGTTTGACAGCTTTGACTGCGCCAGACTTGGCTTGTGCTTTAACGGGCTTCTTCGGTTTTTGAGCGGGCATGATGGACCTCAATACTTCAAACTGACTTGGAAACAAACGCTGCGCCACAAACTTCTGGCGCGAGAGGAAATGCAAACAAACACCTGGGGGCAGGTGGCTTCATTTGCAAGGGCAATTGGGCAAGATGTGTGGGCGAACATTTGGAATGCAGTCCTTGCGGTGATTTGGCCGTTCCGTTGAGGGAGTTGCGCTGAGGCGGTGGCCGGGTCCGGAGGTGCTGCTGTCGCTCTTGCCTGAAAAGTGGATTATACCCAAACAAGGGTGAAACAACTAAATAATTTCAGTGCTCATGAGGGTTCGCCTGCGTTGATGCAGATCACGCCATTTTTGGAAAGCTTCGGGGCTTTGGACGCTCTCAGCCTCTTTCAATGCTTGCGTTTCTAGCCCTTTGAGGCGGTCGATGAGCATCAGATTGAGCAGCAGTCTGAGCTCTTTGCGGGCCTCTCCAGGCTCTGCTTCCTGGCTGGCTTCGGGCAAATTGGGCTTGTGCGACCGCATCAAATTTTCAGCCAAATTGGAGAAAGCAAGTTGACTCAATTCCGATTGCAAGGCGCCCCAAGCAAGGGGGCCATGGTCATGAAATTGGCTTTCAAGCCAACGCATGAGCTCACCATGTTGTTCTGGCAAATCGCACAACAAGGCATGGTCTTCGGCAGACAATCCGTCCCACAAGGCCATGTTGGTGAGAATGAGCCGCACAGCATGGTCGGATCGACTGGCAGGTTGAACCCTAGGGCCAAGTGCAACCATTTGCATGCTATCCGACCCACCCACCAAGCGCCATTTGCCTTGCGGATTTTGTTGCCAGGTTTTGCCATCAGGTCTAGCCCTTGTTTTTTTCTGAAAGTTTGAGTTTCTTGCAGGCTCAAAAGGGGACGTCATTCCCTCGGGGTCATAAGGCACACCAGCCGAATTGTTTGGCATGCCCGAGACCCCATTGCCAGGGCCTGCTTGGAAGTTGCCATTGGAAGAAACTGCGTTGCGCGGACTGCTTCTAGAGGCTGCAGCCTCTGCTTGTTGAAGCCAAAGTCCGGCTAACTCCGATGCTTCAAGTTGGATCAAATGCGCTAATTCAGAAAGCAATTGGCGTTTCAAGGCGCCGTCGGGAAGGGCGCGCCAAAGTGGGCTGGCATTGCTTGAAAGATGGGCCCGGCCCTCTGCCGATTGCAAATCACAAGCTTCCGAGGCGACTTCGATTAAAAATTTTGACAGGGGCGTGGCAGTGGCGACGCAAGTAGAAAAAGCTTCTGAGCCTTTTTCGCGAATGTAACTGTCGGGATCGTGCTCTTCTGGCAAGAATAAGAATTTAATGCTTCTCACATCGGTTGCATAAATCAGTGCGCCATCAAGTGCTTTGCGAGCGGCTCTGCGGCCGGCTGCGTCACCATCAAAACTGAACACCACAGAATCTGTGAATCTGAAAAGTTTTTGAACATGGTCTGGTGTGCAGGCAGTCCCTAAAGTAGCGACTGCATTGGGAAAGCCCCATTGGGCCAAAGCCACCACATCCATGTAGCCTTCAGTGACCAAGACATAGCCTGCACTGTGAATGCTATCGCGCGCCTCAAACAAGCCATAAAGCTCGCGGCCTTTGTGAAATACTGGGGTTTCTGGCGAATTCAAATATTTGGGTGTGCCATCTCCCATGACGCGCCCGCCAAAACCGATGCACTCACCTTTGATGCTTCTAATTGGAAACATCACACGGTCTCTGAATCGATCGTATCGCTTGCCATCTTCCTCATTCACGATGACCAAGCCGCTCTCGGCCAAAAGTGGATCGTCGTATTCAGGAAAAATACTGGCCAAGCTGCGCCAACCCTCGGGTGCATAGCCCAAACCAAATCGTTTTGCAATTTGCCCAGAGAGGCCGCGCCCTTTCAAATAAGTCACCGCCGTCGGTGCATTTTTCAAATGTTGCTGATAAGCGCTGGCCGCTTTTTCCAACATGTCGCTCAAGCTGGCTTGCTTTTGTTTTTGAGCGGCTGCAATGGCCCTGTCCTGAGGTGAAATGTCCTCTTCAGGCACAACCATGCCAGTTTGTTGCGCCAAATCTTTCACCGCTTCAATGAAGCTCATGCCCGCATGGTCCATGAGGAAGCCAATGGCGTTGCCATTTTTTCCGCAGCCGAAGCAGTGAAAAAATTGTTTGGTGGGGCTGACTGTGAAACTGGGAGATTTTTCGCCGTGGAAGGGACAAAGACCCATGAAATTAGCGCCGCCTTTTTTCAGCTGGACGAAGCGGCCAACGACCTCCACCACATCAACGCGGGATAGGAGTTCTTGGATAAAAGACTGAGGAATTGCCACGATCGTATTTTCGCCCAAGTTGAGCTCACATTGGACAAAAAAAAGCCCTGCATGGCAGGGCTTTGTGTCGAATTCTGAAAAATCAGGCGGGCTTCTTTTTTACCTTGGACTTTTTCTTCTTAGCGGCCTTTTTGGCAGCTTTAGGGGCTTCTGCCGCAGGTTTGGCTGCAGCAGCAGCAGGTGCTGCGGCGGGTGCGGCGGGTGCTACAGCAGGCGCTGCAGGAACGACAGGAGCTGTCGGTGCAGCAGTTTGAGCAACAGAGGCTAAAGCAACAACGCTCAAGACGCCAGCAACGATGATTTTGTACATGGAACTTCCTTTTTAAAAACAGCTTAAGGATACAACGAATGGGTTAGCCAACTCGATGACATCAATCAATATTCAGGGAGTGGACCCCATAGCTGCCTGATTTTTTGTCAGCAAAATAATGTTTCAAAGTTTCTTGTACGGTTCTAAAGGCCAAGTCATCCCAAGGAATCTCTGCTTCAGAAAACATTCTGGCCTCTTGAGTTTCAAAACCAGGGTCGAATTGCTCGTTCTCCAACTGCGCTAAGAAGTACAGGTGAACTTGACCCACACGGGGCACGCTCATCACCGTAAAAAGCTGGCCCATTTTGAAATTCGCGCCAGCCTCTTCTGAAGTTTCACGCGCGGCGCCTTCTGCAGTGCTTTCACCCAACTCCATGAAGCCGGCAGGGAGCGTCCATTTGCCTTTTCGGGGCTCGATATTTCTCTTGCAAAGAAGCACACGCTCCCCAGAATGAGGGATCGTACCCACGACATTCAGGGGATTTTCATAATGCACCAAATGACATGCAGTGCAGATGGCGCGTTGCTTGGTGTCGCCATCATCGGGAAGTCGATATAAAACCACCGAGCCACAGGCTCGGCAGTGTTTGATCAGTTGTCTTTGATAGCTCAAGCCTTTTTCGCTGGTGCTTTGGTGGCTGGGGCTTTGGAGTACTTCTCGATCAAAGTGCGGGCTGTGTCGATCAACTTGCGTCCATCGTAGCCGCGCTTGTTCATGTCCTCAATCCATTCCACTTCGAGCGCGCGAGACTTGCGGCGGAACTCTTGGGCTTCGACAGGGCCCACTGTGAAGATGGCATTGTTTCGATCGCTGGCTGATTTACGACCAGGCACATCGCCTTCTTGTTGCACTTTGCCCAACCAGCCTGAAGTTTCCAGGCCACTGTTGTTGTCAATGATCTTTTTCAGATCTGCCGGCAATGAGTTGTATTTGGCCTTGTTCATGGCCATCACAAACGTGGTGGTGTAAAGGCAACCGCCAGCAGGGTCGAACTCGGCATGGAACTTGGTGAGTTCGTTCACCTTCACGGCCGGCACGACTTCCCAAGGAATCACGGCGCCATTGATGGTGCCTTTAGAAAGTGCATCGGGAATACCAGGCAATGGCATGCCAACAGGAATTGCACCGAGAGCCCCCATCAATTTGGTCACTTGGCGGGTTGGGGCTCGCATTTTCAAGCCCTTCATGTCGGCCACACTTTTCACGGGTTTGTCTACCGTGTGAATGGCACCAGGGCCGTGAACTTGCAAGGCAATTAGCTGAGTATCTTTGAATTCATCGGGTGCCATGGTTTGCACATATTCCCAATAGGCTTTGGACGTGGCTTCTGCATTCGTCATCATGAAGGGCAGCTCAAACACTTCCACGCGTGGGAATCGACCTGCGGTGTTGCCAGGCAAAGTCCAAATAATGTCGACCACGCCGTCCCGTGCTTGGTCGTACAACTGCACAGGGGTGCCGCCCAATTGCATGGCGGGATATGCTTCAAACTTGATGCGACCACCTGACTCTTGCTCGACCTTGTTCATCCAGGCTTTGTGCATGTTGAGCCACACATTGGACTGCGGGGCCATGAAGGTGTGAAACTTGAGAGTCACAGTTTGCTGGGCAAAACTTGTGATGGCGGGCGCAGCAATGGCGGCAGCGGCACCTGATTTTAAGAGTGAGCGACGTTTGATCATGAATGTCTCCAATGAATGATGTTTGGATGTTAACGGAACAAAGCCTCTAAAAGAGGTTTCAAATCACGCAACGTACTGAATCAACCACAGGGAAATCCCGGGGAAGAACAGCAAAAGGGTGGTTCTGATGGTGTCGCTGATGAGGAAGGGCATCACCCCCTTGTAGCTCTCAGAAATGGGCACATCCTTGGCCATGCTGTTGACGACGTAAACGTTCAATCCAACCGGCGGTGCCAACATGCCAAACCCGACAGTCATGAGCACCATGATGCCAAACCAAATGGCGGTGGGCTCCTTGGCCATGCCAAAGTCGAGGCCCATGATCATGGGGAAGAAAATGGGGATGGTCAGCAAAATCATGCTCAGTTCATCCATAACGGCACCCAGCACCACATAAAACAGCAAGATGGCCGTGACGACCATCAGGGGTGCGAGGCCCCATCCGCCAACCACTTCGGCCAACTGATTCGGTACTTGCGTCAAGGCCAATGAAGAGTTCATGACATCAGCACCAATGAAAATCATGAAGATCATGGCTGAGCTTTCGGCCGTTGCGTAAAAGCACAGCTTGAATTTAGCCCATGTGATTTCTCGTTTGAGCAGGGCAGCCACAAAGGTTGAAGCGGCCCCCACACCAGCGCCTTCCGTGGGTGTGAAATAACCGCCGTAAATGCCGCCAAACACAATGACAAAAATGGTGGCGATGGGTGCAATACCTGCTAGCGAGGCCATTGAAAATTTCTCAATGCTGTCATCGACTTCTGGCGCCTGTCCAGGCACCACACGCACATAAATGGCGATGGCAATCATGTAACCCAGCATGGCAATGATGCCGGGCACCATGGCGGCTGCAAACAGCTTGGCGATATTCTGCTCAGTCAAGATGGCGTAAATGACCAAGGGAACTGATGGCGGAATCAAAATGCCCAAGGTGCCGCCTGCGGCCAAAGTGCCTGTAGACAAACGACCCGAGTAGCCATGGCGTTTCATCTCTGGCAGCGCAACGCCCGTGATGGTGGCTGCCGTGGCCACCGAGGATCCGCAGATGGAACCAAAGGCTGCACTGGCCAAAACGGCGGCCATGGCCAGACCGCCTTTAAAACGGCCCATGACACTGGCTGCAAATTGAAACAAGGCCTTGCTGATGCCGCCTTGAGTTGCAAAGTGGCCCATCAAAATAAACAGGGGAATGACCGACAGGTCATAACTTGCAAAGCGTGCGAAGGCCAAGTTGTTGAGAAAACTGGAGTAAGGGCCCCAGCCAGTTTGAATCAGATAACCCAAGGTACCTGCTGCAAACATCGAAACAGCAATGGGCACTCTGATGGCCATGAGAACCAGCATGGCACCAAAAATAATCAAACAAAGTGTGAGGGCGCTCATGCTGATGCACTTTCGGAACTGGAGAACTTGTCACCCATCCAGGTTTGCGCCATCGCGATGGCGGCACTCAAGGCCAAGGGCGGTGTCATGGCGGCATACACAATCCACTCAGGGAAGCCCAACATCATAGAACCTGATTGCGAAACCCATGCGTTCATGCCGCCCAAGTAGGTTCGCCAAGCGAGCAAGGCAAAAGTGGCAGCCATGAAGAAAGCGCCCAGTCGGTCGAGTTGGGCGGTGGTGGCCTCACTGGCCTTGGCTGTGAAAAAGTCCACAATGATGTTGGCTTTTTTGAACTGGCACAAAGGCATGAACAAAGCTATGGCAGCCCCCGTGGCAACACCGGTTAACTCGAAGTCACCCACGATGGTTTGACCCGTTGTGTTGCGGCCGATCAGGCTATAGCACGTCATCAAAGTTATGAACGTAAGCAATGCCCCCGATAAGATGCTGCAAAACTTGGCCAGCCATTCGAGTATTTTCAATGTCGTCTCCCAAAAAAGGGGATTGCTCCCCTTTGTACCTACTGTTTATTTGGCAGGATCGACTATGACTGTCAAAGTGCCTAGGCCAGCAACGCGGCCGACCAATGTATCACCCGCCACCACAGCGGCTACGCCTTCAGGGGTGCCTGTGTAAATTAAATCGCCAGCTTGCAATTCCCAAGCGGCTGACAAATGCTCAATGGTTTCTGCCACATTCCAAATGAGCTTGGCAACAGTGCTGGTTTGACGAACAATGCCATTGACCAAGAGGTCTATTTCAGCATGGTTCACATTGCCAGCCTTTTCGATCGGTGTGATGGGGCCGATGGGTGCTGAATGGTCAAACGCTTTGCCAATACACCATGGGCGTCCTTGCTTCTTCATGTCGTTTTGCAAGTCGCGACGAGTCATGTCAAGGCCCACTGCATAACCAAAGATGTGCTTTTCTGCATCAGCTGCTTTGATGTTTCGGCCACCCGTGCCAATGGCCACAACCAGTTCAATTTCATGATGGAAATTGCTTGTCAAACTGGGGTAGGGCATGTGGCCTGTCTCGCCTTCGTTCACAACCACCAACGCGTCAGTCGGCTTTAAAAAGAAGAAAGGGTGGCTCGCGACCCGTAAAGCCATCTCCTTGGCGTGCTCTTCGTAATTGCGACCTACGCAATAGATGCGACGCGCTGGATAGCGTTCAGCTCGGCCTAAAACCGGAACGGAAACAACGGGGGCTGGTGGGAAAACAAAGCTCATAAAAACCTTTCAAGCAAAACAATTTGACACACTCAAATTCAATTTTCGTAAGTATACTTATTAAATGACGAATCTGTCACAAACCTTCGATGATAGTCCCATGAACAAGAGTTTTGATTTTGCAAAGGCCCCGGGCCATTTGGTGCGGCGTGCCCAACAAATTGCGGTGGCCTTGTTCATGGCTGAATTGGCAGCCGAAGATGTGACGCCGGTTCAATTTGCCATATTGAATGCAGTGATGGACACCCCTGGCATTGACCAAATCACTTTGGCAGGCAGGGTAGCCTTTGATCCTGCAACCTCTGGTTCGGTGATAGGACGCTTAGAAACCAAAGGATGGATCAAGCGAGAAGCTCATCAAATTGATCGACGCAGAAAGCTTTTGTGGTTGACCCCAACGGGCCATTCAGCGACGCTCCAAATGAAAACAGCCGTGGAGCGTGTGCAAGAAAACTTACTCAAACCCCTAAGCCACGAAGAATCTGAACACCTAGCGACATTGCTGTCTAAGTTGGTGGCAGGTCATGAACTAAAGGCACCTTGAATTTCGAGAGTCTGTTTTCTTGCCTAAATTCTATGGCCGAAGACAGCCGGATAGCTGTTAACTTTTGTAGGTCAGCACAAAATGTTCAACGAATGGCGGCGCAGCAAAGAACGGCCCTACGATGGCGCGCCACTCAGCGAACAAGGGTGATTCTCTGAAGCCGATGGTGTGATCTTCTAGCGTGTCCCAGAATATTTGCAAAATAAATCGGTCAGGGCTTTCAATGCCTTTATTGACCTTGGCTCCCTGAAAGCCCTTGGCACCAGAAATGACTGTTTGAAGTCCGCGAGCAATGGCTTCTTCAAATTCAGCTTGCTGGCCAGGTTTGATGCGTATGTCTGCTAATTCAAGAATCATGGTGGTCCTATTTTTGAAAATGAAATATTGAAATTAAGTTCTGCGCTGTTTGGCAACCCACAACACCAGTGCCACAAAAGCAAAGCTCACAATGATCAAGGCAAAACTGCTGGCAGCCCAAAAAGTACTGACCTCTGGTCTCATATTCAATGGGCCCAATCCATGATAAGCCCAAACATACGCACCCCAAAGACCAACACCCCATAACATGATGCTGTAAATGATCAAGGGAAGAAGTGTTATTTTGTAACACCTCAATATAAATGCGCACACAGCTTGTAGCGCATCGACGAGATGGTAAAACGAAACCCATCCCAGCACAGAAGCCGCAGCCATTGTGACCGCAACATCTGTTGAGAATAAGCTTGCCAAATTGTCTCTGGCAAAAGCCAAAGCGCTGCTCAATGCCAGGGCCAGCAACAAAGTTAACTTCAGTCCCGTATGCGCTGCTTTTTCGGCATGACCAGATTCTTTGGCCCCAATCCAAAAGCCAACCCGAGCACTGCATGCAATGCCAAGCGCCAATGGCACCATGTAAAGCAAAGTGGCAATGCTGGATGCAATTTGGTGACTGGCCGATGCCACCACACCTTGTCTAGAAATAAACAGCGCCATCATGGTGAAGGCCGTAACCTCCACCATCAATGACAACGCAGCAGGAATTCCCAGGCGCAAAAATGCTTGGATTGTTTTCCAGTTAGGTGCCTCCAAGGGCTGCCATATTTTGAATTCCTGGTAAATCTTTTGGTGACGCAAAAAATAAATACCCATGCACATGAGCCATGTGTTCACAACCAAGGTTGCCCATGCGCAGCCCACAAGGCCTTGCGCTTGTATGCCCCAACCGCCCAAAGTGAACCAGATGGAAAGAGGAATTTTGATACCCAAAGAAGCAATTTGAAGTGCAGTGACCCAAAACGGCATGCCCAAGCTTTGGTTGAGTGTTGAATACATTCGAAACATCAGGGAGGGTCCTACCGCAATGGCCAGAACCCGCAGGTAATCTCTCACATCATTTTGTAAAACTTCAGGCACGCCAGTGGCATTCAGCCAAGGATCAGGAAAAAGCAGGGCCAAGGTGCCCAAGAAGATGACAACAAGGCACAAGTACAAAGCCTGCCGCACCGATTCACCCAGCGCCTTATGCTTTCCAGCACCGCGAAGTTCTGCCCAGACCGGGAGCAAGGCAGTGATCAAGCCATTCAATGCCACGTAGATGCTGATGTAAATGGAAGAGCCCACCGATAAGGCAGCAAGTGCAGAAGCGTTGTACCGTCCGGCAATCAGGGTATCTGCAACACCAAAAGCCATGACAGCCAGTTGCCCCACTAAAACCGTACCGGCGTGGCGAAGGATGGTGCGCGCTTCAAACATGCCGCAATGACCGCTCAGGGCTTGGCAGTGACAGGGGACGACAGGGCTCTAAACAAGACGAGGTCTTCGTTGTTGTCCGAGGGGCGGCGCACAGTGGCGTGTTGCGTCCATGCGCTGGCATCAACTTCTTTGTTAAACAACGCAAGGGCTTGAGTGTCGACAATGAGCCAAGCACAGGCGCTTGCATCTGAGCTTGTTTTCTGCGCGCGCGTTGCAATTGGAATCAGTTTGAGATTGCCATGAAACTGAAACGCTGCGCCTTGCGCCTTAGTCAAGCCATAGTATTGAACGCAGTCTGTGGACCCCATCATGCTGCGAACTTTGTTGACAAGAGGCGCATAGCTTCGGCCGAAATCTAGCAAAGGCAACCAAAGTGTCATGACCAAAAGCCAACACAAAATGGCACCACTGGCAGGCAGCACCATGCTCTTCCAAAGTGCTGAGCGATGTCGACCGGCGCGCCATTTCACAAGTCCGGCCCAGGCCAGCGTTGCCAAGCTTGCCAAGATGAATGTCGTCAAAGAGAACTGCAGAACAAAACCTGGCGCAAGCCGGGCCACATTGATTGCAGGTTGAGCAGGAAAGCCTGTTTGCATGGAAAGCCAAACAGTCCAAATGATCAGCGCGCCCACACTGAAAAAGAGCAAGGTAAACCAATCAATGAAAGCACTGACGCTGCGTTTCAAAGTGGGCAAAGCAAAGGCGGCCAGCGTGGCCAATGCTGGCAAACTGATCAGCAGCGCACGATCACTTAAACCAGACATCCATGTGGTGGCAATGGCCACACTCAAGAACCAAAGAGGCAGCGACAAATGGGGATTGGCTGAAATACTTTTGAGTTGATAGCGCCAGCGCCAAAGCGTCCAAAGAGCCAAGGGCCAAGCAGGCCAAGTGAACCACAAAAGCAAACGGGCCATGGCCTTGATTTCAAGGAGATGAGATGAGGCGACTCGCCATCGCCACAAGTCCAACCCACTGCTGATGGCTGCGCTTGCAAGGCAGAAGATCAGGACCCAAGCAACATCGACTTTTCGCACACGCAGTGATTGCGGCTGGCCCGTATCCAAGGCAATGACGATGGCGCCGCCTGCACCCAAAATCATGGCCAGTGCCGGTGCGCCTGAAAGTGCCAGGCCAAAGATGGCCAGAGCTGCGCAAAACAGCGCCGTCATTCTTTTGCGAGCCAAGTTGGCTAACGCAAAAAAGAGAAGTGCAGAAAAAGAAAGTTGTGCAAGAGCGGGGGTAGCTTCGTGTGACAACCTGGCCAAGCCCAAGCAAGCAAGCAAAGCGAGCAAACCGCCATCTGCAATAGCTCGCGCATAGTCTGCAGGTTTGGCTTCGCCGCCAAAAGCAAAGGTCACGGGTTGAGCTGCCGGAGTTCGCGCGAGCGCGTAAACCGCATACCAAGTGGCTGCCAATGTGAGGCCCAATAAGCCAATAAAGGGCAGATGAGCGGCAGTGTCCATTGGCATGCCTTTAGGCGCCAATTGAATGGCCCATGCACCTAACCAATAAGGCAAGAGGGCCGCACCGCTGTCGGTTTGCCCAAGAAGCGTTGGCTTTAACCACGCCACATTGTCTGAGCCCCAAAATTGCGCCAAATTGAGCATAAAGCCAAAGGCTTCCATGTCATCGGCTTTCCAAGGTGTACGGCCCACAAAACCCGGCAACACATAAGCCAAGCAAAGCGTCCACAAAACCCAGCGTGGCAAACGCCTAACGGCACTTTGCGCCACGATGGCCGGGTTGGCAGAGGTATCTGATGGGTAGGAATTCACAATTCAGACAATAGCAGAGTCAGGTTCAAATTCACAAGTGGGGGCTGATGCAAAAAACAAGGGCAGGCCGGTTGCCCGGACTGCCCTGCGATGGTCACGAAGTGACGCGATGGGAAGATTACTTCGTAATGGACGTTTTGCCAAAACGGTTGCGGAACCGCTCAACGCGACCACCCATGTTGTCCACAGATTTTTGGGTACCGGTGTAGAAGGGGTGTGATTCGCTGGATGTATCGAGTTTGAACAAAGGCAGCTCGCGGCCGTCGTCCATTTTCACCATCTCTTTGGCATTGACGCAAGAACGTGTGACGAACTTGAAGCCGTTTGACAAGTCCAAGAAGCAAACTTCTCGGTAGTTGGGGTGAATGCCTTCTTTCATGATCTATTCCTTGGGTTCAGATGCGACAGCCGCCCTCGGACCATCCGGGGTACTTTTCGCGAAACAGGAGATTATGGCATGAAATCAATGACTTGCATGCCAAGTTTGGGTTGGAAAAACTACTTTTTAGCCGCCTCGGCGCATCATGTCGAAGAATTCGACATTGCTCTTCGTGGCCTTCATGCTCTTGAGAACCATTTCCATGGCTTCAATTTCGTCCATGTTGTACATGAACTGGCGCAAGATGCGGGTTTTTTGTAGCACTTCAGGCTGGAGCAACAATTCTTCGCGGCGAGTACCGCTGCGGTTCAAGTTGATGGCCGGGAACACGCGTTTTTCGTACAAACGGCGTTCCAAATGGATTTCGCAATTGCCTGTCCCTTTGAATTCCTCAAAGATAACCTCGTCCATCCGGCTGCCGGTATCGACCAGGGCTGTGGCAATGATGGTCAGGCTGCCGCCTTCTTCGACATTGCGAGCAGCACCAAAGAATCTCTTAGGACGTTGCAAGGCATTGGCATCGACACCACCGGTCAAGACTTTGCCTGAACTTGGCACCACATTGTTGTAGGCGCGGGCCAAACGGGTGAGGGAGTCGAGCAAGATAACCACATCTTTTTTCAATTCAACCAAACGTTTAGCGCGTTCAATGACCATTTCGGCCACGTGCACGTGACGTGCAGCAGGTTCGTCAAAGGTGGATGCAATCACTTCGCCGCGCACAGTGCGCTGCATTTCTGTCACCTCTTCAGGGCGCTCATCAACAAGCAATACCATCAGGTGAACATCGGGATTATTGGCGGTGATGGCGTGCGCAATGTGCTGCATCATGACGGTTTTGCCAGACTTGGGCTGCGCCACAATCAAGGCGCGCTGACCTTTGCCAATGGGGGCAATGATGTCGATCACTCGGCTGGTGATGTTCTCGTCAGCCTTGATGTCGCGCTCAAGATGCATTTGAATGTTGGGGAACAAAGGCGTTAAGTTCTCAAACATGACCTTGTGCTTGTTGTTCTCTGGCAAGTCGCCATTGACCTTGTCAAGCTTGGTGAGGGCAAAGTAGCGCTCACCGTCTTTGGGAATTCGGACTTCGCCTTCAATCATGTCGCCGGTGTGCAAATTGAATCTGCGCACTTGGCTGGGGCTGATGTAAATGTCGTCGGTGCTGGCGGTGTAACTGGTGTCGGGGCTGCGCAAGAAACCGAAACCATCGGGCAAGATTTCTAACACACCGTCGGCAAAAACTTGCTCGCCGGCACGGGCACGTTTTTTAATGATGGCAAACATCAACTCTTGTTTGCGCATGCGGCCTGTGTTTTCAATTTCAAGCTCGTCGGCTTGCTTGAGGACTTCAGACACGTGCAGTGCCTTGAGTTCGTTTAAGTGCATGGATTTACCTGCGTAAAGCAACCCTCATGGGTTGATGTCAAAAAAATCAGGGGGAGGAAGGAAACCGAAATTTCAAACGTCTAGAAACCAAAGCTTGGAAGATGCGTCAAAGGGAGCAAGCAGACGCTATGGGCTTTCGCAAGTTTCTATCTTGAAACTGAGTTGAAACCCTTTTGGGTCTCAACGATGCGGATTATGACAGGATTTTTTGAAGTGTCGCAACTGGGCTAGCCAACCCCCAAAATGACTTAAAACAGGGGGGCGCACCTCAAAGCGCCTTTGTATGGCGCTTTGGAATCAAGCCAACTGTTGGTCAATGAAAGCAGTTAACTGTGATTTGCTCATGGCACCCACTTTGGTGGCGGCCAATTGACCATCTTTGAAAACCATGAGGGTTGGAATACCCCGAATACCAAATTTGGCGGGAATGTCGCGGTTTTCATCGACATTCATTTTTGTAATTAGCAGTTTGCCTTCGTAACCCGTTGCAACTTCGTCCAAAATGGGGGCAATCATCTTGCAAGGGCCACACCATTCAGCCCAAAAATCAACGATGACTGGCTTGTCGGCTTTGAGCACATCAGTGTCAAAAGTGGCGTCGGTTGTGTGTTTGATCAAATCGCTGGCCATGGCCTGTTCCTTGTTGAGATTGAAATTACTGCTTAATCGTCTTTGTAAACTTCCCGTATTTTGACAGAAACGCACAAAGCTGCTCATTCATTGTTTGATCCGAATCATTTTCTCAGCATGGACGTCCCTTCTTCTCACGCTTCAACCCCCTTAGAACTGGCCGTGGCAGTGATTGGCGGCGGGCCCGCAGGTTTGATGGCGGCTCAGGTGTTGTCTAACTTGGGCCATTCGGTGCATCTTTTTGATGCCATGCCTTCAGTGGGTAGAAAGTTCTTATTGGCAGGGCGAGGGGGTCTGAACTTGACCCACTCAGAGGCCTTTGATCAATTTGTGAACCGTTATGACGACCATTCACCGCAGCTTGAACCCCTATTGCGTGAGTGGGGCCCAGATCAATTGAGGGTTTGGGCTCAGGATTTGGGCATTGAGACATTCATTGGAAGTTCAGGACGCGTTTTCCCCAAAGAAATGAAAGCGGCCCCGCTGCTTCGAGCTTGGTTGCATCGTTTGCGCCATCCTGAAAAAGGTGCGCCTGTTGAATTTCACATGCGCCATCGATTAACAGCTTTGAAGGCAATCCCCGCTGACAAAGTCAATGGTAAATTGACTGAATTAAGTTTTGAAGTGCGGAGTCTCTCGTCCCCTGAACTTCAGTTGCGCACTGTCAAGGCCCAAGCCATTGTCTTGGCGCTAGGCGGTGGAAGTTGGGCCCGGTTGGGCTCTGACGGCGCTTGGGCACCCTGGTTGAATGAAATGGGCGTGTTAGTGAGCCCTTTGGTGCCCTCTAACTGCGGTTTTCATGTGGCCGGCAGAGATGGGCAAGGTTGGACGCCGTTTTTCTTGGCGCGTTTTGCGGGTCAGCCTTTCAAGTCGGTCGCCATTGAGTGGACCCATGCCAAAGGGCACGTCATAAGGCGCCAGGGTGAGTTTGTGGCCAGCAGCTACGGGGTTGAAGGCAGTTTGATTTATGCCGCTTCAGCAGATTTGCGCAAGGCCATTCAAGCGCAAGGGCTGGCTGAATTGAAATTGGATTTATTGCCTGATTGGACCCTGGGAAAAGTCATTCAAGAGGTCTCGCATCCGCGGGGTTCGCGCAGTTTGTCTTCCCACCTAAAGGGACGACTGGGCATTGAGGGCGTCAAGATGGCCTTGTTGAACGAGCTCTTATCGCATCAGATCTTGCAAGAACCAGCACAACTGGGCTTGGCAATCAAAAGCTTGGCATTGAAGCTCACACAAGCCAGGCCCATCGATGAAGCCATCAGCAGCGCTGGGGGCGTGGCATGGAATGGTCTCGATTCAGGGCTGCAAACCAAGGCCTTGCCAGGGGTGTTTTGTGCAGGAGAAATGTTGGATTGGGAAGCGCCGACGGGTGGCTATTTGCTCACTGCCTGCATAGCGACTGGGGTGCGGGCTGCTATAGCCTTGCACGCAAAAATGAAAGGTGACGAGCCTTGACCCCGGCACTGGCTCTGCAGTTAGAGCTGCTTGGTTCCCCACCTGACTCGGTTGGCCGCTTCACCATGCGGGAAGGCCCGTCGGGGGCTATTGTAAGACACCGATAGAATCAGCACATGTCTTATCTCGTTCTGGCACGCAAATACCGTCCTCGAAACTTCACTGAAATGGTGGGGCAAGAGCACGTTGTGCAAGCCCTGACCAATGCCCTTGTGCAACAAAGGTTGCACCATGCTTATTTGTTCACTGGCACCAGAGGCGTTGGCAAGACAACGGTGTCTCGCATTTTGGCCAAATCACTCAATTGCCAAGGCACTGACGGACAGGGTGGCATCACGGCTGAACCTTGTGGTGTGTGTCAGGCATGTCGGGACATTGATTCAGGACGGTTTGTCGATTACACGGAACTCGATGCAGCCTCTAATCGGGGTGTTGATGAAGTTCAAAGCTTGCTTGAACAGGCGGTTTACAAACCGGTTCAGGGGCGCTTCAAAGTGTTCATGATTGACGAGGTTCACATGTTGACCAACACGGCCTTCAATGCCATGTTGAAAACGCTGGAAGAGCCGCCTGAGTATTTGAAGTTTGTATTGGCCACCACCGACCCCCAAAAAGTACCCGTTACTGTTTTGTCTCGTTGCCTGCAATTTAACTTGCGGCCCATGGCGCCAGAAACAGTGTTTGAACATCTCACAAAGGTCCTGGCGCAAGAGAACTTACCTGCTGAGCCAATGGCCCTCAAATTATTGGCCCGAGCTGCCAGAGGTTCCATGCGCGATGCATTGAGCCTGGCCGATCAAGCCATTGCATTTGGCAGCGGCCAATTGCAAGAGGCAACGGTTCGTTTGATGCTGGGCAGCGTCGATCGCAGCCATGTGATGGGCCTCATTGATGCCCTTGCAAGGGGCGATGGTGCCGCGGTGGTTGCTATTTCTGAAGGTCTTCGGCTGAATGGTTTGTCTGCTGCCTCGGCCTTAGAAGACATGTCCATGGTTTTACAGCGCATGGCCGTTTTGCAAGCAGTTCCGAATGCGGCCTCTAACTCGGACGATCCTGATCAGACAGACATGTTGAGATTGTCGCAAGCCATGCCAGCCGATGAAACGCAGTTGCTCTACAGCTTGTGTTTGCACGGCCGCACAGAATTGGGCTTGGCACCCGATGAGTATGCTGCGCTCACCATGGTTTTACTCAGGCTATTGGCTTTCAAACCCAAAGCACATCAAGTTCAACAGGACCAAGCACCTGCGGCTCAAAAAAAAACTTTAACGACAGCGCCACTTAGTTCAGCGCCAGCACAACCCGTTTCTCCTCCTGAGCCTGAGCGCTCTACCGTTTACAAACCTGCCGTCGAGATGCCTGGATCAGATGGCAGCATAGCGCCTATTCAAGTGAAGAATTTGCCTGTCCGTCAAGCCAGTGAGCCTTCTGAGCGGACAGCCCCCAAAGTGTTGGTCGTCACGGAAGAGGGCTATTTTTGGACGCAAACTGTTCGCCAATTGGTGGCTTCTGAAGCCGTGACAGCCTTGGTGCGTGAGTTGGCCTTGCAATCACAATTGATTGCGCGCGATACCGATCAATGGCATTTGCGAATTGACAGCGAATCCTTAAACCAAGGCTCAGCGCGCGAGCGTTTACAAGCGGCATTGAATGCTGCAGGGTTTGCGGTCAAACTGGTGGTTGAAATTGGCAAAGTGACAGATTCACCTGCACAGCGCAATGCGGCTGATTTGGCAGAAAAGCAAAAAGCGGCAGAAGATTTGATTCATTCAGACCCCATGGTTCAAGCCATGGTTCAAAATTTTGGCGCCAAAATAGTGCCCGGCACAATCAAGCTTATTTCTTAAATTTCACGGAAGGAAAAACATGTTCAACAAGGGTCAACTCGCTGGCTTGATGAAGCAAGCGCAAGCCATGCAAGACAATATGAAGAAAGCCCAAGACGAATTGGCTTTTGTCGAAGTTGAAGGCGCATCTGGCAGTGGCATGGTCAAAGTTTTGATGACCTGTAAACATGCTGTCAAGCGTGTCACGATCGACCCCTCCTTGCTGACAGACGACAAGGACCTGCTGGAAGACTTGGTGGCTGCCGCCTTCAACGATGCCGTCCGACAAGCAGAGGAAGTGTCTCAACAGAAAATGGGCAAGTTGACTGCAGGTTTGCCTCCTGGCATGAAGTTGCCTTTCTAATTTTTTAAGAAGCCATGCAAAAACCTACTTCCCATGCACTAGATTCGCTCATCCAAGCGCTGCGGGTTTTGCCGGGAGTTGGTGCCAAATCTGCCTCGCGCATGGCATTTCATTTGATGCAGCACGAGCGCGGTGCTGCACTGCATTTGGCTAAAGCTTTAGAACACGCTTGCGACAACGTCAAACATTGCGCCACTTGCCACACGCTGACCGAAACAGATGTTTGCATCATGTGTTCTGACACTGAGCGCGATCGAACTCAGTTGTGTGTGGTGGAAACGCCCGCAGACCAAGCGGCCATTGAGAGAACTTCTACTTTCAAAGGACTGTACTTTGTCCTCATGGGCAAGCTCAGCCCCCTTGACGGCGTTGGACCGAAGGACCTCGGCTTTGCCAAACTATCAGAGCGTTGCAATGACGGTCAAGTGCAAGAAGTTATTCTGGCGACCAATTTCACCGGTGAGGGTGAGGCAACGGCACACGTCATCGCAGAAATGCTAAAGAAGCGTGGCTTGCGCGTCACACGTCTGGCCAGAGGCGTGCCTGCTGGAAGTGAACTTGAATACGTCGATTTGGGCACTATCGCCCACGCATTGGTCGATCGTCGCTAAGCGCTTTGCGACTTTGAACACGGCTTTATCAGTGTTCTTCATTACGTAATTACCCGCTTGGGATGTTTCCCAATGTGCCGGCATCGATCCCTTTGTATGCTGAACTCATGTTCGATGGGAACTATTCAAGGGGTATTGGGGTGCTAGCTAAATTGAGGCGGCGGGAATTTACAGCCATGGCCATGGCCAGTGTTGTGCTGGCGCCTGACTTGGCTCGAGCTTCTGTCACGCCTCAAAAAATCAGCATTGCACTGGCCGCCAAAACCAGTCTATTCCATTTGCCTTTGGTCTTGGCCGACCAATTGGGCATGTTCAAAAATGAGGGCCTTCAAATTGATTGGCTTGAATGTGAATCGGGTCTTCAAGCTCTTCAACTGGCCTTGAATGGACAAGCAGATGTGGTGTCAGGTGCTTTTGAACACACCCTTGATTTGCAAGCGCGTGGTTTAAATTACCGTGCCTTTGTATTGCAGGGCAGAGCGCCTCAAATCAGTGTGGGATTGGCCACAAAAAAAGCGCTTGCGATGAAATCATTGTCCGATCTCAAATCCTTGAAAGTAGGCATTTCATCCTTGGGCTCTGGCACACATTGGTTGGCTCAACAATGGCTATTCAAAGCCAATCTTGCTGCCGATCATATTCAGTACGTTGAATTGGGCGCTAGCACGGGCCATTTGGTAGAAGCCCTTAGGACGGGCTTGGTTGACGCTTTGTGTCACATCGATCCTGTCATGCACTACCTGGAACAAAAAAACGAATTGCGTCTCTTGGCCGATACACGATCGCTGCTCAGTTCGCAGCGCATGTTTGGAGGCCCCATGCTCTCCGCTTGTTTGTTTGGCAAGGGTGAGTTTTTGCAAAAACGCGCTGATGTTGCGTTGACCTTGACCCTGGGCGTCGTTAGAGCATTGCATTGGCTCAAGACCGCGGGGCCTTCCGATATTCTAAAGATGGTGCCTTCTCACAACTGGATGGGCGACAGGGCGATTTACTTGGGTGCTTTGGAAAATGTGCGCGACAGCTACAGCTTGGACGGCATGTTTTCTAAAGAGTCTTTGCAAACGGCTTGGCGTGCCAGGGCGAATCGCGTTAGCACCGACAGGGCCAATTGGACCACCTTGGCCAAAACCTATACCAATGAATTTGCGCTGATTGCGAAACGCAAATTCAATTCCTGACGGAAGAAGTGGGTGAGTTGTGCTTGCCAGTTTTTGGGGCGGGCTGATTTGCTTTGACCTTGGATTTCTTAGTGTTGGATCCGCCGGTTGAGGCTTTGACACCTGGGTTGGTGTTCGACTTCTTGCCTGCATTTTTACTGCCTCTGGAACTGGCCGTGGTCGGCACCAAGATGGCAATGGATTGGCCCGGTTTGAGTGCAACAGGAATCTTCAATTTGTTCCAAGCCGCTATGTTCATAGGCGTCACGTCATGACGGCTCGCCAGCGAGGCCAAGGTGTCGCCTTTTTGGACTTTCACCAGAATACGGCGCAAAACAATTTCGGGGGCAAAAGAAATTTTGGCGTTGTCTGCCAAATGTTCAGTAACATCTGCGTCAAGCGAGCCTTGCCTTGCAACCAACAAGGTCGAACCTTGTTTGACTTGCATTCCATTCGGAATTTGGTTCACTGAGCGAAGCTCAATTTCGGTCATTTTGACCAGTTTGCTGGCCTCAGAGACCTTCATGGTCTTTGGCACAGACCAAGCCGTCCAACTGGCCAATGGTTTTTGTGCATGCTCTTCGAGTCTGCGTTGGAAGCGAGCTGCGTTGTCCCAAGGTAGCAAAATTTCAGGTGTGCCTGCAGCCAAAATTACCGGCCGGCTCATTGATGGGTTCAAAGCCTTGAAATCTTCCATGCTGACGCCTGAAAAATTGGCCGCCAATTTCACATCGATGTCACGCGTGATGCTGACCGATTTGAAATAGGGGTGATTCTGAATGAGTGGCAATCGGGCATTGAAATTTTGTGGCTGGGCAATGATGTTTTTAACGGCCTGTAACTTGGGCACGTAATAGCGCGTTTCGTTGGGCATGCTCAGATCGGAATAGGTCAGGCCTAAACCTGCCGCTTTGTTTTTGGCCAATGCGCGGCCCACACTGCCTTCTCCCCAGTTGTAAGCTGCCAAAGCCAAATGCCAGTCGCCAAACATGCCATAAAGTTTTTGTAAATAGTCAAGGGCCGCACGAGTCGATTCAATCACGCCGCGTCTTTCGTCCCTGAAAATGTTTTGTTTCAGATCAAAGTACTTTCCGGTTGCTGGCATGAATTGCCACATACCGGCAGCTTTCGCAGTGGAAACGGCTTCGGGGTTAAAGGCCGATTCGATGAAGGGCAACAAGGCCAATTCAGTGGGCATGTTTCTGCGTTCGAGTTCTTCAACAATGTGGAATAAATATTTCCTTGAGCGTTCCGTCATTCGCACCATGTAGTCAGGACGCGCTGCGTACCAATCTTCGCGGTCTTTCACCAGATCGTTTTCAAGATCGGGCATGGCAAAACCTTGACGAATGCGCACCCAAATGTCAGCAGGGGGCTCGGTGACGTCGTCCATTTTGGGCTTGACGATGGCCGCTTTGAAAGGCGCAATCAAATGGGGCGTTGGTGGTGGTGGCGTTGCAGTTGCCGTTGATTCTGCTGTCGGACTGATTTCAACAGGACTGACTTCAGCTAGTTTCTGGACATTGGCGCAGCCAGTCAAAAATAGCGCAAGACACAGTCCTAGCTTTATTTTCAGACCGAAGGCCTTGGTGTGATGGTTCATTTGTAGTCGTTTTTCCAGAGCCGCAGATGTGCAAAAATATCTGCTTCATTGTCTTTCACTTGCGGTGCAAACTTTTTAACGGCACTGATCACCGTTGACGATCGGGTTCGCATGAAAGGGTTGATTTGCAATTCATTCGCAAGATTGGCGGGCAAGGTCGGTAAATTCTGCGCTCTCAGTTCTTTGCAATGTAATACGTAGGATTGAAGACTTAAATTGTGTGGCTCTACCGCACTGGCAAATTTCAAATTGCTCAAGGTGTATTCGTGTGCGCAACAAACGCGTGAAGCGCCTGGCAGTGTAGCCAGCAGATCCATCGACTGGAGCATCTGCGCTGCAGTGCCCTCAAACAAACGACCACAGCCACCAGAGAAAAGCGTATCGCCACAAAAAAGCAAAGGTTCTTGCCCCTCTGGCTCTGCGAAATAGGCAATGTGACCAGAAGTATGACCGGGCACATCAAGTGTTTGAAAATGCAAGCCAAGCCAGCTGAACTGGTGCCCCTGAACTAAGGCTTGATATTCGAAGGGTAATTTTTCGTGAGCAGGCCCATAAACCTTGGCGCCCCAATCCTGCTGAAGTTTCGCCACACCCCCCGTATGATCACCATGGTGATGGGTGACTAAAATGCAATCGAGTTTGTGATTGTTTTCAGTCAACCAGTTGCTAACTGGGGTTGAATCACCTGGATCAACAACCAATGCAAGGCCTTGGTGTTGCAACAGCCAAATGTAATTATCGGAGAATGCGGGCAGCGGTATTAGGTTCATGACTCTTCCTATTATAGAAACCACCTCCATGGCGCAAGATTGGCGTCAATGGCTCACAACGCCAGCAGGGTCTTTTTTGTTGAACTGGGAGCAATCGCAGATGGATGAGTTGGTGGCAGACATCTTTGGCTACCACGCACTTCAATTGGGCATGCCCGAGTTAAATGGCTTGCGAGCCAACCGAATGCCCCATCAGTGGCTGGCCCTGTCTGACACCCATGCATTGCCTGAGGGACAAGATTTTCAGTTTGCAGCCCACAGCATTGCATTGCCATTTCAAGCCGACAGTTTAGATCTGTTGGTCATGCCGCACAGTTTGGAGTTGAGTTTGGATGCGCATGCCAGTCTTCGCGAGGCCGAGCGGGTCTTGGTGCCAGAGGGCCATTTGCTCATTACGGGCCTTAACCCGACCAGCCTATGGGGTTGGCGCCACAAACGCGCGCAATGGTATCGGCGCTGGGGTTTTGAGAGCTTAAGCTCACCGGCTTGCGATGAACTGATTGGTTATTGGCGATTGAGAGACTGGCTTAGATTGCTGGGTTTTGAAGTCAAAGTGAGCCAATTTGGATGTTGGCGGCCAGCACTCGACAAGCCGAAATGGTTTGATCGATGGGCTTTCATTGACAAATTGGGCGCTAACTGGTGGCCCATCTTGGGCGGGGCCTACGTCATTGTGGCTGTTAAAAAGGTCCAGGGCGGACGTATTTTGGGTGCGACTTGGAAGCAACGCAGACATCAAGCCAAAGCTGTCGCAACCCTGGCTCGACGACAAAACCAAATTCAAGGCGACTCTGGCGCCCAAAGAAAGAGTGAATGTGAATCACGTTGAAATCCATACGGATGGCGCTTGCAAAGGCAATCCTGGGCCAGGTGGCTGGGGTGCTCTGATGCGATCTGCCGAACATGTTCGAGAAATATTTGGGGGTGAGCTCGACACTACCAACAACC
>Ga0194055_10000434_pt1 | contig 33608 bp, 31 predicted proteins | sample SepL449m_MetaG_FD_155482 | JGI IMG/M metagenome (GOLD analysis project Ga0194055, IMG submission 155482) | Anoxic zone freshwater microbial communities from boreal shield lake in IISD Experimental Lakes Area, Ontario, Canada - Sep2016-L442-9m | ecosystem: Environmental > Aquatic > Freshwater >... | reverse complement strand
GGCTTAGGTTCTGGCTTAGGTTCTGGCTTAGGTTCTGGCTTAGGTTCTGGCTTAGGTTCTGGCTTAGGTTCTGGCTTAGGTTCTGGCTTAGGTTCTGGCTTAGGCGGAGGAGCCGGGTCGGGTGGCTTAAACACAGGGATTTCGTCAGGAGGTGGATTTTGTCGTGACGGTAGCAATGAAAGGGGTGGCTTAGAAACCGGTTTCACAATCTGTTGTGGGCTAGAAGGTTTATCCGCAGGCTTTTTGTTTATCGTATTGGCCACCCGTCGGTCGGGAGAGATCGGGCGAGTGATCACCGCGAGCGTCAAAGCGGCCGCCAGAATGGCCAGTCCACCAAACATCGCAAAAAGAATGCCTGAACCCGTAGATACAGTTCTGTGCCTTTGCGGCCGACGGGAAAGCTTTCCGAATGGATCCGGCTGAGTGAGGCCATCGGGTGTTTCACTTTGGGCCGCTGCTGCCGCATCGCCAGCAGGAACGGTCGGAGAGTCCCACGATCTAGCCGCTGACAATGTGTGTGTCACCAAAGGCACTGCCGGCCTCAAGACCGACGGAGGAACTGCCGGGGGGGGTGGTATCGTCAAACGCTGGGGTAGTTCGGCCGGCGCGGCAGCCGACGCAGAAACAACACTTGGCTGCGGGCAAGAGGCAATCTGTGTAAGAAGATGCTCCCGCGCCTCTTCAACCCGCGTGATCAACGCCGTACGAGCGAGTTCAAATGGCCCAGATGAAATACCTCGCAGCAGTGATAGCCGGGTTGTCGCAGCGCGAATCACCGCCAGCGGATCTGATTCATGTGGCCCAATGCCAAGCACGCGGCGAGGATCGTCCAGCTCAAGAGCATCGATGCCCAGCCACTGCTTGCAGGGATCGAATGGGGCTTGTGGCATTGAAAACCTGAGGCATCAGAGCAACACGGTTGGCGTCTCCTCTGATCTTAGGGGAAGAAAGCAGGGAAATCCAAGACGGCCGCGCGTGTCAAGGGAATGCCGCGGGTTATACCTTCCGCCAGATTGTCATTTCGGCAAGCGTGTACTGATGTTTGCGAGATGTTTCCCGGATCACAAAGGGGATGTCTTGGCGGTGAATAAACGAAAAGTGTTTTGCCAGAGCCTGCGAGAGTCCAGCAAAAGTCGTGAGTGGCTCACCGTGTTCGCGGCGACCTCCTAGCCACTTGTTTTTCTGCGTGTATTCCTCAAGCCACGTGTAAGGGGATGTGATCACAAGCAGCCCTCCCGGCCGCAAACGGGTGGCGATGTCATCCAAGAAGAGAGCGGGGTCGTACAGGCGATCGATTAAGTTTCCGGCAAAGACAAGGTCATAATCACTGACAAGCGGTTTTAAATTACAGGCATCTCCCTGCAAGAAAGCCACGCGATTACCACCCGGCGAAAGGCCGATTTGTTCTAGGGATACCGATCGTGAGATTGTGAGTTCGCCCTCGGTCGGAATCTCGTAGAGCACTTCGCGGCCTTGCTGCAACTGCACGCCGGACTGAATGAATCGCGCCGAAAAATCGATGGCATCAACATGGCCAAAGTGTTGAGCAAATTCAAAAGCCGATCGGCCAACTGAGCAGCCGATATCGAGGCATCGGCCTGTTTGGCTCGGCTCCACATGCTGCATGGCTGCGGCCACGCAGGCTTGCGGAAAGTTTGGCACTCCCAAGCTCAGCGGGCCGTAGTGAAACTCCAAATACTGCGTTACGAGCCGATCAGTTTCGTAGAGTTTCGAGCCCTCGGTGAAACAATCGTGCCCGGGAGCGTCGATGATTGTGCGAAAGCCAGCATGTTGGAAAAAATGGCGGCGAAAGGCATACCTCGCGCTTGTGATTGCTTCGTTACCAGTCGCAATCCATGAACCGCCTTTCATGAGGTTGTGACGCCCGTCAAACGTGGGCACAGAGAAGTCATCGTAGAGCGGATGCACTTCAAAGCCTTTGAATGGCATGATGGGCGTTCGGGTCCACTGCCATACATTGCCGACGACATCATAAAACTTGCCTTGGGGAAAACGATCGACAGGCACACTTGAGGCGAAGTGGGCGAGGCCGATATTTCCTTGGGGCGGTGGGTTTGGTTTACAAAGCTCGCCGGTAGGCCCGCCGTCATCATCTGGAATCGACTGGCGTAGGGCTTGCCAATGAGCTTCGCTCGGCAGTTGGATAGAGAGCCCAGTCTGTTCTCGTTGCCAGGCACAAAAAGCCTGCGCTTCGAGGCAATTCACTTCCACTGGCCAATTGAGCGGCAGTATTCTTTCGTTGAGAAGATTCCGTTGCCAATATTCTTGGTCGCGGAGGAACCAAAATTTCGGATGCTGGGCGCGGGTGTAATGCAGCCATCCGCGGCCCTCTTCAGTCCAATAGGCTTCGTTCCGATAGCCGCCCGCTTTGACGAATTCAAGAAACGCGGCATTCGACGTCAGGTATTTGGCGGCGCTGAAGGCCGGTAGGTGAATTGTGTCCAGGCCGTATTCATTGTCCCAGCCAAAGGTGGCGTCGGTCGCCAGTTTGCCCAGAGTCACTTCCTGCGCTGGCATCTCGATCCATGAATTGTCGGGAGCGGCTCCAGACTCAAGGCAACTTGACCAGAGGGTTTTTTCCTCATTTGTAAGCTCATTATCGCAGCGGAGTTCCTTCAGTGGCATCTGCCTCATGATCACCGAAGATGTCTCTAAGTGGATTCGTTCGTGCTCGATTCCCATGAGAATCATCCATGCTGCCGAGTCCTGCCGGATCGGAAGTTCCAAGGGCATCTCGAGAATGAATTCATCGATCCGTTCTCGCACCGCTCGGCGATAGTCCCGCACGCGGTTGACGGAGGGCCAGTCGTAGTGGCCCTTATGAAGATCATCCCACGACATCTCGTCAACGCCGACAGCCATTATGGCTTCTATCTGGGAGTCGACGCGCGTGGCAATGAATCGACCAGCGATCAACTTGTTTATAAAAAAAACAGCCGGATGAGCCCAGTAAAAAATCAGAGGATGGCGGAGCGGTTCGTGGCGATCATAAAACGATTCGTCGTCTTGAATCAACGCAAAGAGTCGATCATAGAGTTCCCACGTTTTATGAAAATAGACGCGAATCTCCTGCCGCTTGGCTGCCAGAGGATCGGCCGCAGTCAGATCAGCCGTTAGGGGCAGCGTGCGGGTTGGGGCAAGGGTTCCTGCGGCGGCAGAATGAATCGAGGCAGTCACGGCTTGGCAGTCAGAGGAGCGGGAGGCAATTGCAGAAGAATTCATGGGAGAGCTTTAGATTGGAGCAGAGCCTGACGCCGAGTCTTCAGAAGATTTTGCAGCACCGAGCCGCTGACTCACTTTAGCACCGGCCACAAGGCCGTCCACAAACCGAGCAGGAATCTCCGCTGACGCCCCTAAAAGTGAGCCAACCACTGTGCCCCGGTGGCAATTGTCGCCGCCGACTTGTGCATTAGCGCAGACGCCAGCGGCAAAGTTTCCGGCGTGCCGATAGGCTAGGAAGAGAGACGCCGGAAAGGCGTCGGGGATGTAGCAGGCGGAACTAAGGATTTCACCAACGACCGAGCGGTCAGGCTGTTTTTCCCACTGTCGTATCTTGGCCGCCGAGATCCAGTCGGGCGCTTCCTCGAGTATCGCTCTTTGCAGGTCGTCTCCAGAGGCAAGTCGCACCAGCAGTCGAGCAAGCACATCGGCCGCCGCGAGCACGCCATCGTCTTTATGGGTCAGCGCAACGTGCGTCTGAACAATTTCGAGAAGATCTGGATTGGTTGCACCCAGCGATGCCACCAGTGCCGGAACGGCGGCGAGGCCACCAATGTGCACATCGGGACCGCCGCACAGCAGAGGCTTTTTCCCCGCGGCATAGGAGGCAAAGAAATGGCGATGGTATTCCTCCACATAGGTGTCGTGGTGACGACCCGGCGTGAGCATGAAGGCGATGTACCGCGACAGCCAGTGAGCTGGATCGTAAGTGCCCTCTTCGCGGATCATCTCCACCAGTTCGATCGCCAGCAGTTGGTTGAGAGTGTTCTCGCCACTCTTTAAAAACTGATGGTAATGGATGCCACGCTGGCCCCAGTAGGCAGCCTGCTCACGGAGGATATCTCCTTTCTCGTTGAGTGCTTGGTAGCTCGAACGCCACAGAATGCTGTCGGCGTGCGGATTTTGTGGAGCGTGGTAACGATCGATGAGGCCGTAATCGCGTTGCAATAATTCTTGGTTGTAATACCAGTGCACCGGCATCGCGATCGCATCGGCCACCAAAGCACCCAAGAAGGCATCGCGAGCAGAATTTTTCACGGGCGAATCCTTAGGTAAATTTTTCAAGGGAGAATCCTTACTAGAATTTTTCAAGGGACATTCCTTTCAGGGGCAAATAACGAAAGCCCGAGGAAGGCTTTGACCCGTGGCACCGTGCAGCGTTTGAATAGCTCATCGGCTGTGCCGTGGGCCAGCACGCATCCGTCGCCAATAAAAGCCACTTCATCGGCCGCCTGTCTGGCAAAAGCCATTTCGTGAGTGACCAGCACAAAGTTGGTTCCAGATGCCTTCAGCTCACCAATCATCTCGAGCACCTCGGCTGTCATCTCCGGGTCGAGGGCCGAGGTCGGTTCATCGAGAAACAGGCACTGCGGTTCTACGACGAGGGCTCGCAGGATAGCGATGCGTTGTTTTTGGCCGCCGGAAAGTTCGGCGGGGCGTTTGTGCGCGTGGGCCATGAGTTGAAATCGTTCGAGTGGTTCTCGCACGCGGGCTTCGGCCTGCGGCTTGCTCAGGCCGTGGACATGCACCAGCGGCAACAGCAGATTATCGAGCGCTGAGAGATGTGGGAAGAGGTTGTAGGCTTGAAAGACGGTGCCGATCGTTTTGCGGTAGGCCCGCAGACGTACTTCATCTCGCGGCAACTCTCGGCCGTCGAAGGCGACGCGCCCTGTCACGGGCAGATCGAGCCCGGCCAAAATTCTCAGCAGTGTCGATTTTCCGCCGCCGGAGGGACCGATCAAAACAAGGGCCTGAATGTTGCCTGTCGACAACTCGAGTTGATCGAGTACGACCGTCCCAGCGCCTACGGAACTTTCAAACCGTTGAGTGAGATTGTTCACTTCAAGCTTCATATTGAAATCGTGCTTCCAGCCAGCGCGACAGCGCCGAGAGAGGTAGTGTCAGGATCAGGTAACCAGATGCCAACGGCAGATAGCTTTCCAGCGTGGAATAGGTGAAGGCATTGACCTCCTGTGCGTTGAGCGTGAACTCGGAGATAGCAATCACCGATAACAGCGACGAATCTTTAATCAGCGAAACGAGTTGTCCGGCCACGGGAGGCAGCACGATGCGAACTGCCTGTGGCAGAATGACAAACCGCAGTGTCTGCCAGGGAGTCAGGCCAATCGACCGGGCCGCATCCCGCTGCGTTTTTGGAATCGCGGCGAGTCCACCTCGAAAAATCTCTGCCATGTATGCGCCGCTAAAGAGCGACAGAACGAGGACCCCCACCACAAATCTGTTTTCCAAGCCGACGGCGTTTGCGATCACATAAAATCCAATCAGCAATTGCACCAATAGCGGCGTGCCGCGAATCACTTCGACATAAATGCGTCCGCAGGCCTCGAGCAAGGGCTGCGGCGATTGCAAAAGAATGGCGGCGAGGACGCCAATTAGGCTGCTGGCCACAAGGGCGGCCAAGCTCAAGGCGACTGTTGTCAGCCAGCCTTGCAAAAATTTTTGCCGGTATTCCCACACGCCGGCCCAGTTCCATGTGTAGTCCAGACGTGAAAACGCCAATGCCACAAGCGCGGCAAACAAAGCAAGCACGAGAAGGTGAGCAGCCAAGCGTGGCATGATGGTGTCAGAGTTCCACGAAGGAAACACATCAGTTACGAGAGCAAAATTAAAAGTAGAAAGGGATGCCGAGTTGTCGGAAAGCAGCTTTTTCTTCTGGCAAGAATTGATCGCCGAGTTTTTCAAAGCCGCCTTCTTCGCGGAATATTCTGAGAAACTCATTCACTTGATCTTTCAACGCGACATCTCCCTGCCGGAGACCCACAGCCCATGTTTCTTCTTGAAACGGTTTTAAGATCGCCCGAGTCTGTTCGGCGTGTCGCTTTTGATTTTGGTACACCGAAAGAGAATCATAAATGAAGGCATCAGCCTTGCCTTGCACCACCTCCATCACAGCTGCCGACTCTTTGTCGAGCACAAGCACGCGTGACTGCTTGAGTGTTGTCGCAGCATAATGATGACCAGTCGTTCCCTTTTTGACGGCGATCACCCGGCCCTTTGTATTTAAGTCGGCAGCGGAATGAACGGGCGAGGCTTTGCCAACAAGAATCGCCAAGCCCGTTTTGAGGTAGGGCTCAGAAAATGCGATCGAACGGGTTCGCTCGGGCGTGGCCGTCATCGAGGAGATGATGCAATCGATTTTGCCAGTTTTCAGCGAGGGAATGAGGCCATCAAAGGCAATGTTTTCTATCACAACATTGCGTGCAAGGTGCTTGCCCATTGCCGCAGCCAGGTTGACGCTGACGCCAGTCGGTTTGCCCTGCGGATCGGTCATTTCAAACGGCGGGTAGGAAAGCTCCATGCCCACCCGCAGTGGTTGTTCGGCATGGGCAGCAAATGCCCAGAGACAGGTTGTCAGAGCCGCCACGAGATTCACGTGTAACCGTTGTAGCGTGAATTGCCAATTGGGACGCACGGGGGTTGGTCCTTGTCAGGCCAGTAGCAGGGCGAATAAGATGCCTTACGGGCATCCCAAAAGAGTGACCGCTTTTTCTAGGGTAGAGTCTATACCGATCCATGAGGAGTCGTCCGCATGTCCAGCGATAAATGTTCAGATGCCATTGCCCACAGGTCAGCCAGCAGTCATCAGGCTGAAGGAGTTGTTGTGGGTGGCACGCAGGAAGCATTCTCTCGCCGAGGTTTTGTTGCCGCTGCGAGCGCGCTAGCGGCAACTACCGCTGCGGTGAGTGTCTTTATCGACCCGATGGCTCGTGTAGCCCATGCCGCGGGGGGCGATCGGCTCAAGGTCGGCCTTGTCGGCTGCGGTGGCCGTGGCACAGGCGCCGCATCGCAGGCCATGATTGCCGATCCGGGCGTTGTGCTCTGGGCCTTGGCCGACCCTTTTGCCGAACGGTTACAGAGCGGGGCCGGCGTGCTTTTGCGGGCCGTTGCCGATCAGGCCCGAAACAATCCGTCTTTTAAGGAAAGGTTTGACTGCCCGGCCGAACGACAGTTCTCCGGATTCGACGGCTACAAACAACTCATCGAAGCCTGCGATGTGGTGCTCTTGGCATCGCCGCCAGCCTTTCGGCCGGTTCACTTGCGGGCGGCCGTTGAGGCGGGCAAGCAAATTTTTTGTGAGAAACCGATGGCGATCGATGCAGTCGGTCTGCGGAGCGTGCGTGACAGTGCGGCGCTTGCCGCAGAAAAGAAACTAGCGCTGGTGTCTGGGTTCTGTTGGCGGTATTCAGCGAGAGAACGCGATGTCTATCGGCGGATTCACGAGGGGGCGATTGGACCCGTTCGAGCGGTTTATACCAACTACAATGCTGCCGGCTTTCGCGGCGAGAGCCCTCGCAAGGCCGAGTGGAGCGATATGGAATATTGCATCCACAACTGGCCTTACTACACATGGCTGTCGGGCGACCACATTGTTGAGCAGGCCGTTCATTCGCTCGACAGGTTGGCTTGGGCGATGAACGATCAGATGCCAGTCAGCGTTGTCTGCACAGGTGGCCGGGAGGTACGCAGCGATGTGCCGGTGGGTGGGAATATTTACGACCACTTTATGGCGGCCTTTGACTACGCAGACGGTCGCCGAGGTTTTCATATGTGCCGCCATTTTCCGGGTGCATCCAACGACAATAGCGACTACCTGATTGGCACCACCGGCACGGCAACGGTCAATGGATTTGACAATCGGCAGCAGATCGTAGCCGATAGCAAAACATGGCAAAGTGAAGTGCCCAAGAACGACATGTATCAGCAGGAACACAACGAACTCTTTGCCAGCATTCGCGCTGGCCAACCGATCAACGATGGCGTGCGGATGACGAACAGCACGGCCATGGCAATCATGGCCCGCATGAGCGCCTACACAGGGCAGTCAGTGTCATGGACGCAGGTATGGGAATCAAAAGAAGATCTTTCGCCCGCATCATGGGATTTTGGTCCAATGGTAGTCCCAACGCCCGTGGCCGTGCCCGGCAAAACCAAGCTGATCTAAATCAAAACTTCTTAACGCTAAAAACCCTTTATGGCTTCCTTGCGATCCGCTGTTCAGTCTAAGGTTACCCCTCGGAAGCCAATCTACCGCAACCCACAGTCGCACGTCGCGTCGTCGCCCGGCGGCATGGCCGAGCGGTTGCCCGTGACGGTGTACGGCGAACCGGGCGATGCCAGCCGTTCGGTGGCCTGCGACATTGCTGAACTGATTCGCGAGCGGGCTCTTGTCGGGAAAAAAACAGTGCTCGGCTTAGCGACGGGCAGCACGCCGGTGGGAGTTTACGATGAATTGATTCGCTTACACCGAGAGGAAGGCCTGTCGCTCAAAACAGTCGTCACATTCAATCTGGATGAATACTGGCCGATTGAGCCTGATGCTCTGCAGAGCTACCATCGCTTCATGCGGGAGCATCTCTTTGACCATGTCGATATCCCTGCCGATGCGATCCACATTCCCGACGGCAGGCTACCGCGAGAGCAGGTTGCCGCTGCATGCGTGCGATACGAAGAATCAATTCGGGCGGCTGGCGGCATCGATGTGCAGCTGCTGGGTATCGGACGCACGGGTCATATTGGCTTTAACGAGCCAGGCAGCGCGGTTGAAAGTCGGACACGCCTGATCACGCTCGACGGCGTGACGCGAGCCGATGCGGCCAGCGACTTTTTTGGTGAGTGGAATGTACCTCGGCAGGCGATCACGATGGGCGTGGGATCGATTCTTGACGCGAGGCGAATCGTGCTTGTGGCCTTTGGAGAGCACAAGTCTTCCATCGTGCGTAAAGCCGTCGAGGAGCCGTTTTCGAGCCATGTCTCAGCCAGTGCTTTGCAGCAGCATCCCGACGCAAGGTTTGTGCTGGATCGCGCTGCAGCATCGCGGTTGGCAAGGTTTGAATCGCCGTGGGTCGTGGGAACGCTTGAGTCGATGGATTTAGAGTGGTCTGACTCACTGACGCGGAAGGCTGTCATTTGGCTGGCGCTCAAAATGCAAAAGCCGATTCTTAAACTTACAGACGAAGACTACAACGAGCACGGCTTGCAAGAATTGCTCTCAAAGCGAGGCCGTGCCTACGATCTGAATATCGAGGTCTTTCGTGTGATGCAAAATACGATCACGGGCTGGCCTGGGGGTAAGCCTGGCAAACCGAGTCGCGTTCGAGAAGGAGTGGTGGTCGAGCCTACCGCAGCAATCGCGGGCCACAAGCGTGCTGCGGGGGCGGATATTTTTCCAAAGCGGGTGGTGATTTTTAGCCCCCACCCCGATGACGATGTGATCAGCATGGGAGGCACGTTCATCCGGCTCTGCGAGCAGGGCCATGAAGTGCATGCTGCCTACCAGACCAGCGGCAACATTGCCGTCTGGGATGAGTCGGCCGATCGCCATGTCGACTTTGTCGGGGAGTTTTGTCGCGCATTTGGTGTTGGCAATGAACCCGCTGCGATCGCTGACCGCGTGCGTTTATTTTTACGCACGAAGGGCAGCGGGGCCGTCGACTTGCCAGAGTTACAAATCGTCAAGGGATTGATTCGCCGCACCGAGGCTCGCGCAGCGGCCCGCTATTCGGGAATCAAGCCGGAACGCATTCATTTTCTCGATTTACCGTTTTACGAGACTGGTCGCGTTCGCAAGAAGCCGATTGGTCCCGACGACATTGCGATCACAGTCAAGCTTCTCGACGATGTGAAGCCACATCAGATCTACGCTGCTGGCGATCTCTCCGATCCGCATGGCACGCACCGCGTGTGTTTGGTCGCCGTGATGGACGCCCTGCGGGCATTGGCCGCCCGCGACTGGGTCAAGGAGTGTGAGCTTTGGCTTTATAGAGGGGCGTGGCAAGAGTGGGAGCCGCATGAAATTGAAATGGCCGTGCCACTCTCGCCGGACGAGGTCGACCGCAAACGCATGGCGATCTTTAAGCATGAGAGCCAGAAAGATCGTGCGCTCTTTCCGGGACCGACCGACTCCCGCGAGTTTTGGCAGCGGGCCGAAGATCGTAACCGCGAAACAGCCAGGCTCTACGACAAACTGGGTTTGCCCGAGTACGAAGCGATCGAAGGCTTTGTGCTCCACCGCATGACGGATCTCTACGGCGGGGAAAAATGAAAAAATACAATGTTGGCATGATTGGATATGGTTGGGCGGCGGCTGCACACATCGCTGCAATCAACGCGACCAAGCAGGGGCAGGTCAGGGCTGTCTATTCGTCGAGGCCGCAGGACGCCGCTCTGTTGACTCAAAAACACTCCGGTAATTCGGCCCCCGCGATTCAGGTCTATCAGGATCTCGATCAGATGCTGGCCGATCCAAGTCTGGATGTTGTCGACATCACCAGCTACCCCAGCGAGCATCGTGATCAGGCCGTGGCGGCAGCGAATGCCAAAAAACATATTATTTTGGAAAAGCCGATGGCCAATTCAGCGACAGAAGTGGCTGACATTGTGGCCGCGGCCAGTGCCAATGGGGTGATGGGGTGCGTCTGTTTTGAGTGCCGTTTCTCCAGTCAGTTTCAATCCATTAAGGCGGTTGTTGACGAGGGCTTGCTGGGCCAGTTGCACTACGGAGAAATTGATTACTACCACGGCATTGGCCCGTGGTACGGTCAATTTCGCTGGAATACCTTTAAGAAAGAAGGGGGCAGTGCTCTGCTGACTGCCGGTTGTCATGCGCTCGACGCACTTTTGATGCTGATGGGCACAGAGGTTGAAAGCGTATCGAGCATGAGCACCCGATCGCAGAGTGACATTTTTGCTCCATACGAATACGACACTTCCAGCGTGACAATCCTGCGCTTCAAAAACGGCGCCATCGGCAAGACTGCCGCGATCGTCGATTGCCTCCAGCCGTATTACTTCCACACGCATCTGGTTGGGAGTCAAGGAAGCATCCTCGACAACAAGTTTCACTCTCAGAAACTGAAAACGGATAAGGGCCACTGGAGTGAACTCGCGATGAAGATGCTTGACTCGGGCGATGTCAGCGATCATCCCTACCAGTCGCAGTTTCAAGCTTTTTTTGACGCCCTTGATGCTGGGGTCGAGATGCCGTTGACAAGTTTTTCAGAAGCGGCAAAAACGTTTGCCATCATCTTTGCGGCCGACGCCAGCGCCGCCAACGCGGGCCAATGCGTAACAGCAACCAGTTTTCAAAAAGTGACGTAAGTTTTGCCAGTCACACCTCTCGGAGTGAGCTATGATTTTCTCTTACAATCGCGGTCCACACGGCCGGTCGTGCCTTATCCAAAACGTGCTGGTGGTCGGTATGGTATGGATGGCAGTAGGGCCGACTTGTTATGCGGAGGAAGCCTTGGAGGCCGGTTTTACACGCCTCTTTAATGGTCGCGACCTGTCGGGATGGCGAGGAAGGCCGCATCTGGATCCGCGGGCAGACCGTGAAGGCACGCCTCAACAGCAGCAAGCCAGGCAGGCCCAACACAATCAGGACATGGCTGCCCACTGGACGGTGAGTAACGGCGTGATCGTCAGCGACGGTCAGGGTGTTTTTCTGACAACAGACAAAGACTACGGCGACTTTGAGCTTCTGATTGAATGGATGTTGCCATCCTCTTGTGCCGATAGCGGTATCTACCTGCGGGGTAATCCTCAGGTGCAAATCTGGGACCCCGACTGCGAGCGGGATTTTAAGCACGGTTGTCAGAAAGGGTCCTGTGGCTTGTGGAACAACCCCGCTGAATCGGCTGGAAAATTTCCGCTTGTCAAGGCTGACAAGCCAACCGGTCAATGGAACGCCACGCGAATTGTGATGCAGGGCGATCAAGTGACCGTGGTCTTGAACGGTCAACTCGTCGTCAACAATCAATCTCTGGCCAATTTTTTTGACAAAGATAAGCCGCTGCCAGCGAGAGGCCCGATCCAGATTCAAACCCACGGTGCGCCGATGCATGTCCGAAATATCTCCATCCGGGAGCTATCCACGCTTGATGGTTCAGGGCCCGGTTGGCGATCGCTTGGAGAAGCCGACTTTATCAACGTGAATTGCTTGCCTGATACATGGTCTTGGAAGGATGGCAGCGTGCACTGCACTGGCCAACCAGTCGGTGTGATTCGCACAAAAGAGCCGGTAAAAAATTTGGAAATGTCTGTTCAGTGGCGACATCTATCGGCTGGCGGTAATTCCGGCGTTTTTTTCTGGGCTCCCGCGAGCGTGCTTGAGTCGATCAAGCCGGGGCAGTTACCCCCCGGCGGCATCGAAGTGCAGGTGCTCGATCACGGCTATACCGAGCAGTACGAAAAATCGACGAACAAAAAAGCCGACTGGTTTACAACCGACGGCGATGTATTTCCTGTCGGATCCTCAACCATGAAGCCGTTTTCGCCAGTGGCCCCCGACGGCATCCGTAGCTTTCCAACCGCCCGGCACTCGCGAGGCACGCCAGAGTGGAACCACTATTACATCCGTGCGATCAACGGCGAGATCCGGCTGTGGGTTAACGGAAACGAAGTTTCCGGTGGATCGGCTTGCACACCCTCAGCCGGTTTTCTCTGTCTTGAATCAGAAGGTGCTCCGGTGGAGTTTCGGCAGATCAGAATTCGTGAAGTGCCCTGAAACATCAATCGGAACGCTCCGTCAGACTTCCACAATTCCCTAAACGCAGAGGAGATTTTCTATGCCCAGATTTTCGTTTCTTTTGAATGATTGTTTTCTAGTCATTTTTCTACCGCTCTTGGTAGTGGCATGGGCACCGAGCCCGGTTGTGGCCGATGAGGCAGGCTTTGCGTCGCTCTTTAATGGCACATCGACAGAAGGCTGGCAGGGAGCTGTGGCGGGCTACGACATCGTGGACAAAGAACTCCGCTGCCGGAAGGGAGCCGGCGGAAATCTGCTTACAGTCGCTGAGTATGGCGACTTCGTCTTACGGTTTGAATTCCGACTGACACCCGGAGCCAACAACGGTTTGGCGATCCGCTCCCCAGCAAATGGTGATGCCGCATTTGTCGGCATGGAACTTCAGATTCTTGATGACTCGCATCCCAAATATGCAAATCTCCAACCGTGGCAGGTGCACGGTTCCATCTACGGCGTTGCGGCCGCCACGCAAGAGTGCCTCAAGCCAGCGGAAGAATGGAACACTGAAGAGGTGACCGCTCGCGGTTCTAAGATCACCGTTGTCGTCAACGGAAAAACGATTGTTGACGAAGACATCAAGCGATTTTGCGACGGAACGCCGACGCCCGATGGAAAAGCTCATCCAGGTTTGACGCGGTCTAAGGGCCACATTGGCTTTCTCGGCCACGGCGACGAAGTTCACTTTCGCAACATTCGTATTTTGTCGCTCGACGCCGCACCATGAGGAATGGCATTGGAACGGGCGGCTGATCGATAGCCTCGAAAAGCCCGCGACGGAAATGAGTCCTAGGAAACCACTGCCCTCGGGAAAATGAATGCCATGGAGAGAGCGAATCAGGCAACTTCCCAGCCGGCGCGATACGACTTACGAATCAGGGCATCGGCGGCAGGCGAGTTTGTGACCCGCAGCGTTTGGGCGTTCCATTCAATGCGCTGGCCGGTACGGTAGGCGACATTGCCCAACAGCACCGCCTCGGAAAGCGCACCGGAATAATCGAAGTTGCAGGTCGTGGGCGTGCCGTCCCGACAGGCGGCAAGCCACTCAGCGTGGTGGCCGATTGAAGGGGGAATTGTTGGCTCTGGAGGTTTGAATCCGGCAAAATTTTCCGTGGGAAAAAGCCGGTAGTTTGAGTAATCAGCAAACATCATCCCCTCGCTGCCAAAAAACATCACGCCGCTACCAGGCACACGCTGGCCGGCCACCTCTTGAGGCGTCAGATTGCCGTCGTACCATGTCAGTTTGACCGGCGGCTTGTTGCCGCGAGCTGGGAATTCATACCTCACGATCAATCCAAGTGGACAGGTCTCGGGATGCACAGGTGGCCCTTCTGCCGAGCACGTAGTCGGATGTCGCAATTGGAGTGCCCAGAATGGCAAGTCGATGTAATGGCAGCCCATGTCGCCGAGGGTTCCATTGCCAAAGTCCCACCAGCGACGCCACTGCGCCGGGTGGTAACGTCCTGGCACAAACGGCCGCTCGGGCGCTGGTCCAAGCCATAGATCCCAGTGCAGCGTAGCGGGAGGCTTTTCCCCTCCTTCAGGTCGATCGCCTCCACCCCATCCCTTACCCACCCAGACATGCACTTCATTCACAGCGCCGATGGCACCGGAGTTGATGACTTCAACCACACGGCGGTAGTTGTCCTGGGCATGGATCTGCGTGCCGAGTTGGGTTGCAACGCCAGCTTTTTGAGCTTCTTCGGCAATCAGTCGGGCCTCCGCTACGGTGTGCGATAGTGGCTTTTCGCAGTAGACATGCATCTTGTTACGAATCGCGCGGATTGTGGCCGGGGCGTGGTTGTGATCGGCCGTACTGACAACAACAGCATCGACTTTGCCTTTCTCGACATGGATCAGTTCTCGGTAGTCGTTGTAAAATCGTGCATTGGGGAAACGCTGCTTGGCCCGCTCCAAATAGTTGTCGTCTATGTCGCAGACGGCAACTATTTCTTGGTTGGCAACCGCGCCGATATTGGCGTCGGCTTGGTTTGCTGTGCCGATGCAGGCGAGCTGAAGTTTTTCGTTCGCCGCCAGCGACGGCCGAGCGGCTACGCCACTCAAAACACCAACTGCCAAGCCGGCACCACTTGCCGTCAGAGTTTTGAGGATGTGCCGCCGTGAAGAACGCTGTGGCTGAGTCATGAGGGCGCCTAAAAAAGAATCGGTTTCTACGGTCATAGTATGATCGTTTTGGGCAGTCTTTGTCGATCAAACAGACGATTCCCAGAAGAGAGTAAAGGATCCATCGATGAGCAGACGTCATTTTATAGCCGGATTTTTCCTATGCCTTACGCCCTTCCCGCTGATTGTAAGAGAACACAGCCGATGCCTTGCCGCGGCGGAAGCAGATGCCCCGGCCGCAATCGAAACCTTAGAACAAGTCGGTGCGATCCTCACCCGTGATGGCGAAGGGCTTGTTGTCGAAGTTCGATTTCCAGTGTCGGGAGCGAGTGCAGACAAAAACAACGCAGCCATTGCCGCTCTGGCGGGGCTTGCACGAGTGCGGAGCGTCGTGCTCGCGGGCAGCGGCGCGACAGACCGTTCGCTCGAAAAGCTGGGCTCGCTCACAACTCTACGCAATCTTGACCTGCGTGACTGCCCGCTAACAAACGCCGGTCTTTCGCACCTTGTCACGCTTTGCGATCTGACAGCGCTCCGGCTCTCGGGCAAGTCTGGAGCAACGACCATTGATGATGTGGGGCTGGAGCACATCGGCAAGCTCACGCACCTTCGAGCCTTGCTGCTGGACTATCTCTGGATCAGCGAAGTGGGTCTTAGAAAGCTCTCCGACCTCACGCAACTTGAAGAACTCACGCTGGCACAAACGCTTGTTCGCGATGACGCAATCGCTCCTATCGCGAGGTTTTCCAAACTCCGTAAAGTGCGATTAGCGAGAACAGGAATCACGGCCAGTGGAGTAGAAGAACTCATGAAACTTGAGAACCTTGAAGATCTTGATCTCAGCGAGGCGTCCCAGATTACAGATGAGGCGTTGATGTACGTGGGTCGATTGAAAGGGCTCAAGCGACTCAACTTGTGGCGGGTGCCGGTGGGCGATAAAGGCATTGAACATCTGGTCGAGCTCACAAAACTCGAATGGCTCAACCTAGACGATACAGCGACGAGCGACAAAGGCTTGACGGCGCTTGTGGGAATGAAGAACCTGACATTTTTATATTTGGGATCGACGGCAGTCTCTGATCTGGGCCTGCAGCATCTCACAGGGCTGAAGGCGTTAAAAGATCTTTCGCTGAGGCGGACGGCCGTCAGCAAGGAGGGGGCCGAGCGGCTCCAAAAGCAGCTCCCTGCAGCAAAGATTCGACTCAATTACATCGAAGGGCAATAGAAGCATTGCGATCAATAAAGCCCCGCCGTTCTAAGGGATGAAGCTCTTGCCGTGAGCCTTAATTCACCGGTAGCCGCGATTCTTGCAGCAGACTGTCAAGAAAGGTGCGGGCCGAGCCGTAGCTGCCGGCAGGATAGCGGCGCATGTTTGTCTTTAGGTCATCAATAAGATTTCCTATTTGCAACTCGATTTCGCCAATTTCTGCAAATTGAAAACCAGACCCACTGTCGGCCCGACTGCGAAAACGCAAATCAAGAGGCTCCCTCCGCAGGTCATAGATTGGATCGGTAAGAACATAGGGCCAATTGATCTCACCAGTGACTGGGTCAAGCTCGACGCTCGTCAACTTTCGCGGCCGGCCCATCTGAGCCCAGCGTACGACTTGTTCAATGGTTGGCCTCGCGCCATTTTCCACGGCCCGATTCGCCCGATTGATGCGGCGGGTTTCAAAAAATACCTCAGTTGCGTGGACCCGATTTTCAAGGGCCAGAGTTTTCCCCACTTCCAGTGTGATCGGCAACACGCCGATTCCGCTGTCGCTACTGCTGCCACTGCTTGGACTCTGGCCGCTTCGCATGGCAAGGGCCTGCAGAACTGGAGGGGGCGAAAGATCGAGACGACGGACGGTGGACGCGTGGGGCGCGGTGGTAGATTCAACATATTTGCCGCGAGTGCTCACTCCGCCGGGCAGAGGCGGCATGCCGGGCGGGATTCCCTGTGGTGGCAGAGCGGGCAGGGCTGGTGGTAGAGCTGCCGGTGGATTTGGCATGACAGGAACCTGGGGCGGAGGGACTGCTCCAGGCAAAGAGGCTGGGGCTCCCTGTTGCGGTAGCGTCGGCGTTGGCGGAGGGTTGGCCAATGGTGGAGTTGACGGCGGGGCTGGCTGAGTTACCGGCGGGGAAACGGAGCCGCTTGGAACTTCCGGTAAAACGGATGGCGGCGAAGGTGCGACTGTCGGGCTTTGCGGGGTCGACGGAATCGTGCGTTTGAGCGAAACCGATTCGCCGGTGGCGGCTCGATCGCTTCTCGCCAAGACAATCGCTAAGAGCAAAATCAGCCCCGCGACGATTAGAGACGGCAATACTCGACGCACAGCAGAGCGATCGCTACTCATGAGAAGACCCGTCTTTCTCTCGCACGCACACGCAGGCCGCTGTGGCTCTTGATGTCCATATGACTCTTCAAGAGCAGGGTGGCCACAAACCACCCGCAGTCTATCGGAAAAAAGCTGCCCATGCCCCTGCCAGCGCTAGTGTAGCCAGAACACCGACCGCGAATGTTGCGGCTGGATGCGTGGCAAACCATTGCATGGGGGTCGATTGAGCCTGAATCCTTCTGGGGTCGACAGGAGTTACCGTCAGATTCACGCGGTCTGGCTGGGCTAGGCCGCTGACGATGGGAGTCGCCCGCCCTGGTCCCACCTTGGCTGCGATCCGATCCGCGGGGAAAATCAAAGATTCAAGATTCGGAGCAATGAAAACTGGATTGGTACAAGCCGGACAGTTTCCATTTTTACCCGCCCAATCGCTCTGAATACTGATCAGATGGCCGCATGCCGGGCACATCAATCGCAGTCTCTTTTCAGCCGGTAACGCCGCCACATTGAGCAAGACAAAATCGGCAAATGTCCGACAAGAGGCAAAGCGGTCGGCCGGTTTTTTTGCCATTGCCTGATGGACAGCTTCGCAGAGCGAGTCGGGCAGGTGCGGTAAGAGTTTTTTAAGACTCGGGGGCTGTTGGTTGACCTGAGCCACCATTGTGGCCGATGGCGTGGGGCCGAGGATCGGCTTTTTGGCGGCTAAAAATTCATAGACCATCACAGCCAATGCGTATTGATCGACCCGCCGGCTGGGCTTGGCCCCCTCGATCAATTCGGGTGCCATGTACTCGGGGGTTCCGAGGGCAAAGCCCGTGCCGGTGAGTCCTGGTGTCTGATCAGATAGGGTTGCATGGGCAACGACCTTCGCGATGCCAAAGTCACCGAGGGCAGGAATGCCGAGGCCGTTGAATAGCATGTTGTCCGGCTTGATGTCGCGGTGCACATAATCACGATCGTGGATGTGGTCTAAGGCATCGGCAAAAGGCACCAGCCAGCGGTGGAGTTGGCTGGGAGCGGCGGGGAGCGGTCGGCCATCGGACATGGGCCGCCTTTGACTGAGATTCCCACCTGCTAAATACGGCATGACCACAAAGGGACAATCACCAATCCTGCCGACATCGATGATCGGCACGATGTTGGGATGGATAAATAACCGCAGCGCCGATATCTCCTGATCGAAGCGAGACAAAAAAGTCGGATCCGTTAGGAGTGCTTTGCGAGGCACTTTAATCACGGCATATCTATCCGCAGTGTGATCCCATGCACGGTAGACAACGCCCATGCCGCCGGCTCCAAGGCGCGCAACAATGCGATAGCCAGCACCGAGCGTTTCCCCCAGCAGGCTATCTGGGTCTGTGTTGAGATGATGAGTGGTGTGCAAGAGTTGAGTCATGGGAGTTGGGATGAGTCTGGCACAAAATTGAGGAAGTATCTGTCGGCGAATCAGGGATTGTCGCAACAACTGCTCGGAGAATGCTAACGGGGGCACCATTATGGTGAGCCCTCACCAGAAAGGTGAAAAGCTCAAGAAGTGCAAGAAAACAGGCTCTTTTAGGCGTGTTTCAGGGGATGTGAGGGCGTCTTTGCTTCCCTTCTTTGGTGAGTCGCACAGAAAGGCCTTGGCCTCCACGAGCAAGGACAGAAAAATTATTTTGCCAAAGAGAGGGCTCTTTTAGGCCCCTTTGACGCTGCTCGCCTCGTTGTGAGCAAGCACATGCACTGATTGGCACGTCGCGTGCATTTCTTTCCTTCCGACGCGAGTGATCCAAAAAGAAAACAAACCCTCTCGGCTGTTCTCTTTTTGGATCGACGGTGTGTTGTCGTTCAACACACCACTTGTGTTGGGTCTTGAAAAGCCCGGTTTCAACACGCACGGCGGTTCATCCCGCCACAATGGAGGTGTGACATGATGGTCTTGGCAGTAGGTATTACATCAGAGGTGACGCAGTCTGTGTCGTATCCGGGCGTCATGCCACGGAACAACCGGATGGCTTCCAATCTGAATTGCTTGGTCATTTCCGGCAATCGCGAGTTGCGAAGTCGGCTCGATTCTGTGTCTGAACTCAGTGGCTGGTCGGGCTGCGACATGCCGACAGACGCTGAAGAGCTTCGTTCGACTGCGGATGCAGATTTTCAGCTTGTGGTCGTCGACATCGCCCATCCGATTGGTGAGCGTGTGAACGATACGCTGGAAATTGCGGAGGAATTTGCTGCTCGTCCCGGCACACTATTGATGATCTGCGGCTCCGACGAGAGCGTTGAGGACGAATTGTGGGCGCGTCAACTTGGGGCTTGGGTCTACCTGCCCGGCGTGTCGTCTGGCGATTCGTTGGTGTCTCTCTTTGCAGAGGCCAAGCGAGTTGTTGAGCAAAGGGATCTGTGGCAACTCGTCTAGATCGCCACTGCCCAGGCTGATTGATTGATTGTTTGTTTTGTTCATGGTCGTGATTTTTGGCTGATTGTTGATTACTGACCGTAGCCGTGTGGCTCGGCAGTTGGTTTTTAAACACTGTTTCAATTCGTCCCCCATCAAACGGGACATCTTTAAAGGAGCTGAGTAATGAATACGTCGTCGACTACATCCCGAGACCTTTTAGTAACTGAGAATGACGCTCAAGTTAGTTACGCGGTCGATTGCAATCGAGATCGCGTTTTATCGAGTAAGAATCGGATTCCTGACTACCGCCGAAAAGCAGATTTTCGCGGAAAAGGAACCCCGCCGGCCGCCGTCAGCGGCATTCACCGTCGCCGGTCCAAGAAGTGGACGTGGGGCAGTGGTCGCGGTGCCCGTATTCTCAATGCCCGGGCCTTTGCGTCGATCGTAGCCTTCGCTGCGGCAACGCTTTCAGCAAGTGCCTTCGGCGTGAGTATCAATTATAAACAAATCGGTAACGCTGGAAATGCAGCGAATTCGGCGACAGGACTGGGTGCGGTTTCAGCTGCGTTTCAAATGCAGACCACTGAAGTCACCAATAAGGATTATGTGGAATTCCTCAACTCCCAAGGCAAGAGTAATACGAACGGTATTTACAGCGCCTCTATGGGGACTGACGCAGTCAATGGTGGCATCACGCAATCGGGGTCGAGCGGCAGTTTCGTCTACGCTGCCAAATCTGGTTTTGACACGAGGCCGGTAACCTTTGTGAATTGGTTCAGCGCAGCTCGTTTCACAAACTGGTTGAACAACGGACAGTTGTCTACGGCTTCGACGGAAACAGGTGCTTACACACTTGGGAATCAAGTTTCAGGTAATCTCGTGGCTAGAAACGCAGGGGCAAACAACTTTCTGCCAAGTGCCAATGAGTGGACCAAGGCTGCGTACTACAACGGCACGGCGTACGCTCTTTATCCCACTAACAGCAACACCCTGCCAACGGCCAGCGGTTCAGCATCAAGTCTTGCCAACGTGGCCAACTATGGTGGTTCGCCGACAAGTTTGGCTGTCTTGGCTGTCGAAAGCTTCCCTAACACTAAGTCGTTCTACGGATTATCGGATGCACTCGGGAATGTGTCTGAATGGACCGATACGATCAGCTCGGGGTCGGCAAACCGGATGGGATTTGCTTGGATTAATACTAGTTCGCAGATAACTACCTCATCGACAGCTCCTTCTCTCACGCTTGGTACCACTTCTGCATCTCAAGGAGGCTTCCGAACTGCGGCTCCTGCGGTTCCCGAGCCAGGGACGATCGCCTTGGCCGGAATTGGTATCGCTAGCTTGGTCGGAATGGAGGCTGTCAAGCGGAATCGCCGCAAGAAGCAGCTGGCCATTGAGATGGCGAGCTAGGGTTTTGCCAGGCCAGTCCTAAAAATTAAAAGTTCTTCGCCCCGCCCCTCCAGACCCTCTGGAGGGGCGGGGTTGTTTTTTTGCCGTTAGATCTAAGATATACCTATCATCGGTTGGGCGAGTTTTTCATTGGGCGTTGCATGGCAAACCTAGGTGGTCTTAATCAAAACGCCACACGAGAATCAGTTTCTAAGGTAATCGCTGGTCGCTACCGGATCATTTCACAGCTTGGTGCTGGTGGGATGGGGGTGGCCTACCGCGCGTGGGACCATCGCTCGGAGCGACCGGTAGTCGTCAAGCTGCCCAGTCGGGAAGTGCTCATGCGGCAGGCGGGGCCAGAGAGGTTTCGCCGTGAGATATTCTCAATGCTGATCCTTGCCGAACACCCCAGCGTTGTTCCGGTCATCGATCATTGCCAGAGCGATCCGGATCCATTTGTTGCCATGCGATTCTTGCCAGGCGGATCGCTGCAAGATCGACAGCGCAAAGACACTGCCCGAGTGCTGCAGGCCATGCAGCCCAAAACCCTCTGGCTATGGCTGCCCGATGTGGCATCGGCCCTTGACTTTATTCACTCCAAGGGAGTTGTGCATCGGGATATCAAACCAGCCAACTTCTTTTTTGACGGCTTGTGGAGGGTCTTTGTCGGTGATTTTGGCATTGCCAAGTTTATGGGTGAAAGCGATGACCAAGACGGAGGCTCGTGGGATCCTCGCACCTTCGGAGAGATTTCGTCACAGTGGACGATCACCACCGGCGGGCAGCTGGGCACACTAGCTTATATGGCCCCAGAGCAATTTGAAAAAAATCAAGACGTGAATGGCCGAGTCGATCAGTACGCGCTAGCCGTTACCATTTATGAGTGGCTGGCTGGATCGCGTCCATTTACAGCCAAGGAGAGTCAGGCGCTAATGCGGCAACATCGAGTGTCGGCCCCACCTCCGTTGCCTCAGCAGCAGTGGGAAATCCCGACTTCGCTGCGGCAAGCACTCGAGCGGGCGCTTTCGAAAAATCCACAGGATCGGTTCAGCACTTGTGCTGAATTGTGCCAAGCCCTGCTGGCTGATATCCCGCTGTTCACGGACGACAAAAATGTTGCTCGGCTCCTATGCCCACAATGCAAGACAATCCTCAAACTCCCGAGTGCCGCCCGAGGACAGCGAGGAAAATGCACGCGTTGTCTGACGCCGATGGTGGTTGCTGACGACCTTGGCGCACTCTGGCTGGTGGGCGAGAGCCACGGTGGCACGCACTGATACACAGAGATTTCGGCCCGTTGTGGCCCGCGTTGACCGCTGATGCAAGCGGGTGTTAGTGTCAAAAGCTATGGATACGCCGCCGCCACATCATTTCCGCGGGACTCCTGCCAGTCCAAGCAGCAGTTCTTTTCCTTTTGACTCTAGTGCGACGGTTATTTCAGGTCGTAATTCGAGTCCACTAGGCGGCCAGATGTCGATGGTTGAGGTGGGACGGTCGCTTGAAGGAGAGTCGCTTGGCCCCTACCGTTTAGAACAGTTTGTCGGTGGCGGCGGCATGGGAGTGGTGTTTCGGGCACTTGACACAACCCTCAATCGGATTGTGGCTGTCAAGGTGCTCTTGCGGCAACAGTCGGCCGACGAGGAGATGCTCAAACGCTTTCAAAACGAAGCGCAGTCGGCCGCCCGCCTCGATCATGAAAATATTGGTCGAGTTCATGCGGTTGGCTCGGATAATGGCTGGCACTACATCGTCTTTGAATTTATTGAAGGCACGAACCTTCGCGACGTGATCAACGAAAGTGGGCCGTTTGACCTGCCTCGCACCATTGATGTCACCATCCAGATTGCCGAGGCGCTTGAACATGCCTCGCAGCGAGATGTGGTGCACCGCGACATCAAGCCTTCAAACATCATCATCACTCCGGCAGGTCGAGCCAGGATCGTCGACATGGGATTGGCTCGTTTGCATCAAGTTGCCGACGACCAAGACCTCACCGTCAGTGGCATGACCTTGGGCACATTCGATTATATTTCTCCCGAACAGGCCCGCGACCCCCGCTCCGCTGATGTTCGCAGCGATCTCTATTCGCTCGGCTGCACGCTCTTTTTTATGCTTGTGGGCAAGCCGCCTTTTGCCGATGGCACGATGGTGCAAAAATTACTCCAGCAGCAGCAGGATGCCCCACCTGCGATCGAGTTGTTGCGTCCGGATGTGCCCCCGAAATTTGCGGCAATCCTCGGTCGACTGATGGAGAAGGATCCTATTCACAGGTATCAGAAACCTGTTGAACTGATTGCCGATCTACACGCTTTCGCTGCCGACGCAGGAATCGAATTGACGGCGCCGAAGCCAACGGTCGGGTTTGCAGAAGAGCCCGTTAAGTCATCGCTGGGGGCAAGGCTACCGTGGATTCTCCCGCTGCTCATTTTTACGGCTATCGTCGGCGTCCTTTGGCTGAGGTCGAACAGTACGAGGATCAACGAACGCCAAGAATCGTTGGATCAGATGCCTGCAGGCACAAGTCTTGAAAAACCTGTTACAGAGGTTCCTGCGGCCTTAAAAAATGTGCATCGCGTTGTCGCTGTCCCAATCAAAAAAGGGGAATACTCCACGCTTCAAGAGGCTCTTGGAGCAGCTCTAGACGGGGATGAGATTGAACTCGCTTTCTCCACCACTCGTGACGAATCCCCATTCATAGTCGACAAAAAACATCTTCTGCTACGAGCTGCGGAGGGGTGTCGGCCGACCGTGCGGTTTGAGATGCCATTGGTTGAAGGACAAGATCGGGAGAGAGCAGCCTGTACGATCACAGAGGGTTCACTGGAAATTCACGGCATAGGCATTCAGGTAGAAACTGGGAGTCGGGCACAAGCACGAGGCCAAGCTACTTTATTTACCCTCCAGGGTGCGGCAACGCTCGCTTGCGAAGATGTCCTCGTGGAGATGTCAAGCGATGGAGCGAATTCCCGCGAGACAAGTCTTCCTTCGCTGACCGCGGGCAATTCTACGGGCAGAGTTATTGTTGTCAGTGCGGTGTGCCCGGTCGAAGACTTATCCATTCGGCAGGTCATTCGAATGCTTCGCTGCACAGTGCGTGGCGACGCCGTATTTTTAGACGCTGCGAAGTGCGGGCAAGTAGAACTTGTGTGGACGGACGGAAGCATCGCAACCCCCGCTCGATTCCTCATAGCTGAAGGATCTGCTCGCAGCGAAACTGTTGGCCGAAGGCTGAGAGTTGCTCTTACCGGGGGCCTCTTTGCTTGCGGTGAGGGGTTTGCCTGCCTGCTCGATTCGCCTGCCAAGCCCGTAGCGGCTGTGCTGCGAGGATTTGCGGCAAAATGCCAATTTTTTATTCCCCAGGGACAGGCGTTGCTGGAGCAATCAGGGATTGAAGACCCGGATCTCTATCGATCGGCGATCGAGTGGATCGACGCCGGGAGCCACTATGCAGGCAGCGACATTTTCCGCCGAATGGATGGTTCGGAAGAACGGATTGAAATGGATTATGCAGCCTCCATTGAGCCGCTGACCCACACGTCGCAGTTGGAAGGGTGGCCGCCACCGGTGCCACTCATAGATGATCTCTAATGGAGGCGTGCCAGCGATACTGGCCAAACAGGGATGAAACGCTGGTTTCTTGACAAATCAAGCGTGCAAATATCTAGTGATAAGGATGCGGAGATGAGTGAGTAGGTTCGGCCGATCCGTCAGTCTGGAATTGGTTTTTGTTCCCCCGAAAACACAAGGAGTTTATTGATGATTCGCAGCCATATGCTCGGTGTCGTGACTGGAATAACGGTGGGAATTGTTGTGGGGCTTTCGTCGCGGCCGGCTTTCGCTATCAAACAATTTTCTGATCAGTTCAAGGCAATGTATGTCAAGCCCGAGAGCACTGATCCAAACGAAAAAGCACTGGCCGCCGAGTTTGAAACGGCCAAGTGCAATGTGTGCCATGTGGGTAAAAATAAAAAAGAACGCAACACGTACGGTGAAGCGCTCGCCGATCTGCTGGACAAAAAAGAAGATAAAGAAGACACTGCTAAGATCAAAAAATCATTGGAGACGGTGGCTGCCATGCCAAGCGAAAAGGAGAATGACAAGGCTAAAACCTTCGGTGACTTGATCAAAGAAGGCAAGCTGCCCGGTGGGCCTCCCAAATAGTCGGGCAGATTTTTAGCCTGAAATCGACTGAGCGCGTGCAGATATTTCCCGTGTCACGCCCTTAAGTAACCTCGAGAATGATTGTCTCGAGAGACGGGCAATCGGCTATGGTCTGGGCCACATCGGCCGGGGCAAAGATTCGCACGCGTTTGACGAGGTCGTCAAACTGTTCGTGTGCTAGGCTGCGAATGACGGGTGATCGTTCTGCCAGTGGTCGCCATACAAATGGGGATGAGTCACAGCGGCGGCCGAGTCGTTGGCGTATCTGGAGCTTGAATTCTACTTCTCGTTCGACGGGTGGCGCATCGATCAGCAGCGACTCGCCGGGGAGAGGAATGCCAAGACGGATCGACAACTGCTCCGCGAGGCGATGGGCAACACACACAATATCCTTGTGGCTGCGGCCCGAAAGTTGGCGATGAATCTCCGGATGGCTCAGGGTGTCGAATGAAGCAACGCGTTTGTAGAGTTGCCGGCTGGTGCCAAAGATGCCTGCCACTAGGGGCTCTGCCGGAGTGCCGATGACCGCAGCGGTGAGCCAGTCGATGAAGGCGCGATCATCAAAGCGGGTCAGTTGGCTGGACTCGATGGAATCGCGTACGACCCAGACCGCTCGTTGCAGCATCGCCGTGGCTGCCCGAACAGTATGGTGCCAATAGACTTCGCTGAACATGACATACCTAGCAAAGACCAGCAGTTCTGCTGCCGTGCGGCCCTTGTCGTCGATTGCCAGGGATGTCCCCGACTCGTCGAGGCAGAGACTGGAAAGCAGGCGGTCTTCATCAAAATGGCGGCCATAAGGAACGCCAGCATGGAGGCTATCGCGGCCCAGATAGTCCATTTTATCGACATCGATCGGGCCAGAGAGCATGGACTGGAGCATCTTCCCCGGCGGATCCACGGCTGTTCCGCTGATCAAACCGGCAACACGATTCGGATGCAGATCCCACATTTCAGCGAGGATGGCTGCGGGTTCATCTTCTGCCAGCACCCCCTGCACAAGTGATTCGTGCGTTGGCAGTGCTGGTAGGTTCATATCTTCCAGCGGATGGCAAAAAGCCCAGTGGCCGATGTCGTGCACCAATGCTGCGACGAGAAATGCTGCAGCGTCTTGCTCGGAGATCATTTCCTTAAATCGCCCGTCGTGTTGGAGACGGTGTAGAAACTCAAGGCCCATTCGATAAACGCCCAGCGAGTGCTCAAGCCGTGAGTGGGTTGCTCCAGGATAGACCAGCGACACAAGGCCGAGCTGACTGATTCGGGAGAGGCGACGCATCTGGGGTGTGTCGAGCAATGCTCGCACGCGAGGCGTCAGCGGCACGGTGACTCCGGGTGGAATGCGCACGCCGTCGGTGCTTGTTGCAAAGGTCACAAGTTCTGGCAGAGCGCGAAGCGTCATTGAAAAAAACCCACGATGCCTGAGATCAAAACGCTGGAAATCCAGCCAGCCAGCGGAGGAGCGCCGTGAAGAGCACATAGAGCGAACAGTGGGCTATGCCGTTTCCCCACGAGAGTTCCAGAGTCGCCAGTGCTGCCAAGCCACCTGCTGCAAAGAAGAGAGGGGCTATGTAAAGCCATTGCCACATTTAAGCGGTTGTCTCCGCAGGCAAAAGCGAGCGGACGCCCCAAAGAATCGCGTACACAGCGGCGCAGACCAGCGATCGGACCAGTAGACTCTGTCCGCTGTAGGGCTCGAGTTCCTTCTCGCGCAGAATGGTATACCCAATGCGCACGCACGGCAGGGCAGTGACCATCGCTGCCACCGCGAGGAGCCACGTCGGAGCCCCACCAGGCCCGCAGGCCAGTCTCGCCAGTAGGGCGAAGAGCATTGTTGCCACCGTGCCTATCACTGTCAGCGTGACCACCATCGTGGCGATCGGCTTATCGATTCGCCGCAGCGGCGCGGTCGGAACCTTGCCCGTGCCTTTGGAGGAAGTGATAGGTGCTTCTGGTTCATGAATCTGAACCGACTGTATCGGAGCGGGAATTGTGATTGGTTTTTTGCATTTTGGGCAGGGACCGCTGCGGCCGGCAAACTGATCGCTGACTGAAAAACGGGCCTTGCATCCCGGGCAGACAACTTGAATAGCCATGAAAAATCCGTACAAATGCAAGAGAAAGAGACAGGCTGTGCCAGCGTGCCAGCGTGCCGACGAGCAGGCAGTTTCAGAGCCGCACCCTGCCCGCGTCAAGAGTGGCCGATTAGACGCTAAGCTAGTGCCAGGAATGGGTGTAACAAAATACACCGAGCGACCACTGCCGCTGGCACCGAGTTACCCTCAAGAGACCGTTCACGATGCCCGAAAAAAACATAAGCGAGACGATCTCGTTTCAATGCACAAATGGGCACAAACTCAAAGCGCCCGCCCAAGCCGCCGGCAAAACGTTCAAGTGTCCTTCGTGTAAGGACGACACGCTTATCCTCGTGCCAAGTCAGAGCACGCCGCCCCTCACGACTGCAAAGCGGCCTGGCCAAACCATCCACAACCAACCCGTCCAAAAAAAGGAGACAATCAGTGCTGAAAAGATTGGCCCTCCCGTTGGCATCGATAGTCTAGAGACGGTGCCGAGCGAACTACCGGAGATTAATGTCGATGTGAACATCAGTACCAAGACGACCACTACGAACCGATCCAAGAACAAGGTGCCGATTTCAGGAAGCTCTGGAGCAGTTCCACCGGTGGAAGAATTGGAATTACAAGAGCTGTTTAAGGCCGTTGATTCTGAGGCCGAAGAGAGTGATTCAGGAGCTGCTCCCCGTGCAGATCGGCAGTCTGAGGAGATCGTTCTGCCTAGCGACGAACACTTCCAAGAAGACGAATTTGCAGAAAAACATCCCACGTCCCGACTTGTCGCCCGGCTCTGGGGGGAAACCGAGCATGGCGGAAAACTAGAGTTTCACATCACGGGTGGCAGTGTGATTCGACCGCAGTACTATGAGCCAGGATTGTCTGCGGGCACGCACGGACTCTTTGCCAATGTGGAGGTCGATAACACGATCACTCTGACGGCGCTGGCATGGGACTCGATTCAAAAGATCATCGTCCGCAAGGTGGAGACTATTCCTCCGGGTTTTATTGGCGATCATTGAGGAAATCAGTCGATTTCGTGGCCGCGTGAAACTTTTGGCCGCAGGATTGATTTAGTCATTTTCGCTAAGATCCCCTTCAGTGATCATTGTGAAACCCTTATTGCCAAGGGTCTCTAATCCCATCTCCGTATTGTCGACCATCAAAGCCACGACCGGTCGGCCGCGAGGCTGCGTCAGGATCGGATAGGCCTGAATAATATTGACCTCTGCCTGCAACAACGCCATGCAGATCCGCTGAAGCGGTTGACGGTCGTCGGGTAATTCCACGCCAATCAAGTCGCTCTCAATAATCGCCAACCCCGCCCGCTCAAGGATTTCGCGACCTTGCTCCGGATGGCTGAGGAGGAATCGCACAAAAGCGCACTCACCAGAGTCGTTGATTGAGAGCGCAACAATCCGCACTTGCGAGCCATCGAATCGGCGCACCACGTCGAGTAGCTGGCCGACTCTGTTTTCGAGAAACACAGTGAACTGCCGTAGCGTCGGCCAGTTGCGACCACGAGCCGTGGCCAAACCAACGCCATCGCCTTGACTTGTATCACCTACGCTCATGAAGACTCCACTTGAAGAATTGACCTCGGGTCTGCGAAAACCAATTTTGTTTTCCCGCCACCAGAGCGAAGATGCTTATGGTTCTGGTTGGCAGACTGCCTAGCGACCCCATCAGAATAGAGCCTCGAACACCTTGTGGTCAACGCAGCGATTGCTCGGCACTGTTTTCCTAGTAGTGGCTTTAAAAAAACCAATCAGACGAAGGGAGTTTACGCATGGATGGCCAATCGCCTCAACCATCCCAATCCCATGAGATGGAGATTCGGGTGCGTTATCAGGAAACTGACGGCCAGCGTCGCGTTCACCATGCCAATTTCCTTACCTATTTTGAGATGGGCCGCACTGAGATGCTGAGAGTCCGTGGCAAGACCTACCGGGAGTTTGAGGAGGCCGGATTGATGATGGTCGTGGCTGAGGCGTCGTGTAAGTATCGCGCGTCGGCCGAGTACGACGATCTGCTGCTATTACGAACGTGGGTCGAAAAAGTTGGAGGGGCCAGCATCGAACACGGCTACGAGGTGATCCGCGGCAAGACCATTTTGGCCACCGGCAAGACGATTGTGGTCTGCGTGGATCGTGCAGGAAAAGTACAACGACTGCCCGACTGGCTGCTTAACTGACAAGCGGCACAAAAATAAACCGCTGTTCACCACACTGAAACTGTGAAGGGCCTGTCATCTTGACGGGGGACTCGATTCGAATCCACAAACCATTGATGCCGCTGTTGTAGATTCGCCAGCCGTGAGGCGTCCGCTTGATTCTGGCATGCTCGAGACTGATAAAGTGATCCTTGATTGCAATTGAACAGCCGCCGTCAGAATTGCCAATGAAAGTGTCGGGTGCGTGGCATTGGTAACGCTGTCCGTTGCGCTGGGGCAATAGTTCAACCAACCACGCTTCGGTTGTGTCATCTCCATACTCATTGAATTCAAAGCGAAATCGGGTTGCACCAATCTGGAACTGACTGTCGTTCTTCAGCCGCGCGTGATTCACTCGTACAAACGTGCCGTCTTTACTCTCTTGATCAGACAACTCCCACCCGCCGTGGGGAATTCGCGTGATAAGGCAATGGGGCGATGACATCAAAATATCATGGGGGATCTGAATGTCTCCCTTCAGACGGCCAATCCCAAGAGCATCCCCTCGCATGCGAACGATCTCGCCCTCCTCACGGGCATCATCGACAATATGCACAAGCGCCATCGGTTGACGCAGGAGTGGTCGATAGGAAATCGCATCAGTGGGTGGCTGCACCTGGAGTGACTGTGGAAGAAGATGTCCGTTTTCAAGATGTCCGTTTTGGGGTCCATCGCCCGCAATGGATTGATCAACAGGCGGCGGTTGCCGTAGAGCCTCCGCAATACCATCAAATGATTCAAAAGAACTCGTGAGAGGTGGGGCTGCTACAGCGTTGGTTTCCGGCGCGTGCACGTTGGTCACCGTTTTAAAAAAAGGGTCGTCGGCGATCCTCCCTAATGTAGGGTGCGGTCGGGAGAATCCCAAACCTGGGAATGGCATTTTGTGGCATTTGGAATCATTTTCAAATACGTGCCAGCCTCAAGAAGGCGTACAATCGCTACGATCGACCCGAATGAGTTCCTGCAAAGCCACTTTTAAAGCCACGTATGAAATCCATCGCTGATCCAGTCGCCGAGCGAGCGTTGGCGATCAATCTTGATCAATCGTGCTATGGCACATTTACTGAAATCGGTGCCGGCCAAGAAGTGGCCCGCAGGTTTTTTTCCGTCGGTAGGGCAGCGGGTACGGTAGCCAAAACGATATCGGCCTACGATATGACAGTCAGCGACTCGATCTATGGCAAAGCGTCGCGGTATGTGTCGCGGGAACGCGTGGAGGAAATGCTCGACCACGAGTACAGCCTGCTCTGCGAACGCCTCGGTGAAGCTCGAGGGGATCGTTTGCGGTTTTTTGCACTGGCCGACACCGCGTCAACGCTATCTCATGCCGGCGGCAATGAGTGCCATGCGTGGATGGGGATACGTTTTCAGCACGCACCGCGAACACATTCGAGCGATGTCATCCTTCACGCACGGATGCTCGATACCACCAATGCGCTCCAGCAGGAGGCGATCGGCCGACTGGGCGTGAATCTGGCTCGAATCGATTTGTTGTCGGCCGTGGCGGCCATGATTATAAAAAGCGTTTTTTTCGGTGCACGTTGCTAGCGGTGATCTTTTGCAGAAGGCAGTTTTCCGTATGAGTCATGCTCCCACGAATCCCTCAGGCAACCCAGTGATTCATTGGCGTGACCGCAACATGTACGCCAAGTGGGTTTATATTGGCGGTGAGAACAGGCTCTACAATCTGCCGGCCAGTGTGTGGGCCAATCCCTTTGAGCTCGACAAGGACGGCACTCGCGACGAGGTGCTAGAAAAGTATGCTTCGTGGCTGAATGACCACCCCGAGCTGATCGAAGCACTCCATGAGTTTCGCGGGTATGCCCTTGTCTGTTGGTGCGCTCCAGAACCGTGCCACGGCACTATTTTGGCGGCTTTCATCTTGCAAAGATTTCCGGCCGAGTAACCGTGCTGGCCGTCATCTCTTTCGTGGGTTTCCGCGAGTCAGCATCGAGGCTTCCCATCCAGCGTTTCGGTTATGGACGGCGAGGAATTGCTCGTTTGCTACCGATCTGCTGCCGAAAGTCCTGCGGTACACGGAGTGAACGCCCCGTAAAAATGCGGAGGGAGCCAGCCATCAGCCACAGGCCAACGACAAACCAGATCAAAATTATCCAAGCTGCGATCGAGTTAAACACGGTCCAAAATCACTCCTCTTGCCGGTGGTAGCCCAACTGTAGGCCATGCAATCAGCCGCGAAGCTCAAAACACCGCTTGGCTTGCGTGCCGATCCGCAGAAGCGTCCGAATAATCGGATTGATCTGGTTCTCGAGGGATCAGACTGGCATGGTTCATCCCGGCAAGGTTCATCCTGGTAAGGTTCTGGAAGTCTTCTGAGACCCAAAGATCGGCAGAATGCCGTTGCACAAAGCGAGGCTCAGTGGCTAGGATTCGACCAGAATCGTCCCTCATCCCCCCCAACCCTATTGAAAGGAAATAATCACTCATGGGAAAAGGCAATAATTCTCAAAAAAACGACAAGAAAAATAAGAAGCCTAAGCAAGAAAAACCCAAGGCCGTCGTTAAGAAGTAAGGAAAGCAAATCATGTTGCTCAACAGAGTCTCTTGGTTTCACGACCGCCACAGAGGGTTCTTTCGCAGCGATCACAAAAAATGCGTTGCAAGGTTCACAGTGGCCGCCTTGGTACAAAGAATATTTGTATGAAAACCTACGACCCTTCAGAGCCACTGATTGGGCTGCATATCCCAAAAACTGGCGGTACAAGTCTGCGAGAGATATTGCAGGAGTGGTTTTCGAACAAGCAACTTTTCCTGCACTATCGGACACCGCCTGGCTTGCCTGAACCCCATTCGCTGAAGGGGTCTACCTGTGCGTACGGGCATTTCAATGGCCGCCGTGGCTTTGGTGTTGCGGACTACTACCCACAAGTGCAGCAGTATTTTTGTTTTGTCCGGGAGCCTTTTGATCGCATTGTGTCCCTGTGGTTTTACATGAACCACCTAAACCGGTCGACCGATCGGAGATCGCCGATTCTGGCTGGTGATCCAAGTTTTGAAACATGGTTAGCGCGGTTAGCGGATCATGAGTTTGCCCATGAAACAGACATGGTCGCGTTCCTTCCGTTTGGGTTGGGGTCTGATTCGATCGGCGATCTGCTCGAACGCCATTTCATCTTTGTCGGGACGATGGAGCGGTTTGGCCAATCCGCTGACTGCCTTGCCGACATTCTGGGAAAACCGCGGATAGTTCTCAATAATCGCAACAAAAGTCCGCGAACAGATACCGATCTGGAAAAGTGGCGGCCTTTTTTTGAGAAACACTTCCAAGACGACATGGAGTTTTACGAGATCGCCTGTCGAATCAACTCGCGCATGCTGGCAGCATGAAACGATGGCCGAGACGTGGCTTCTTCCGCTGGCACAACGAGGAACACTGCCAGTGGGGTATTGGTCTCTTAACCCCAGCCGTCGTCCACGCCGGAGAAGCCACCTTGGCCCTCGAGGCGCGGGCCAAGGTGCCGGCCGCCGCACTCCAGAGCTACCTTGCGACAACAAATTCGGCACGCAGGTGTCTCACCTATCATTGGCACAGAGGGAAAGCTGTTGAAGCCCAAAAAATAATTAACCGCGCTGCAAATAAGGCGATACGCCAGCGGAAGGCTAGGGGCGATGACGTTGATAACGGCGTAGTGGCGATTGAAGAAGCCACTGCGCCTCCAGACGATACGTCGGAGGATCAAAGAAAAGGCGATACGTGATGCGCGTTAATATGGGAAAAAATTTGTTATTCTCAAGTCTCTAGCGGAGCCGGTCGGCGGTCTCGGCGACTAGGTCGATGTTGCAATCGCTCCCCCCAACGGTAGGGCCAATCACTTTGGCCGAACTTGCCTACCGCAATTGCGGTCGCCCTGAACGCTCTCCGAGCGGAGCCGATCTACAATCTCCACCACAGGGCAGCGGCCGCGGACTTCCATGGCGAAATTGTGGACTGCATAGCCCCAGGAACTCTTTCTTAAGCGGCTCAATATCGATTCGAACCACAAATCGTATTTTATTGGTCAAAAAAGGGCACAAATGCTAGTGGGCGAAGAGGGACTCGAACCTCCACGGTATTACTCGGGAAACACGCCATTCCCTAGTCAAGACAGCGCAGAATCCAGCGCAGAATCCGACGCACGCTCTATGTGCCTAGATGCCATCATCAATAGTT